>Ga0126343_10000731_pt1 | contig 13590 bp, 13 predicted proteins | sample Cyp2metagenome_FD_92531 | JGI IMG/M metagenome (GOLD analysis project Ga0126343, IMG submission 92531) | Coral microbial communities from Lord Howe Island, Old Settlement Bay, Australia - Cyphastrea 2 metagenome | ecosystem: Host-associated > Invertebrates > Cnidaria > Coral ... | reverse complement strand
TTTAATGAATCTTCGCCGGAACAACACCTACAAACCTAATGTCAGGGCGGGTCATTTTCAAAAGTACATCAACATCGTTCTTTTTCCATTTCACAACAAGAGTTTATAACGCAGACACGTGTGCTGTATGTTTTAACGAATCTTCGGACCCGGCCGGGTCATTTCCACGCAAACATAAGCATCGTTCCTTTTTTTCTTTACACAGTTGACGGAAACTGGTCTGAGTGGAAACCTTGGTCTTCTTGTCCTGTAACTTGCGGAGGTGGACTGGAGACCAGGACAAGGACTTGTACCAATCCTCCACCAGCCTTTGGTGGACAGTCGTGCCCTGGGGTGGGTGAGGAAAGTCGTCCGTGTAATGAGGAACCATGTCCAGGTATTATTAGAGTTGGAAAAATGTTCCGAACACATTTAGTTGCATTTTTCGTGTGGAGATGTCAGCTCATAGTTATTTTGTGACCATTATCAACTTGTAGGGTATATCGTTCTAATTTACAAGCAAATTCTCACAGCTAATTTTTAAAGAAATGCAACATTTTGATCCAATATTATTTACCAAAACGAACGAGCTAGATTAAAAACCAATAATATTGTATGCTTATACTAAGCAGAAACGATCTGATATACCATTATACCTTTAACGGCTTCTAATGAGAAACGAGAAATACTTATAACAGTGAAAGAGCTTGCCTTAGGAAACTCGACCAACAGTCGTTCTTAAGACGACCCTTGACTAGGCAATTACGGAATATAGTTTACTGATATATCTGGGTACCAAAGACTTGGTTTGTCTAACTTGTGTCTCATAGTATGACAAAGTAACTAGCCCCGGTTGTTCGAAAGGTGGATAACGCTATCGACCCACTAAAATCACTATCCAACGGATAGCGTGGTTTGTTTTGTCAACACTTATTCACCGGATTGTGATTTATCCTGTGGATAGCAATATCCAGCCTTCGAACAAATGGGGCCTGATGGATAAACCTGCTCGGACGCTGTGAGTCTCAAGAATACACCTCTTGGAGTGCCCAAATAGATCCCCTTGCTCGAAGTTTTTCTGTGGAATTCTGGCCTTAGATGCATGTACTTACTGCGATTATGAAAGACAAGTTTCGATAGCTCTCATCAGAACGAGCTTTTCCCCTCAACCCAATGGAAATTTCAGGCCTAACAATAACCATAGGGGTTGTGACCAAACCAGGAAAATAAGCCAGTAAAATCGCCGGAAAAAGTTTAAAGAGAAGCATTTAAGTATAAAAATATTTTGCACTCTTATTTCATGGAGCTAACTGAGCGAATTTCAACTTTAGTCGATGGTAACTGGTCTGACTGGGAGGACTGGAGCGACTGTCCTGTCACGTGTGGGGGAGGAATCCAAGAAAGAACAAGGACTTGTACCAATCCCCCACCGGCATTTGGAGGAGAGTCGTGCCCGGGGGAGAGTGAAGAAACGAGAGCGTGCAATGAAGATCCCTGCCCAAGTAACGTGTGACTTATATTGTTTTCCACGCTGCTGACTCTGTTTTCATATTCCCATCTACCTCTCGTTAGTCATTCTCCTGAAGTGTTTTAGTGGCCATCCAATTTATTTTGGCAGCCATTCGAACTGTTTTACCTCCTTTCCACGGACCTTTATTATTATTCTACCACCCTTTTTGAGACTTTGAGAAAGTATAGGAAATCAAACTGATGACGGGGGAAATGAAGAAATAATTGCACGCAGGCTGGCGATTGGTATACTTACCCATAATTTGTAGCGCACGGAAACTCATAAAAACGTAAAGAAACGTTCTAGAACCTTCAAACCCAGCGTACACAATTTCAATAGGACATAAACAAATTAAATACTGCAAAAGAAGTGCTTTCCTTGTACTTTACAGTCTGTATTAGGCTCCCATGGTACTGTGGTAAAATGTACAGCCGCCTTTTTTTCTTACAGAGAATTTTATAATTTCACATGTGAAATTATAAATCAATGCTGAAGTTTCGCGAAAAAAAATTAAGGTGTAGTTTACCACTTATAACATTGTAACTTTCAATTCGTTTTGTTCCAAGAAATAACGCGTCAATTGCCGTCATCATGAAAATTTGTAACATGTATAAAATGCATCCATGGTTGGAGGTAGAGGTGCAAGTTGAATGGGAAGTAGTCAAAGATGAGGCATGTTGTGCTTGCGCGAAAAATGCAGCACGAACAGTTAATGATTCATTAAATGAAATATCTAAGACTCGCATCCGCACTGTTGTTATATACGTTCCTTTTTCTCGAAATCATTCTCCTTAATGTTAGGGCTGTTAAAATTTCCTGGGCTAATTGAGCCAATTCACATTTTTAGTTGATGGAAACTGGTCCGACTGGGATGACTGGAGCGACTGTCCTGTCACGTGTGGTGGTGGAGTACAGGAAAGATCAAGAACTTGTTCTAATCCTCCACCACAATTTGGAGGAGATTCATGTCCCGGGCAAGGCGAGGAGAACCGTTCTTGTAATGATGACCCTTGTCCAGGTACCAGATACACAAATAATTAATGTTGTTTTCCGTCAGTTTTTGGTTTTGTATTGGATAGGTCAACTGCGGTGATTTTGAGCGATTTACGAGGCATACCAGGAGCCCATCACTAGGAGTATTCAACTCTCAAACTAAGCTTGTGTCACGGCATTTTTACAGGCTGGTCTATTTTTAGGCTTCTTTTCGCGTGAAAGAGATAAATTCCGCTCTGCATGAGTGCGTTTTAGTAAGGGAAATAATGTGAAATGAGGCCGTCAGTTAAAAATGTTAAAGTCCGTGCTTGTCAAAAATGTTGAAGTGCTTGCTTGTTATTGTTTAATGAGGTTCCTGCGGGGGTCTGAATTCGCGGTAATTCAAACTAAAAATAGATCGGTCTGTGAAAACGCTGTGACAGGAATATGGGGTAGTTGCGCGCCTCTAGTGATGAGCTCCTGGGCATACCGAAAACAAAATCTTACTCCAATTTGGCCAATGACTTCAAAGGAAAATGATGTCACGAATAAAAAAGATACCTTTTTTGTTGTGTTTAAAAGGATCTTCATCACACGTTTCTGTTTGGCATTGCTCTCTTCAGGTTCCTGTTAATTCGTCGTAAGGGGTAACGATCCAAATGTTATCATCTTTCCTCATGATAATACACTTCTGCGGTTACCTCTCTCTTATTTTCTCAATAGTCGTCGAGCTTATATTAAGAACTATAATATCACAACAGTTTCGTTTAGAAACTAACCGCCGCGGAGTATAGGCAGAGTCTTCAGCACAAAAACAATGTCGCCTCCGTGTTTCATTATCCTTCGTGTCTCACCTGCTTTTGTGTTTGGTGATCTTTTACTCTCTGCCGGCCTATCCATTTTTCACCGTCTCATTAAATATCATGATTGAGGTTAATTGAGCTTAAGGTAAATGGCATGACTGAGGGAGCTGTTCTGTCACGTTTGGAGATTTACAGAATCGATCAAGGACTTCTCGAAAGCTTCTTCTAAGCATCAGGCGGAGAGAAATCCTTGTCTGAGTAAAATGTGCATTATTATGAAAACGCCTGTGGTTTTCCGGGGGCCTGTTGTTCTGTCCTTTCCCCTGGAACTCTATCTTATTCAACATGCTCTTTGCAGTTGATGGTACCTGGTCTGACTGGAAGGACTGGAGCAACTGTCCTGTTACCTGTGGCGGCGGAGTGCAGAATAGATCAAGAACTTGTACCGATCCTCCGCCGGCGTTTGGAGGAGAGTCATGCTCTGGAGAGAGTGACGAAACGAGAGTGTGTAATGAAGATCCATGCCCAAGTAACTTTGGCTCTCATAATAGATTGATTCATGTGACTGATAGACTGTCACTCTTTCCTTCTTGTTGGTTCTGTCTTATGTAATGTCGTTGTTGTAGTTGATGGTAACTGGTCTGACTGGAAGGACTGGAGCGACTGCCCTGTCACTTGTGGCGGCGGTGTGCAGAATAGATCAAGAACTTGTTCCAACCCCCCGCCGGCTTTTGGTGGAGAGTCGTGTCCTGGAGAGAGTGACGAAACAAGAGAGTGCAGCGAAGATCCTTGCCCAAGTAAAATTATAGCAATGATATACTTTTTTGTAGTTTTCTTGGGAAAATTCATTTCCTCTCGCCTTTACGTGGAGTGGTGTCTTATCTGTTACCCTCTTTTCAGTTGATGGCAATTGGTCTGACTGGAAAGACTGGAGCGACTGTCCTGTTAAGTGTGGTGGCGGAGTGCAAAATAGGTCTAGAAGCTGTTCTAATCCCCCTCCGGCTTTTGGTGGAGAGTCGTGTCCTGGAGAGAGTGACGAAACAAGAGAGTGCAAAGAAGATCCTTGCCCAAGTAAAATGTTGCTTTCATAATATTTTTGCACGGTTTGCAGATACCGTAGTTTGCCGATCTTGAAAATTCGTGGAACGGTGTCTTACCTGTTACCCTCTTTTCAGTTGATGGTAATTGGTCTGACTGGAAGGACTGGAGCGCCTGTCCTGTCACGTGTGGCGGCGGAGTGCAGAATAGATCAAGAACTTGTACTAATCCCCCACCGGCATTTGGAGGAGAGTCGTGTCCGGGTAATGCTGACGAAACACGTCCATGTAATGAACTCCCTTGCCCAGGTAAACAAGTGTTTTTAAAAGTACCCGTGCGGCTAATCGCGGTACCGCCGTAGATAAACTTTGTTGTGCTTCTATACAGTTCTTGGTGATGTTAATGGCTAATGCCCAGCAACCACACTAGTCAGTCGTAACACGCAAACTTTGAGAGTGAATGTCTCTCTGGCTTTGGCCCACATGTCTTATTCTGCGGTCACTGTGAGTTGTGAAGCCCGTGACACAAATAAACAATAGCATCGTTCCGATTAAACTGAAACGTTGACATTATTGAGTCAGTCGTTATCTAAAAATGATTAAAAAGAAAAAACATGAGAAAAGAAAGTGAGTAAATTATCGAACTGAGTTATCAAAGTTTTTAAAGCAAAATGATTGATTGGGCTCCCCCTATGTATATTTTGCATCCCCTCTGACCTGGTCTGTTGACAGACGTTTATTGTTTTGTTACGAGTTCGATTTTTGTACTGAACGCTTTGCGTTTTGTCTCGTTCATTTCCCAAGCGCTAGGCTATCATTTTGCTAAGCTTGCCATCTCGACGGACGGACTACGTCTACTTCAACGTGCGCTTATTAATTAATAGTTGAATTTCTTACAGGGGACGGCAACTGGGCGGATTGGAAACCATGGAGCGACTGCCCTGTTACATGTGGAGGAGGAGTACAGGAAAGATCAAGGACCTGTACCAATCCTCCGCCGACATTTGGTGGCGAGACGTGCCCAGGGGAAAGTGAGGAAACAAGATCTTGCAACGAAGATCCCTGTCCAAGTAAGCTAATTATTTTCTACGATAATTCCTTCTCAAACATTTTGAAGTTCTGTTTGTCTGTCTACTAAAACATTACCCTTTCAAAGCGACGTTAAAATCTCTCGACTCTTAATTTAGTTAACTGGGAGGACTGGAGCGAATGCCCTGTCACTTGTGGAGGAGGAGTGCAGGAAAGAACAAGAACTTGTACCAATCCTCCACCGGCCTTTGGAGGGAAGACCCTTTTTCAAGTAAATGTTTTGTTAACTTCTTGGCAAACTACCTCTACACAATGAAGTTAGCCTTGCATAAATGGAAGGCCTTGGGATAGTTGTGTTTTGAGAACTCCTTTTTAATCATTTTCCTAAACATAAATAGATGGAAATTAAAAGCCTTGGAGTTAGAACATTGGAGCCACAAATTATAATAGTAATGATAAGTGGATCGGAACACGCAACTTAGTTAACCAAAATCTGTAAGCTTAACAAAAACAAAAACTCATCCATATGACTCATCTTTTAAGTCGACGGAAACTGGTCAGACTGGGGTCCGTGGAGCGCATGTACAGTCACATGTGGTGGGGGAACCCAGTTCCATTCTCGCAGTTGTAACAACCCCTCTCCCGCCCATGGTGGGCTTGTTTGCATTGGAGAAAGCCAGGAATCAAGGGATTGCTACACTGACGACTGTGGAGGTAAGTGCGTGAACCTTTTTAAGGGTTATGAAAGAGGATAATTCGCTGATAAACGCTTCCCCATAACGTTTTGAAGTTATTTAAAGACATTTACGTAAGAGGATTCCTAATTGGTTGGTTGCCAGCCGCCGCATCAGACAGTGACATTTCTTTTTTGTCATCGAGAGCTACGGGTTCGTGGAAACTTAATGAAAAGCTAAGAGCGGAGTCGATGTGCTAGGAAATATTTAAGAAGTCTTCATGAGGAAATCGTTTCCCTATAACATCGTACCGATATTCTTCGGACGAAATTAGTACACATAATCATATTAATGCGAGTGCGGTTATGGATTTACCGAATAGTGAAATAATGGTAATTGAACCGAGTGGAGTGCAATTTGGTCTGGAATCATACGCGTGATTTGAAATCACAAGTATGATTTTAGACCAAAATTTCACGCGTAGTATGATTTCAGACCAAAATTTCAGGACACGAAGTTCAATTGCCACTTTAGTAGATCCATTTTGAAATTGCACAGGTTTTGGACCGAGAAAAACAATAACAACAAAGTTTTGGTAATAGCAGTTGCAAAATTCTCCATTCAATGACTTTTTGCCTTTCATTTTCCTGAAATTTTATTGATTACTTTAAACAAACCTTGCAATCCGATTGGTTGTTTTGTTTTACTGTCCCATTCTCGTTGGCTGAGAAAAAGATGCCATTTAGAGCAAAAAATGGAGCGATTCGTGAATAAATCGCACCACTGAGAGCCAATCAGATTGCAAGGATAACCAGTGATTTCAAAATGGATTTAATAAAATAATTAATTTATACCGAGCTTTCATACGATTACTCGTTTATTGTATGTCTGAGAAAGTTGCGAAGGCACGTTCGTTAATTTGTACTGCATGCAGCGCAAATTAAGAAATAATGATAAGTGATTGGCCTGTTCTCAGCCAATAACAATGAAGTATGATACAGAGCTTATGGCTATTTCCTTCCCTTTTATCCTAATTAACAGTTCCAGCTGTGATAACACACATCAACACATCATTGGCGTCGTCTCGGGTTGGTGGCAAGGTAGAATTACAATGCGTGTCCGACGGTGATCCTATTCCTACTGTGACCTGGTATAGTCCTAATGGAACTGAGCTGATAACAATCACGGGTACAGACAGTACTATATTTGTGGACATCAACAGCGAGGATGACTTTGGTGATTACAGGTGCACGGCCAACAATGGCTTTGGTCTAGTTGAGAAAATAGTATCTGTGGAACCAATCGGTAGGTACAACAGGGATTGTTTTATCTGAAATCCTTTGATTCAGTTACATGCTTGGTTCATCATACCCGAGACGCACTTTTACTGGCACTTTAAATGTTCACGCACACAATGTTAGAAACTCTGAAATAAATTCCCATGTCCCTAGCCCAAGAACTGGCTACAAAATGTAATAAATGCATTTCTATTAGCATAGTCAATGTATTTTTCGTGTTTTAATAAAGATTAATTGATTGATTGATTGATTAAATTGATTGATTGATTGATTGATTGATTGATTGATTGATTGATTGAAAATACAGCCAGTTGCTTCCTTCTTTCCCCCACCCAGTGGTAAGATGGTGACGGAACGTAACATTTCAGTAATTATAAAATAGATTAGTTTTCGGAGTCGCGGAACTTGTGTTATGAATATAAATTATACCTCACCTCTAGACAGCAGCCATTTTCGTTAACGGACGTAGCACCTTAGCAAGGTCAGCCTAACGATTTGTTTCTCATGTGACTTAGTCGCAATAACTAAATCAAGAAATCAGTCAAGACAACAGTAACTAGAAGTGCTTAACTTTGTATTCTTTTCTGTTTCATGTGATCCAATCAACGGTAGCTCCAAGAAGGGTAAGAGTCTCCTTTGATACGATACAGCTTCGTTGGTGCAGTAATTTTTAAGGGGGGCTGGGGTGGGGGAGACACTTAGCCATTGTGATCAGCTATTGTTGAGAAGAAACATTTTATACACCATTTAAAGTGACAGGCACGTGATTTAAAACTATAGTGTTACAAAGGTGGTTTGACTTGGTTGCGTAATAAATGAGTCCAAACCTAGCTTCGGGTTGTGTTGCTCATCAAGAGAAAACGTCCACGTGGTTTGTTCGAGCAAGTGTGCGGGGCTTGACGGGCCATATCTGACAGTGCAAGTTCTTGTCGTGCCTTGCCGGGTCTTGTCAGCTAGTTTGCGGTAGACCAGGACAATCAGGAAATGTCACGAGAGTCATGTTCGTGGAATGCATAGGCGCCATCTTAAATTGGAATGATTTGCCGGCCCTAAGTGTGAACGGCAAAAAAATCGACCAGTGTACGGCAAGCTTATGGCCCCACAAAATTTTACCCGATTGACCCCGACAAAAAAATTGCAGTTCTACGACATAACATCGGCTATTGTGCTGCAGCCTTTATGCAGCCAAAACGTGCTATGTGGCCAAATGCGTGGTTACAACATCAATTTAACGATTGTAAGAGTCAAAGAATTAATAAGGTCATATCATAGAGCAGAGGTGAAGATCTCATTGACATCGAAAATCAATAACAACATTTCCTATGACTGCATGCGCAGCCACACAACCTATCGAACGCATTTCCTAATCTGTGGTTACTCCTAGTAATAATAATAAACTAAATTATTTGTTTGTTGTTGTTTTTCATTTTTAGGTCGGCCCACCTGGCGACCCCGGCCCTAAGGGGGACAAAGTAAAGAAACTTTTATTCATAATATTTATTTTTGTGCGAGGCGCTCTTGTTTAGTAGTTACCAAACACTGGAACGGAAAAATACATACTCTTATATTATTGGGAAAGGTGTTGTAGTTAGACGATAAGCCAGAGCAACCTGGCAGAAATGGGTTGTATGATAGACTATCATTTGGTCCGGGGGATGGTGGGGAAGGGAGGGAGGGAGGGATAGTAACAGGCTCATATTGTGGTCCAAAGGAAAATCACTTCAACGACAAGCAGTTGTATTTTCATTTGAAACAATATTCACAGCGTGCCGTTTTAGATCAGATTTATTCTCAAGTGTAGATTCCTAAGACCGTGTTGTTAGTTATAACGTTATGGGTAGTGGTTTCAATTTTGTGAGAAGGGATGACCCAATCTTCAATTACACCTCAGATTCGGTCCTAATGAAAGAATTCGGGGCGAGGCGTTTCACTACCTAATAACGTTTCCCCATGCAAACGTACCAGTTGGTACCTGTAAGATGCTTGGATAGCCAAGGAAATTTTTCTTAATTACTATTAGCGACCCTTTGTAGTGGAGACGGGACTCACCGTACTTGGACTTACACTACACTCAGGGGCATACTTTACTGATCCTTTGTTAGGCGATGTATAACTCGTTATTCCTGTTTAATGTTCGTTTTTTTTTTTCTGTGCCAACTACGCTGATGGGTCTCGTTCGCTTTCAGGGAGCTAAGGGGCTACCCGGTGCCCCTGGATCTGCGGGAGACCGTGGAGTTAAGGTGAGTTTGTCAGTTACTCGGTGGTATTACAACGTGAACTAGGATGCGTACTTGATCAAATACTTTACGCATCGGACGGCGGGGTTCTTGCGTTGTATAATTTATTTTATAGTGGCTCTCGGTATGGAAGTACACATGAATGTTGGCGAATTGACATAACAATGAAAACAGCAACAAATTAAAACTAAATAGCGATAAGTAAGTATCCTATCCAGGCAGTGTAGCTATACTTCGACAATTTGTTGTTATTTATTTACTTGCTGTCATTGCTCGAATTAGTAACTACTTATTAATCCCGAACGTTCGAAGCGTATTTTGACAGCAAGCGTTTCCGACGTGCTCAATTAACCGGATGTTCTTCTTCTGAAGACGTCAAACTACCGCCTCCAAACGTAAGGCTTCCAGCGATTCCATACCACAATTTTCATTTTGTGCAATCCAAATCCACGCGTCGAATATGTAAAACTCATTTCGTAGAGTTTGAAAACTTGACCCACTTGTGCTGTACCGCCTACCACAAAAACTCATCTTCTCTGTCCGCTCTTCTGTGAGCTTCTTCACCTTCAAGCTTAATACATGCATAAGTATATTCCGTTCAACAGGGAACCCCGGGTAACGTCGGTCCTAAGGGAAGACCCGGACCTCCTGGACCCCCGGGACCACCGGGCAAAGTTGTTTTCAATGTCACTGGACCTGATGGGCCGGATATCGGACCACTCACTGGTTTTGTAAGTGGAACATTATTGATGAAATATTTCTTTAGAAAAATGAAATTTGTTCTTTCTTTCGGTTAAGTGGGGGCGAAAGGAATACGGCTAACAATAACGAGAAGTGAATTCGAAATAACCACGTTTACATTAGCGGGGTCTAGCTGTAGCGTGGCCTTCATGGCGAAGTATTAACGAGAGATCAGAGTTCATTAAAATAACCTTCTTTTTAGAAAGGGTGACAATTTTATTGACCACCGTTCATTTTGTCGGCGAGTTCACCACTCTACTTATTTCTTTTAGATTTCAACTGGCAACAAAGGACCCAGTATTGGATACGTTGAAATAAAAGGAGCCCCTGGAGAACCGGTAACCTTTCTTGATAGTTTATTGTCTAATGAGTTTGGTTAAATTGTTGTGTTGTTTAGGAGTGTGGTCTCGGTAAATGCAAGTATGCGTCAACTTTATTCAACTCCTCTCAATCGATTTAGAGGTCGGTATCGTAAGACGCGAATCGAGAATAGTTTTCTCCGAATTATAGCTGAAGCACAGACAAAATCAGGACAATGAATGTAAGGCCTCGTGGATCCACAGCTACTCTGACAATGTTTTGACGAAAGTTATGATCAATAACAGGACAGACGCATAAAAAAGTGACGTCAAACTCAGCATTCTTTCTACCGTCCATACTAGTTCTTCACGAAAACGGGAGGTGGGGGAGCTTTTCGAAAACGCTCTTCAACCGAACCGAAGGAATTTGAAAAAGCGGGGTTTTTTGGTTTGGAGCGGGCGAAAATGGAACTTTTCGAAAGCGACCTATAGACGATAATCATATGATTTCCCTGAACGAATTTTCCTCAGTTACAAAATACAAGATGACTGGTAATTGCTACGTAATTAAATTTCTCCTGGCTTGTGTGGACTTTACTAATAACACTTGATGCCTTTTTATTGTGAAACCTCCGTCTCAACTTCTCAAGCTGAATACGGAGAGTGAGACGTATCACTCATAGAGAAATCTGCGAAAAAAGAGCTGCCAATTCAAAGTTTCAAAGTAAATCTGCTGTTTTTTTTTATCGCCAACTGACAGGAAAATTAAACGCTTTTTCTAATTAGCGTTCAATGATACTGAAGTATATTGACTTGGTTTTCACAGGGTCCTGCAGGAAGATCTGGCGCACCCGGCTTTAGAGGAGCGGATGTATGTTAATATATTGATTAATTAAGAAAGCTTTTAAGTTTGTAACAAGTTTTTAAGTTTTGTATTTACCTGAAATGGAAACTACTTTTGTCAATGAAACAAATTCGGTAATCATTAGTTTCTGGAAACCTAACGCAGAAAATTGTGCTATGAAAGTGAATGTATAAAATGCCCCGTCTGTCAACTGGGGGGTATAGGTGTCATAAAAAGCCCATGGCAAGGATAAACGCATCTTACAGTTCTGGGAAGTCCTCTACCACCTTTCAGACGCCTTACCGCACTAGGTAACTCATAGTTAAAGATTGCAAGAAGGGCCTTATTTTTTATTATCACTTTATACTTATTTTTTTATTTCCAGGGTACTGCAGGGGAGAAGGGAGAAATTGGTCTCCCGGGCGATACAGGAAAACCGGTAAACTAAATATATTAGTAAAACATTGCGTCAAAGCCAAAAAATACATGTTGCATAGATCACACCGTCGACGTTTAGATTAAGGTGTTTCGATAGAGCTTTTCAGAGACCATACCAACATTTTTCATGGAGGTATGTACCGTGCGCATTAATTAGCAAACATTAGCATAACGTCAAAACAGCGAATTTTTAACGCAGATTTTCGGCTGGTTGCACTTAAACAGTTGCACTTAAACAGGTGTTGACAAAGCAGGTTGGTTATACGATTGCAAGAACGAAAATACACCAAACTTTCCTAGCTTCGAAATATGATGTTTAGCAACATTCCGACGCTACTTGAGCTTAACTCAAGTTATGTTGAACTGTTTTATTTAAATAATTTATCACGGCAATTGAAAATACGAGGTTTAAAATATATTTACGTTTTATTTGGATTCAAACATACATAATTTTTTACTTCTCATGGAGGTTATTTGCACCAAACTCTAAGATCCTAGTGTTGGAATTTTAGTAGCGGGTCTAGATTGCGCGAAATTCGGCTTTTATCAATTTCCATTTTGTCTGTTTATTGTTGTCATAGTAATGTCGATTTTGCTTAAAACTACATTTCCACAAATTTCAATCCAACGCCAATTACTGGTGAAAATTTCATAGCGATCGGACAAGGAAAAAAACACTAAACACTTTTAAGACGATTGAAAAATGTCGGTATGGCCTCTGAAAAACTGTATCGAAACACCTTAATTACCATAGCTGCTTCGAGAGTTCAGTTATATCGCATATCTTTCGTTCTGCAACGTAGTGTTTCAGAGATAATTGCACTCTCAAACCAAGCACCTGAAATACTAGCGTTGCCATGGATATTAAGCCTAATTATCGAGAAGCCCTATTGCTTTTCAATACCAGAAATTACTTCAGTTGTAACGACGAGAGTGCAGGGTAACTATGGAGATCGTATTTCTCTTTTTTTCAGGGTGACGCTGGATTGCAAGGTCCTCCTGGAATGCGTGGACGCGATGGAGATGACGTAAGCTATTTTGATGATTAATATTGTGGTTGCCGTCGGTGATATGTGCAACTAAACACTTAATGACTGGTCCCGAGGGGAACAGTGAATTTTGTTTCCCGAGAATCTCAACTTTTCCCGAGACGAAGTCGAGGGAAACATTGAACTGGCCAATGAATGGGCGTGCTGTAGCGGGAAAAACGCCAGCTATATAACAATTTCTATTGTCATTTCATTCTTATGAATGGTTGCAATGTATGTTGTTTGCAGGGGGCTCCTGGTCCCACTGGCGAACCTGGAGAAGAGGGACCCGCAGGAAAACAGGTAATAAGGCCCAAACAGAACGAACTTGTGAGCGAGTGAGTGAGAACGTCAACACAAATGGACGAGCGAACAAATCGACGAGTCTGCAACAAGACCATCACTATCACCAGCACCACCACTGATGACAGCTACAAGAACAAAAAGAAAAACTGTGATAACAACATCACCAGCAGCAGCTTCAACCCTAATCCATCATTTACATGTATCGATGGATGGACTCATCATCTTATTAATTGATGAAATAATTTATATCCTTATCCTTATCCTTATCCTTATCCTTGTCCTTGTCCTTGTCCTTGTCCTTGTCCTTGTCCTTGTCCTTGTCCTTGTCCTTGTCCTTGTCCTTGTCCTTGTCCTTGTCCTTGTCCTTGTCCTTGTCCTTGTCCTTGTCCTTGTCC
>Ga0126343_10000730_pt1 | contig 13597 bp, 9 predicted proteins | sample Cyp2metagenome_FD_92531 | JGI IMG/M metagenome (GOLD analysis project Ga0126343, IMG submission 92531) | Coral microbial communities from Lord Howe Island, Old Settlement Bay, Australia - Cyphastrea 2 metagenome | ecosystem: Host-associated > Invertebrates > Cnidaria > Coral ... | reverse complement strand
GAGCAACATAATTACGCTACTCAAAGTGCATCCTTACAACACCTACATCCAGAATCTTTCAGAATAAATATCAGAAAATTTTGTCCAACTATTTTAGGATGCTATTATTGGAATGATATTCCCTTGACTATACGTAATAAGCCAACTAAAAAACTATTTCAAAAAGCACTTTACCAGTTTTATTTTGCTCAGTATTGACAATTCCAACATTACATGTATATCTTTATTTACTATGCATTTACTTTTTCCTCTCTAGTTTACTTTTATCCTAAACAAATGTAGTTACTTAAAGGGCATATAATTGGTCTACTATATTTTGCCCTTTCCATTTCTTCCTTCACTGTACGTATTTTACTAACATCTTGTATTCTTCTGTTACGTGGAAGTGGAAAAACTAAATAAATAAAAAATAAATAAATAAAAATTAAGAGTGCTTTTGACCTTAACAAACATATCGTGACTCGTTTACACTTTACTCGGGGTCTAAAAAAAAGCCAAGCTTTCAACTGTTTCCTTAAAAATTTAACAATCAAGCAGATTAGTCTTGTAAACATTAGTCTGTGAGTGAAAGCAAATGTTATTTAAGTGCTGAGTTTCAGAAAATAATATACCTTCTTGATGTTTGTGAGACCTTTCGACATCGGTACGCCATTATCGGAAGAGCTTAAATTTCACGAAACTATTGCGTGTATTTTCTGACCTCTAGCCTGCGTAGCTGGCGGGATTCGGGAGCGGGCGAGCGAGCGGCGGAGCTGCCATATTCCCTCACGAAGCCTGCGAGTGAATTTCCCGCCTGCCACATTTCCTATGGCTTTTGCTTGCCACCCACTTTTATCACTTTTGATTATCCAATTAGAAAAGCCAATCAGAGAACGAAGCCTGAACTAAGCCAAACCGTAGCAAAACAAACACGCAAACAGTCAACACACTTGCATTGAGCATAAACAGCTACAGGAGGAATAAACCAAAACATCGAGCAAGAGAAAGATAGCTGCAAGAAACATAACGTAGCCAAACTATAGCTTTCTCGAAGGAAAGCTACCGCTTCTCCGAGGACAATCGTATGAGAGCAAAATATGTTATCCGTGATAAGGCTCTGACCTACTGAAGTTGCAAACAAATGTAATCGCAGCAGGGCTTGGCGAACGATATAGAATGCAAAGTAAGCAGCATGTTCACAGTTTGTTTCATATTTTGTCCCTCAAAAGCAAATTTGTGGTGATATTAAAGCATATCTTGAAACAGAAACAAGAAGATCTGTCGACCTTAAAACCGCACTTTTAAAAACATGACGAGGTTGGATTGGAAAGGAATAGGTTTTATTTCTACCGATGTTAACGCTGCTTTCCAGTCAGCGTTTCTGATTACGTTCTTTGCATAGCGTGGATTTAGCGGCAAATTAAAGGTCATTTCATTGACCTTTCGGGCGAATATAATTTTCTTTTTCCCGAGATGAGTTTGTGTTAAAAAAAGTTTTTGACGAGCGCAGTGCACATTCCAAAGCAGTGCTTGATGATTCATCGATTACTGTAGACACCACATCACTTGATCAAAGGGCTGGCAAAGAAGTCACAGGAGTCACATAATTCAAGAATTGCGTTATCCACGGCTATTTACTTCCCTACCAATGGCGTAGTCCTGGCATTCCCGACACATTCTTTGGTTGGCTTGCAAATATTTAATCTTCTTTCCGATCTCTGAACTTACTGCGATGAAACAGCACTACCTGGGTATATCCCGGCCCATGCTTACTGTAAAAGATAGGGATAAACCCGTCGTGGAACGGGCTAGGAGGATAGTAAAAACATAAATCGAGATATAGGGGAGGGGGGTGTGGTGGGGAAGAGGCGGCGTGTTTCAAGATAACTAGCGCTGTGGGACACTCCCAAACCGACGCTTCCCAGTTCCCCTGGGTGTTGAGAAAAAATACGATATCCTGTAGTGTGATAGTATCTTTCTCAGTGCGCATGAGTCAGGACAGCACTATATCCCGACTCATGCTTACTGTAAAAGATAGGGTTGAACCCGTCGTGTGAGGACAAAACGTCGAATACGTATGAAGCCAAAGGTAACCTACGAGCTCAAAATATACCGATACACGCCCAATCCTATATCCAAACCTTTTGAGCCCTACTCTATTCCAGCAAGATAAAGGGGTGTTGTCATTGTATTTATTGATTATAGTTCGGTTCTGCGAGCTAGTCAACATTTCTTAGGGGGCTGCTGTTTTGATGGCAGATTAGCTGCCATGGTCTGCGAAAAAGCGGGCTTAAATCCGTTAAGCTGATTGAGTTCTTCGTATTGTGCCGAGGTTTCTGGACTAACGAGGGACATCTTCGCTGCCACCGAGGCCAGTTGAAGCAATTTATGTAGCTGCAGATGGTATTTTGCCATGTTATGCGAACGCCAGCCGACATGGTCGACAATGTCATCCAGCGTGCTACCAGTAAGAGCCATGGTAATCGCACCCCCACAGCGGAAACTGTAAAGAGTTTTATTGGATATACCGGCTGCCATCAAATACGTTTTTAATCTTGCTTCTGCTGCAGCCGTGGAGAAGGCTTCAATAAGGATGGATTGTCCAGATGTTGCTCTGAAGAGTGCACCAGCAGACACTGAGATCTTAATACCATGACAAATGGTCATATAGTTGTCTAACGCTTTTACTGGGCGAAGAAATTGATTTGGATGCTTGGTGACGGCAAAGACCTTGGAATCGCCTGAGCGGAAAGTCTTTCCGAAAACATGATTAAAAATGAGACTCTTGTCATTAGGAAAACGGAGAATTTCAGCAGCCTTGATATGGTTCAAGTCCCATGGGCGATCGCCAGAAAAAAGTGCAATTTGAAGTATGCCAGGTTGCCAGCATAAATGTAGAGGTGAATTGGATCAGTGGATGCCGAGGGCAACTTATTGTCAATCACTTGACAAAGGGCTGTGAGGTCACATAGAAAAATGGGTTCGGCTTGCTTAGGGATAGCGCGTGCTTTTAGTTGTTCCTCTGTCACCTCTTTTAAATACTGTTTGACCGCTGGGGGTGCTGAGGGATTTGGTACTGTCTCACCTGTTGAGGGAAGTGTTGTAGTCTCCAAATGATCACGCAGAATAGCTCTGAGCTGTCTGATGTAAGAGTCTACAGTTTTAAAGGCCAAGTGCCGGGGTAATCACAGGATAAGGGTGTTTTGGACGATGTACCTTGATTGTGACAGGAGTCCCTGTGGACTTGAGTCTTGGAATCCTTATCTTTCCAGATAAGGAAGTAAATTATGTCTCTTGGGGACGCATTGTCCAGTGACCTTGGTGGGCTTAAATAATGGAGGAAAGATAGAAATTCTCGCCCCAGAGCTCTCTTCTTTCTGTTGTATTTTGAGGAAGCCAGTGTGGTCTCAAGTTCTTGCCAACGAGATTCCAGGGGGTTGGTGTCGATGACCGGTTTACTATCACTACTATGGTGTATGCCTCTCCTTAGGGTCCCACACACGTGACAAAAATGGTATTGAAGGTCATTTGGGGCAAGACATTCGTGGCATTCCACTTAGAGGACAGGTTTCCAAACTGTGTAACGATGGGGGAGCTGCTGAAAGCGAATGAAAGACATGAAAGAGCTCAATTGAGTTGTATTCCATTGATTCGAAAGGCCACCAAGTCCCAAGGAAGTGGCATGTTTTTCGGTTTTGAGAAGCCATGTGTTCTGGAGGGCCAAATAAGAGCTGTAGGATCCCCTGCCTTTGCGAGCAGGAGACGTGCGCAGGAGGAATGGCATAAAATAGGCCACCAGTAAGGCCTAGGAAAAACGTCATAGACGAGCAGTGTTACTGTCGCTCCTGTTGCTCTACTGTGCTGTAATGCAGGGCCGATTAAAAACGCGGGGGGAAACAAATAGCCATTTTCGTCATCACCTTGTGGGGTATGACAAGGATTTTGGGCAAAAAAATTGCTACCAGTGGAGCATGGCGTTGGAAACGGCGTATAATGCCGAGAACATTGGGCGTTGGAGTCAAGGGCCACGAGGTCAATGGTATGAGGTCCTGCGAAGGTTTCAATCTGTTCCCACAATTGTCGCGAGACCATGACATCACAATCTGACCATGCCCGCGAGGGTTGGTCTGCTGGATTGAGAGCGCTTGGTACCCACTGTAAGGAGAGGGCTATATTTTGACGCAGTGTCACTTCAAAAATGCTTTTTAGCACTTTGTTCACACTCTGGTTTTTACCACCCTCATGAAGCCAGGCGTGGTTAAGAATCTGATTGTCCACCATGGCGTCTACCAGTGTGTCGGTAAGACGCGACGAGAAGGCTTGAAGGGCGCAAAGGAGGGCATGCGCTTCTTTCATTGCGATGTCTGTTTCGTCTATATCCTGGCCGAAATAATCTACTAACACTATGCCGTTTTGGAGAGACAATGTTGCTCCCCAACAGGACTGTGAGGCATCTGAGGCGATGGTTCGTAGAACTGTATGTTCCTCAGTACGCCACGGGACAAACCCTGTCCATGTGTCAAGGAAGAGCCAGTGAAGTATTTCTTCTCTTAACTCTCCATCGAGATGAATGGGTGTTCCTTGTTTTTGACAACGTGAGATAGCGTGCGCCACCACCGGAGTGTACAGCTGTGCAGCAGGAACCATGAGTGTCAGGGATGTGCATTTTCCCCGAAAACGTTGCAACTGGTTAAGAGAGACTGATTTACTTGATAATATGCCCTCTCGAAGTGCAATGAACTTTGCCTTTTTCTCTTCAGGGATAGAGATGGTTTGACGAGTGGTATCAACGAGGTGGCCAAGAAAAATGAGACGCTGCATAGGAACTGGAACACATTTCCCCAGGTGTAAAAAATATCCCAGCTGAGTCAAAATGCTGGCAGCGACAAAAAAAGGCAGCATTCGCAGCTTCCACGCTGGAGGATCATTGTTTTACTGAGCCCTAGAGTTCGCCGAGGTGTCTGTCGTCTATGTACTGGGAGCAATGGTAGTCCGAGCTCTCTTAATGTGTTTGTGGCCACTGATCCCATGGTTTGGTAGACATAGGGGCTTTCTTTCCAACCCTGTGGAAGAGTCCTCCACAAAAGCCTCCATCCTCCCCATTCTGCACCCATCAGCGATTGGTTATCCTCCGAAATTAAAAAATGATCGAAGCCGGACTTGTCGTCCATCTTCGTGTGGAATGAATTTTTCGGTAAGTAGCGGGGAAGGTTGACTACTTGATCGAGTGAAAACGGGCACTGTTGCCTGAAGCAGTTAAGGTATTGCTGGTCATGCACTAGCCGAGGTTTGGAGGGCTCGATGCTAAGGGGCATGACGATTGCTGGCAGGGGGGGGGGGGGGGTCCTCCCCCCCCCCCCACCCCCTAATAGCGCCCATGGCTTTTTTAGTTTAGATTTCTCAAGAGATAACATCTTTATGGAACTTGCATTTTTTTTAAATTGGGATAGTGTCTGTTAGGCGGGAAGATATGATTGAAGGTCTCCCGCCGATATTGGCCCTTGAAAGGAGTTATGAAGCTCTTCACTGAAATTCCCTTGCGTATCCAATCAAGAATAAAGTCTCTCTGTGGGTGACGTTGAGATAAACGGTCCCAAACATCAAAGTGACAATGGGGCTCTCCTGCTATAAAACTAGCGGGGTCGTGAACCCACACATCAAAAGCTGCCGCTGAAGCAGTGCCTTGGGTGACTGCATCTATAGAAGGTGCTGCGGATGAGCACTCTGGTCCCCCCATCCCCAGGGGCCCCTTGATGAACTGGATTTTGCACTTGAGAAATTCTTGTTCCGCGTCTAAAGGATGAAAGGAGGTCTCCAATTCCCATCGAGGAATGTTGGGGGCCTAACAGGAGATGCATGAGAAAAACAAACAAAAATCTCTGTAAAGGCAACCCATGGACGGGAGGTCCGACTCATCCCACGACTTAGATACATGCAGCCGAGGGTCCGATCACCAGGCGGTAATCGGACCCCGGATAAATCAGCCCCGAAATAAAAAGGCCCCTACTATGGGAGGAAGGCATAAGCAGGGTATGGGTGTTCCCTAATAGAGTACCGGTGAGCATAACGCACCCAAAACAACGAACAAACGAATGACCTAAATCGACTGACTTTTACTCAATTAACGGTTGAGACAACCTAAACTTTTGGTTTTTTTGAGAGTGGTTGTTCTCTGTGTGTGGGCTTATTACAGTCACGGGGGAAATGACCGCTCTCATGACAGGCGTAACACTTTGCGTCGGTGTTGCTGTGGCTCCGTCACCTGCCTCCAGTGTAACGGCTTTGCCCGGGGGTCTAGCGTTGGCCGTCGACCCGATAGGCGTCTGCCTGTCGGTTACTGGTGCCCCTTTGTTCGTGGCGGCGGACCAGTTTGTCTGCAGCTATCTCAGCATCTGTTGCGAGACATCCAAAAATAGTGGTGTGGAGGTCCACCTTCTTGCCAGATTGTTTACTGAACGTTAGCCTATCCCCAAGGACTGTGATCTTTGCTGTTTCTTCAGCCTTTGATAGAGCTTGGATAAGGCAACAGTCTCGCTAACGTCAAATGCAAGACAGTACTTCTTTAGCTCATCAAGCTGCGTCTGAAATCTGCGAGCGTGGTTTGTTCCTTTTAGCTCGTTTAATTGACCTTTCAGATCCTTGACAATCTTCACTAATTCCTGAGTTGGGAAAACAAGTAAGTTACTTAAACATTGATCAACAAGGTCAACCTCGTTCCACACCACCAAGTAGTCTAAGATAACTTCTTACTTGTGCCTAATGCAAGCCGTGACAGGCTATTACAGATTCCCAGGAGATAGTAATCGACACATACTTATAGGAAACTCGACAACAAAGAGTTTACGTCTGTCAAACACTAGTTCGCAGACCGGATGCAAAACAAGATAAGCAACTGCCTTCGTGATCAAATTATCAGATGATCTGAGGCAATGACGCGATAGCGAGATAACAAACGGGTTCTGTCTTGCCTGATATGAATGGAATGTGTCCACAATGAGTAGCTTATTGAATTTGCAAATTTTATGGCCTAATAGCCTCGCAGACAAGCCATACTGGAAAGGTATATGTAGACTGGTGCGCCCTGTGAAAATGGACGTGAAACGTCCGCCAGCTTTCTGGGTTGGTTTGTCTTCACGGTCTAAAAACATGCCTTGCACCTAACGGCCTTGGGCTAGACCTACTAGCCAAAAAACGAGGCCTCTCACAGAGCCACTCGCCAGTTTTCTGTGTTGGTCGCACAAATCACAGCAAAGCTTGCTTAATGGTCATGGCCCAAAGACCGACAGGCCAAAAGCGAGGCTTTCAAACAGCCATTCGCCAGTTTACTGTGTTGGTCGCACAATTCTTAGCAGGGCGTGCCTAACGGCCTTGGCCTACTGAAAGACTGACAAGCCAAAAAAAAACCAAACAAACAAACAAAGGCCTTCCACATAGCCACTTGCCGATTTTCTATGTTGGTCGCACGGATCACGCTAAACGACCATGATCAGCTAACGATGAGGCATAATGCCAGCCAACGCATAACCATTCGCCCGTTTTGTGATGGTCGCACACATTTTGACAGGCCTAATGGCATGTTCCTCCAGGGCCTAACAAGGGCCACTCGCCAGTTTTCTGAGTTCGTCGCACATGCATAATGCAAGACGATCGCTCAATAGCAATGCAAGAGGTTGAGATCCGATAGTTATAATCAGATGTCATTCTGTGGCAAGAGTTTTTGACAAACCTAACAGCCGCACAGCCACGAGTACTAAAACAGATACACTTGCCAATATCTCTGTTATTCTATGCGCCCATGAATGGCAGTACTCCCTGCTTCCCGGGGATCACTTGATGTCTTTGCCAGTCATACGATCTCGAACTCAAGTAGCATCTAGGCATAGGGAGAAGATGCACAGGCGAGAAAAAAACCGGGACAGGGATTCTCTACTGCCAGTGTGCAAGATATGAAGGTAACACAAAAAGATGCCCGAGGGCAGGAAAAGCATAGCCATATAACTGTATATAAAGACGCTGTCTCTAATTTAAGGCACGGTGAGGAACACACCGAAAAAAGGAGGACAACAAGCCCTCGAAAATGTGCCTAGTAGTCATAGTCATAGCGCATGAGAAGAGTCGAGAGCATGAAAGAAAACTAACCTGGTATGTGGCTTTTGTGGGGCTCACCTGGGTGGCACCGTCCCTCGACGGTTGCGTGGCTGGATCTGTTGGCTGGTTTGGCGATGAGGAGGCCGAAGAGCCTGAAGCAACTGTGGATGGGGGGTTTGTTCTAGTGCCACCATTATTGCCGCTGATTAATTGTGCTACATTGGAGCCGGGGGTTTGTGGAGTTTGAGACATTTCTCACAGAGCCCAAAACGTACGTCTGTCTTCCACAGGGAGTTGACAAAAAAGACGATATAGTATCTTCCTCAGTGCGCATGAGTCAGGACAGCTAAATAATTCACTTCATTTGCCTTAACCCACGAGAGATATTTGCAAAATTGCAAATAAAGTCATGACACTCGCTCCTAGCCAAATCATAGCCTGCATAGCTGGCGGTATTGTATAGGCGCACGCAAAATAAAGTGTTGGCTGTGGAAGCCGCTAGAAGCGGCGAAGCTGCAAGGAGAATGGGGAGGGGACTTTGAAATACCACCTGCAAGAAAACCATGTGTTTTTGAATAGCCCGCTCACCAGTATGCGGGAAAAACAGATGGGTCGAGAGAAGTACATATGTCAATCAAATGTCAGATGATCCCTCATATATTTTCCAAGGAACTCTTTGCTTTGCTTGTGACAAACTATTTCTTTGTTCATTGCATTCTAAGAAATTTAATGATTTCTTAGCACTAGAACGGTCCTTGTGTGAACTCTTTTTGACTTGAGGACTCCTGTCCAGCCAAGACACAGTCGCCAGCGGAAGATGACATTTAATCCTTACTTGCGTGTTTCGATTCGGAGGACAGAGCGGAACCTCCAAATTTCTTCTGATTTCTTTCTAGGCCGGAGCGAATGAACCAGACAAGTTCAACTGCATTGAATGTTTCCTACCACAAGACTGACAAACCTGGCTTGATAAAACGCTAGTCTCCACAACTTGATGTTCTATCAATTTCCTTAAATGTCTTGCCTTCACGCTTTGCACGACCTGAAGGTTTAAATAAACTTTCCATATAGATATATTTGGTACTTTTCTGAAAATTACTGAATTTTATCTTCAAGCTGACATCACACAGCCTGCAAAAGTCGTTAGCATTTTCCTCTTGGCGTTTTCTTACTATAGCCGGTTTTGTCGGCGTATCTCCGTTCAATGCAAATTCTCTGTTATCCACCTACATGTACCCTGCGAGCAGAGTCTTCTTCGATCTTCCTCGCCGGGTATTATCCGCCATCCATGCAACAACAACAAATTGTAAGACGATCACCTTTACGCCTATGTTTTCACTCGAAAATTGTCTGTTCTAATTGGTTGGTTTAACTGGGATCAGTTGAGGTCAATGAGGTGATATAAGTGCACGGCATGCAAAAAACCCAAGTTCTCTGGCAGGCGGCATTTCTCGCATCTTTGCCGCTTCCTGTTGGCGGCTCCGCCGCCATAAAACTTCATTTCTTGCGTGCCAAGAATACCGCCAGCTATGCAGGCTAGCCAAATCAACTAGCAAAGTAAACCTGATCTGATTTGTCACGTAGTGAAAGTGAAAGCTACATGTCAGCCCGTTCTGTGGCGACGTAATACCTTTTTGGCGTATTTACTATTCCCTTCGAATCCAACGCTAAAACCAAAAGAAAATATATATTCCACAAAATAAGGCCAATATCTGTAACATTGTCTGTGTATTTATGATTCAACAACGTTTGGAAATCTTTAGAGTAAACATTACAGATTGCGTGATTCAAAGCTGGCGGAGGGGAGTGTGCGGCTCTCGACCGACAAAAAAAAATGAACCACAGGTAGATTATGAACCGCGCTCGGTTAATGAGCCTAAACAATGCATAAACACATGGCAAATTACAACGGTGTCAAACTCTGCGAGACGACATGCAGATAGTAACAGCTGAAACAATGTAGACCTATGACTTATAAAAAATTGCCATAGCACGATCCTACGGCTCAATTCTCCTTGAAATTCTTCCTTATAACAGAACATGAAGAGCCCTTCATGAACACGAGTGAAGCGACAAAAAAAAGTCGAGTGACTGAACGCAGCACGACAAATGTACAAAGGTCATGAACCGTACATGTAGAAGTCGTGCAGGCTAGTCAACCCATTAATTTACACCGAAATCGAACTCTTTAATGGCTTTCTCCTGTTCTTCCTTTAGTTTAAGTTTCATCCTTTCCCTGCGGATATTCAGAGAATCCAAAGCTTCCTCTATGTATTTCTTTGCCTTCTCCACTTTGCGAATCTGTGAGTGAAAACAAACCTTTTCCCCTGGGAAAGACGAGACTCACGAGAGATATCGATTAGCATTTGATTGTGTAATACTCTCAGCCAATCCGAAATTCGCGTGCACTGTTGAACGCATAATTCAAAAAACCTAACGCATTTGGGCAGGTGGGAATTCAACTCGACTCTTCACCAATCCTCTTACGGCTTGGCCACTCATGTTCACGGCTTCTCTACCAAAACAAAAGCACTCGCGCCCGAAATCCCGCCAGCTACACAGGCTATCCGACTTCAAAAATTTCATTTTAAGTGGCCCATGGTTTTGAAAATGGATTTTGCTGGAAGAAATAATGCTCTTTCACGTGGAATAAGTCTCGATACACCAGGCGAGGTACCAGTCAATGATTTAAGGTTCTTAGTTTTGTGAATTTTGCGGAACGAGAAATCGCTTGAATTATTGTAAATACTGGAAAATTTGTTAAAAATTCAGGTTTAATTTTAGCAGAAGAAACAGCCACTCAAAATGTGTACTATCGTCTGTCTTATTTGATTAGTTACTTGCTTTTTTGTAAAAACGGTTTTTTGATTTTCAAAGGAGGTCTCAGCAATGTGCGGTATCAGACGCTTTTAACCGGGCCTGAGAGCTGGAAAACCAAATTTACCTCCGTACATCCAAAATATTTATCCAATTGCAGTGAAATAATGTGTATTTTTAGAAATAGTTCACCAAGGGCTATCTTGTGGCTTTTTTCAAAGATTTTTCGGTTTTTTGCTATTGCACGGCCTGGTTGAAAATTAGTGACATGGACTCATAAGATTTATTTTTAGAAATTTATTTTGAGCAGTTTGCTGAAAATTGTTTAACCGTTGCTATGACCTTTTTTTCTCTAAATAGTGTGACCATTTAAGCCTATAAGACTTGTTTTTAACAGTTTAGTGAAAACTGTTTTACCGTTGCTATACACGTCAGCCAATTGCGAGTTGTTACCGTTTTTTCAAATCGCTATAATACACCATGTATTTTTTCTTTTTGGCAGTTGCCTGATGATTGCCTGGACATCATTGACAGCTGCTTGCCAAACGGTCACTCCCTGCACAAGATCTTCAACAAACACACACTAAAGCTCAGACTACTCTTGCATGCCAAACATGAAAAGTATCATCTCGTCACACAGCAAAGCACTACTATCAGATTACCAACATTCGCAAACACAAACAAGGAACAACGAATGCAACTGCACAAAGAAAGACCAATGCCCATTGGATGGAAACATATGATGCCTCACACAAAGTGTAGTCTACCAAGCCACAGTCACAACACAAACATCATCAGAGTCATATGTAGGCCTCGCCACAAATTTTAAAGAGCGCTACAGAACCCAAACGGCATCCTTTAGACACCAAAGCAAAAGAAAATGAAACTGAACTGCCTAAACACATTTAATTTGGTCACTCAAAGAAAACAACAAACTTTCTACCATCAAGTGGTGAATCATTAAGCAGTGTAATTCATGTATTTTTTTAGAAGTTCGTAATCAACTGTAAGAAGAGTTTGTGCAGTCGAAACAGATGAAACGAACCAGCAAGTTCCCTCAGAAACAGATACATACTCGAAAACTTTGTGATCAAGTAACGCAATCTTTTAGTTAAACGCAATTCCTCTTAACATTTCATAGCAACTATACCACTTGTTTTAGCATGTCATAGCAACTGAGTTTTTATATCACATAACAACCTTAGCTTTTAATGGCCAGTTTTTGTATCTTAACAGTCATTCGTTGATATTGCCTGATGTGTGTGGTCACTAAAGTAGTTCTTTGTCAGTTTGTCCATAAGAAACAGCGTTGTTGCAATAAAACGATGAATTGAAATCGTGCCACCATTGATCACTATAATTATTGCTCCTCTCAGAGTTGAGCGCTATCAAAACTTTATTCAATTCAAGTTCAAGGAGTATATTCTCGGTTTTCATGTGACGTAATCGTATTCCAAAATTAAAAACTACTTTTCCGTCTGAGGTTTTAGTTACATCAGATAAAAGATCCTATAGGAACTTGACGTCTGACAATGTTTTAGCTCGACAGGGTTCTTCGTTTTGTTAAAGAGCACGTTTAAATTTCCAAGTTTTTTCATTGCGTGACATGAAATGGCGGCAAGAAAAGCCTGGTTCACACTTGCATCATAACGACATAACAACATTGACATAACGACATGAAGAAAAGGTCAGTTTTTTCTGTATGTTATTATGTTCCCACTATGTTGTCGTGATGTGATGTTCACAATAGAGACATAAAACATCCAACATGAGGTATTTTTTGGTTTGTGTGACCTTTGTGTTGTCGTTATGTCACTAGTGTGAACCACGCCTAATCAAAGCCTTATGATTCATATAGAATTGTTGCCATTTACAAAAAAACAAGCAAACAAACAAACAAACAAACATGTACCAGGAAATATACTTGTGACACAGGTTAAATGTACATGGATCTGTCATTCCTAGTTTTTTCCTTCAAGTAATTTAAAACTCTATCTTATTTTGGTATTCGTTAAGGCCCTGGCAAACTAGGACACATTGTTGCTCATGATGTTTCTTGGGCGCGCAAACGCGCGGGACACAAAATGAACGTTGTGTTTCCATGTTGCGGTAAACTGGGAAACATTTGTTGCCGACACATTATGTTTCTGAAGGCCCTGGCAAACGAGGACACATGGTTACTCATGATGTTTCTTGGGCTGTGCAAACTGGGAAACATTTGGTGCGGACACAAGATGTTTCGGAACAAAATCAGAAACATTTTTTGTTTCCCGGACACAAAATTTGTGTCCGCAACAAATATTGCTCGCTCGGGAAAACAGGGAAACATTTGTGTCGGCAACAATAGACTAACAATGTGTCCGCAACAATGTGTCCTCGTTTGCTAGGGCCCTGAACAAAATCAGAAACATTTTTTGTGTCCTGGACACAAAATTTGTGTCCGCAACAAATGTTGCGCACGCGGCAAATGGGGAAACATTTGTGTCGACAACAATGTGTCCGCAAGAATGTGTCCTCGTTTGCTAGGGCCTTGAACAAAATCAGAAACATTTTTTGTGTCCCGGACACAAAATTTGTGTCCGCAACAAATAACAAACATCGAAAACATTGTATACTAGTCAATCTCAATATGCACTAAAAATTGTTACCAGCGAGCGTAAATGTTACCAAGCCTAAACCAATCAGAGAGTCTCTTCACTAGACATGTCTCAAT
>Ga0126343_10000729_pt1 | contig 13603 bp, 8 predicted proteins | sample Cyp2metagenome_FD_92531 | JGI IMG/M metagenome (GOLD analysis project Ga0126343, IMG submission 92531) | Coral microbial communities from Lord Howe Island, Old Settlement Bay, Australia - Cyphastrea 2 metagenome | ecosystem: Host-associated > Invertebrates > Cnidaria > Coral ... | reverse complement strand
CAGTGATTGGGCAGCTTTTTGATACCATGATTGTAGCATCAAGTGATAAAGAGTGGTAATAAGGAACAATCAAAATCTACCTCTTGGAAAGTACTAGAAACTGTTATGAGCCACCTTAAGTTAAAGATATACACATACATGGAGAACCCCAACTTTGTCAGCTGTTATAATATTTTTGAGAAACTTAAGAATGGACACCTCCTGGAGTGTGTCACATTATCAGTTTTCACCAGGTAGTGCAGTGGCAATTTGATTTAAGAAACATCGACATGTACATGTATTTAATGAAAGATTGCCTTCGTGTAACAAATGATATCTTTCACCCCAGTTATAGAAAATATGTAGGATTGTATGGAAAGGAACTCTAATATAACAAAACCTATATACACATTTTTTTTCCAAATCCAGTACAAGAAGACACTGAGGTTTAGTCTTGGGCTGTACTATACATAAAATCGAAATATTGTAATGGTTACATTAGATGCCTAAGAGTGTAGCTGACATTTTGTTTTTTTTTTTACTTGTTGTAGAGTCAGGACGAGTGGATAGTGGTGGCAGTAGGAGAAGTGCCAATCGTTCTGCTGGACGAACAAAGCCAACAATTCCAGACAACGATGACTCATTCAGTTTTGGTGGAGCAAAGGAAGTTGGTAGGTTGTTTTGAAATGGTTTCCTGTTTTTGTGTCAATGTTCCTATTGAGTCTGAAAATGTTGCAAGGGGGGGGGGGAATCTGGAAATTCATTTGGTTACACGTACTAGGAAATTTGATCATATAACCCCCGTCCGCAAACAGCTTCACTGGCTACCTGTCCGTTACCGTATAGGTTTAAAATTCTCCTACTGGTTTAAAAAGCTCTCAATGGAACAGCGCCTTCCTTCATCAGTGAATTGCTTAAGTACCACACCTCTGAACGAAAATGAAGATCATCCTCTCAACACCTTCTGGTTACCCTGAAAGCTAGACTGAAAACATATAGAGAGAGAGCGTTCGCTGTGGCAGCACCGAGACTATGGAATTCGATCCCACTTGAACTTAGATCCAGTAGCTTGATAGACATTTTTAAACGACATTTAAAAACATATCTTTTTAAACAAGCTTTTTAACTTTTTACTTTTCAAAAAAATTCATTTGGAAATTCATTTGGTTACACGTACTAGGAAATTTGATCATATAACCCCCGTTCGCAAGCAGCTTCACTAGCTACCTGTCCGTTACCGTATAGGTTTAAAATTCTCCTACTGGTTTAAAAAGCTCTCGATGGAACAGCACCTTCCTTCATCAGTGAATTACTTAAGTACCACACCTCTGAACGAAAATGAAGATCATCCTCTCAACACCTTCTGGTTACCCTGAAAGCTAGACAGAAAACATATAGAGAGAGAGCGTTTGCTGTGGCAGCACCGAGACTATGGAATTCGATCCCACTTGAACTTAGATCCAGTAGCTTGATAGACATTTTTAAATGACATTTAAAAACATATCTTTTTAAACAAGCTTTTTAACTTTTTACTTTTTCGATGATTTTTTTTAAACTTATTGATAAAATTTACAATGTTATAGAACCTTTTGCTTTTTAAAATATTTTTTAATGTAAAGCGCCATGGACAAATAGTGGATTGAGCGCTATTATTATTATTATTATTATTATTATTAAATGTCAGAAAATTGGGTGCTTTCTCATTGAATAAACTATAAATAAATCAGCCTTGTAGTGACACCAACAGGTGACTTTGTGCAGAAAAAAAGTAGCCTGTGGTGAGATTAAGTATGAAGTGTTAGTGATGTCTTACTAGATATACAAACTAATAATTTTTAAACTTAATCATATTGTAACTGTTTCAGATGCTACTTATGCAGACCCCTTGGGAGAAGCTCCTGCTAGGCCCAAGACTGCTGGCAGGCAACGGCCACAGCAAGTTGAGGATGAATTTGGCGATGAAGAGATTGGAGATGACCTCCTCCCAGATTAAAGAAGCTTTTAATATTCTGTTTAAAGCCAAACATTATTAACATAAAATTACTTTCATTGGCACTTGCATTTGACTTGCATCAAAGCTGTTAGTTGAACCATCACAAGAATAGTAACCATAATCATAATGAATAGTGGCCTATTGTGAATAGACTATCAAAGATGTCTTGATTCATAGAGCCCTCTCTTTCAGTTATTTGATTAGGATATATTTGTAGTCAAGGGAAAAATTGAACCATACATTTATGCTAATCTGGAATGATCTGAAATTACGGATGCTCAGCAACAATCCACCGAAAGAAAAAAGATGGCAGCTGTACATTTTACCACAATACAATACAATACCACATATGGAAAGATATGGTTTTAATGGCAGTCGTTCCTACACTGACAGCATTGCTCTTGTTGAGTTTGGATGACTTACAATTTTTCTTTTTGTTTTTATACGCTCTTTGAGAGTTTTTGTGTGCAAAGCATTATGGGTAAATGTACCATTTGCCATATTTTTCCTTAACATGGATTAATTGCCTTCGTTTATGTGATCTTCATGGATTGTCAATAAATAAATAATAATATTCTAAGAACGTAGTAAGGAGGTGTATCTTAAGAGTACTTGCTTAGGAGTGCACTTAGTACGTAAAGGAGTTCATCAGATTGAACCTATTGAAAACTGTTATTGCTTGCAGTTAAGTCCATGGTATTGATTGACTCTTTCACATCGTGCATCAAGCCACTGATAACTGCAATAACAGCTATTACATGCCATGCCAATAAAGGATTCCTGTTCTTACTCAAAATTAAAAATATTTTTTCTTCCACCTGGGACATTGGGCTACATGACTCATCCCCAGGCCCCTCTCCTTGGTTGCAGCATGGTATACCTGCTACTCGATGTTTCACCACCATCAAGAATTCATCCCCATTTTGTGATATTGCAGTACTGTTTAAATTATTTGTAAAATGTCCTGTTCATAAATGCATTAAAAATGAATGAAAATGAAGATATTCAGTGTTATCTTTGTTCTCAAAAATCTATAGACAACTTTGAATGCCTCACATTTCTTTATTCCATAGGAGATGAGAACGCAACTATATTACAATGTCCAACCTTCTAACCACAAGAAAAAAAAATAAGCATGGTGCCTGATTAAACTGAACAGGAATCCTTTAGGTTTTAAAGCCTCATTTCCAAGTGGACATCACTTAAAGTAAAACAATTCTCTCTACCTCCCAGATGCAGCTGTTAGGAATACATGCAACTTTTGGGTTTGAACTGATCAGAGCATTCTCCTGCAGAGTAGAAATGTTGAATGAAAGTTGTACTGTCATCTGGTGTGGGATGTTCAAAAGCATTTAGCATTCTGGTGTGGAATTATAACCTTTTATACCTGCCAATATGTGAAAATCAATGACTTTCCTGGACATGGAATATTTTTCAAACCTGGACATTTCTTTATGCATCTTTGGCTTGGAATGTATGTGGAATGCACTCAACATACTAACTTATTGGTGTGAGGGTATGAAAGGAATAAATTACCACCCCCCTTGAGGAAGACCACATGAAATAGGTTCTTGCTTGATGTTCCAACATGAATTTCCCTGTCTCATTTCAATTTCCCTGCATGCACCAACTTTTATTATAACATAACTAAGGCAAAGTGCGCACTTGATTGGTTAATTCAGCATCTACTATTTGCCAATGGGTGTATGCTGCTGACGTACTCAATAACTAAAGCAGAGCGCACGTTTTGTGATTTAGCTCAATAAAAAGACCTCTGTTGTGTTAATGTCTCAATGTTATATTATAAAACAAATGGTAAACGCCATAGCGTGTGCTATTCAGTTAAGGATGCACTTGGGAGGTTGACAAAGCACTCAAGAAGCTAGAGTTGCACTCAGCTATCGCCTCGTGCGACTTTTAAGCTTCTTTCGTGCTTAGCAACCTCCCGCGTGCCCATAACTGAATAGTTCACACTATGGCGTTTACCATTTGTAAATTAGCATGTTCTAAAATGACAAACCCAAAACAAAGAAAACTGCTCATTGTAAACAAGCTAACCAGAGTGCAACAATCCTTTGGACATCCAGTCTTATTAGCCTCAAAGCACACAGCTCAAATTCAGCCTGACTTATGCTCAGGTTAGCCAGTTTATGGTTAGCTAGCAAATACAATGACAATGAGCTTCTCTTATTGTATTTGTTTCTCTCGCTTGTTTTGGTTTTTGGCAGTTTTGTCTCATTCATTTTGTTTGTTAAGTTTATTTCATTTCAGTAGTGTTGCTTTGCATTTAATTTTGGCATAAAATTATGTCACTTTGATCAACTTGTCTCTTCTAAAGCTTTCTTAATTTAAGATGGAAAATCCCTTTTCCAACAGGTCACCAGCCCCATCTTACTTATACTACATATTATAAATAGTGATTTCTCTTTTACTCGAGCTAGAAACCAGGTCTATGCTTTTTCGTTCCTTTCCCAGTTTTCTTTCCCCTCTTGGCTTCAATCCTTTCTTTGATGTTTTTCTGTCTCTGTTTTTGTTTGTCCTCCGCCTGTTTCTTTTGATGTTCAATCCTCTCTTTCCACTGCTTTTTGCTCTTCGTTTTCACCTTCTCTCTCTTTTTCATAGCCTTCTTTAAAAGTTTAGGGTCATCATGTTGCTTTATTCCCTCTGCTTTTTCAATCGCTTGACTCCAGGAATGTTTCTCCTTGAACTCCTTAGCTTTCTCTACGTCTTCCTTGACTAACGTCTCTAGCTTTTTCTTTCGCGCTTCAGCTTTTGCCAGTAACTTTGAGTAGTTTTTCACCTTGGCGCCTGGTCGAGGATCTTTCTTAGCTTCCAGGAAATCAAATTTACTAAAAACAACTTCTCCACTATCGTTCAGTATTTTGCTGTTCGGTGAGGAGTCTTGTTTTCCAAAACCCTTGGACTCCTTAAAGGAAGAACCAATTTTCTGATTCTTCTCTTTGACCTCCTTCTTCGATTTCTTCTTTCGAGGTTGCTGTTCGTTTCTCTTCCCGTTTTCTGGTTTACGTTTTCTCTGAAAATCTTGAATTCTCGCATGGAGACGAGATCTGAGTTCATCGAGATTACCGCTTTCAACCTTTTCAACACTAAAGCTGGCGTTCGGTAGTTTACTGTCTTTATTCTGTTCACTGTGGTTTGCATTTGTCTCGTTTTCCGCTGTTTCCTTCTGAATTTCATGAGTGGTTTTGTGCTGGTTCGGATCTAGTCTTGCACGTTTAGCTTTCCTTGACGCTTCTTTTATAGTCTGTTTAGGAGCTTTCTTCTGACGATTCTTATGAAACTTGTTCACTTGTTCTTCTTCATCAACTGGAAGATAATGTTTCATCGGTATCAACTCGATCAACGAGTTAAAATACGCTGAATGGTCGGCGAGACGCTTTTCTAGTTCAAGTTGACTTTCGTCCGCCATCTTGCTTTCCACATGTGCTCGAACCTCGTTCCGATGACCCTTTCCGATTGGTTATTGATTTTCAGTGAGTGACCAGGACCATGTGACCAGACCAAGCGGCTTTCAAGATGGCGGACGCAGGTTTCTTTCGCGTAAGGAAAAATTAACTTTTGTTTTATCTTTAGCAAGGTTTCTATGTTTTCGGGTTTTAACATCACCGTTAATATGGGATGTACTCTTCCCACAGGGCACAAGTGCGGAACAGGACAACCGATTTCTCGACAAGCAGAAGAAGTTGTTAAAATCGATGCGCTTTGACGATGTGCTAAATAAAAAGGTAAGCCGATGAACTGCAACTTGATCCTATCTTTTTCATTATTTTCCACAACTTCAGCGTGTTTTAACTAACAATTCATACCTTACCCAAGAGAAACGTGCAAGTTTTTGACAAGGTGGTCACAAATACAGTATTAGAGTGAATTAAGTTGTAAAGCCTTCTTCAATTTGCGCATGCAATTATTAAGCTCGACAATAAAGCTTACTTTTAAACAAATACCATGCTTTGGCTAACATTGCAATCAATGCAGGTTTATTAAGAATGTCGATGAAGGGAAAATACCTCAAGGATTGTGTCGTTTTCTTCATAATTACAAGCACTACCCAGTCCGCCTCTGAAGACGTTGACTTGCGACAATTCAGAGGATGTTGTAGATTACAACTGCAGCTCTGTTTTATTCAGTTTGTTAAAACCGAGATGTTTTAATGTATTTGGGTTTACAACTTTCATTGCGATGTTTTTCACTGCCAGTATTAAAATATATGACTGAAGAATTGTTCATAGTTTTCCCATCAAGTAAGTGATTCCAGAAAAATCTTTTCCCTACCAGTGGCATGAACATATTAAACCTCCGTAATTCTTGCTTTTGGAAGTGCCTAAATGCATTACACCTGTGCCCTTCTAAGTTGTGAACCCCCATTCCAGATTTTGATTTCTTACTTCAACCCTTTGGAATTCCTTATTTAACTCCCTACAACTTCCAAACAAATGAGATTTTATGCTTTTACATCTTTCCAGACGTTTTTGCTTATAATTATCAGTCAAACAACTGTCTACGGGGCTCGCACTTGCGACTGATACAATCACATGCACTGAAACTTTCTCTGCTTCAGTTGCAATTTTGCAACTAGCTTTTGACTATACTAGCGAAGAAACAAAAATTTCAATTGTTTGTGTGTTAATTACTATGGATGTTAGAACATCTTACTTTCCGGGGTCATCAAAAGTGTTTGTTTGTTCATTCACACTCTTGTCTGTCCCCTCTAGAAAACCCTGTTGCCCTTGGAATACCGATTGTAAGTACTCCCCATTCCTTTAGATTTCCAGTTCAAAGAACCCTCCCTTGTCCATGGAATTCCAAAAAGCTGCCCGTGGTTTATGTGTAGGTTTGGCTATTTTCTGGAATCGCCTAGTTTGTTTCAAAATTGAGAATTACCACTTTCTCTGATTCTGAGAGATCTTAAAAACTGAATTATAACTTTACTGGAACTAAGAAAACTACCTGGTGCATTAAAAAAAAAAAACAGTGTTTGCCTTACCACAGGGCTCAAAATTGCAACTCATTGGTGGCATGGCGACCAAAAATCGAGTGTTGGCGATTAACTGGTTGCCAGTGAGCGAAAATGACCTTGCTTGTAGATAAAAGGGTACCATTTGTTAGAAGAGATCCAACAAAACAAACTGGGGATTCTTCAATCACTGACTGGTTCACTTTTTGATTCAGCACCTTCTTTATTTTAGGGCATAAGTTAAATGATGCAAGCACACGCAAACCATCCTTTTTCTTTGCTGTAAAAACTTGAACATTTTGTTTCTCACGTCGGAAAACTTCAAAATGGCTGCCGTGTTCGAAATCGCCGTACAATGCAGTGCAAACCCCTGAGCATTGAGTACATCATGTATGCTTACGGATTGTCTCTCTTCTATTTGATTTTAAAAAGTTACTTTTGGCGACTGTTCTTCATCCTTAGTCGCCAAATGGAAACTTGAGGATTTTTTCAATTTTGAGCCCTGTATTATCTTGTAACATTTAAAATATTAAGATGTAATCTCTGTTTTTTACAAATGATCCATACTACATGTATGTTTAACCATCTTTCATGTACTTTACAGTCAGATAGTTAAAATATTGGCCAAAAAGTACAATGAAACATGAAATCGTATCAAAGTTTGAGTGGCTAACTCTATGAGCGAGCGAGACAAATCGAATCCTATGCTGTGATTAGCTACACAAGTGGGGAAGATAGTACTGTTCCTTTATTGGCGAAGCTGGTTCAGTCAAGATGTTTGTAGACCTCAACTTCATCTTGATCCATAGACATGCAAAAGAAAAACCTGGCCAATGTCCAGCCATATTGATCCCTCACTTGGTCAATAACCTATATATGTCAGTCTAAAATAGTGCTTGATTTTCACAACTAACCCTTGTTTAACTTTGTATTCCTTCTTTGATTTGTTTACATACTAGGTGGACATGGACAAGGTGAACCTTGATGTTATAAAACCGTGGATAACAAAGAAGTTGATTGAGATACTTGGAGTTGAAGATGATGTGGTTATGCAGTATGTTCTTAATATGCTGGAATCAGAAAAGGTAACCTTAATTCAATGGTAGATAAGATATTTCAGAAAAGGCATCAAACTAGGGTAGGGAGATTATATGGATGTTTATGTACAGTGTCCTATGATGCCAAAAGTTTTTGATTGAGGATCAGATGCCAAAATACTTGGTGCAATTTGAGTAAAGTGATAAAAGCATTTACATGATGAAAAAATTCTGTGGCATTGCAAAGGCCTGTTCTATGTCTCTGCTGTATAGTTACAATTTTCCTTGTAAAAGTGATAATAGCAAACATCATGGTTCTATATAGTGCTGCATTTTAATCAGTTTATAGAGAACATTTGATACATTGAATATCTTTTCCTGTTTAGAGTCCTGATCCAAGATCCATGCAGATAAATATAACTGGTTTTCTGCAATCCAAAAATGCTCGAGAATTTATGAAGGAGTTGTGGAGTCTGCTTGTAAGTGCGCAAGAAAATATTGGAGGCATTCCTTCAACATTCTTGGAGAAAAAGAAAGAAGAAATCAAGCAAAGAAAGGTGGGTGTTAGAAGAACGTTTTGGTTATAATAGTTCATCTTTGGGTTAGAATTTCTTAAACCAGTTTGATGTCACATACTCAAACAAAGGGACTGAAAATTTTTGACTAAAAACAAATGTAAACCAGATTTGAGAATGTTGTTCCATGTAATGGTTGAACAATTGACTTGAACAGTTTCTGTAATTGTTGTAAATTGTGCAAGTAGATGTAGTGTTTTGTGTAGTTTGTGTTGTAAGTAGTGTGAATGAAGTAAATAAAAAAGGAAAAAAAAAACCTAAGTTTCCATTGCTTTTTAGAGTTCTTCCAAACTTCCATCAGTGTTTGCTAAAAACTAATTCAATATTTTCTCCATGGTACATATTTTTAGCTGGAACAGGAGCGTATTCAAGCTAACTTACTGAGATATCAAGGAGATCAGCAACAAACTGAGCCTGACAGTACAGCAACAGACGACAACGTAGGTACTGAAAATGGATCAGCTGCTGCAACGGGCGACATCAGTGAAGAAATACGGAAAGCCAAGGAAGTGGCCCAAGCATTAGCAGGGAAAGACGTGAGTATTAAATGTCTTGCTTTTTTATTATTTTTTCCTGATTTTTGCAAAAATGAATTACATTATTATTAACTTCTGTTGATTTGCTAGTTATTCATATGTATATTCTCTAGCTTCTAATAAGTAGATAGGCAGGTCCACATCAGGACTTCAGTCTTGCGTATTTTGTAACCTGCGTTATCAAATAAACTATGTATGTATGTATGTATGTATTCCAGTTGAAAAATTCAAAAGTATGACTCTTCAAACCCAACGATTTGTATATTGATCCCAAGCTGGCAATAATTGAGAACATAATGGGTTTGCAATTCAATCATTTTCTGTGAAAGGCAAGGCTCAATGAGACAAGTTGACATTGGTTCCTTAACAGTCAAACAAATGTTAACAATTCCTTATGTCAGGTGGCTGCATGTTTTTAAGTAGGAAGCTCGTTTCATTTGAAAATCAGTGGGTGGTGTAAGGACATTGTTTTGTGTATGTTGAGAACTTCATCACAATGGGTTGGCTCATTAGTTCAGTGGATGGCCCACCTTCATAAACATGTACTAGTTATCTATTTGACAAGTGCATCAAAGGCAAATACAAGGTTATCAGAGGAAGGGCATGTGCATGTGTAAAGCCCCTGTTATACTTGGAAGAACAAAGATGGCTCAGTAAATGAATAGTGGATTAACTCTTGAAGTTCATAACAGGCGAAAAACTGTATCAACCGACAAGTTGCAAGCTTAAAACGAGCTCAAAGCACTTTCCCTGAGTTGGAAAGACAAGGGTGGCTTGAAGTGTGATGGGAAGACACTTTGCACATGTAAATGTACACTGTAATTATGTTTCCCTCTGGCTGACAGAATATTTTCAACCACAGTGTAAGTGATTTAATTCAGCTTTATTTGAAGCATACTTTGTAATAATTATTGTTCCCTGGATGATTTATGAGTATCATTTTTCGGAAATTCCCCCCTCCTCCCCCTCCCTTCCCCCATTCCCCCACCCCCATTCTGAATAACTGTCTTAATGGCAAGTTACTTTGACAAGGTTTACTGTCTTGTCTACAGATCTGTTATCAAATTGTCATTTACCACAATTTGATCACCACCAGTCAAATAACCAGCTTTTGCTCTAGGTAGCTTTGTGAGAACATCCCTCTCTTGCAGTGAATGGAAAAACAATCATTCATGAAAATGATATTTTGCTGCTGGTTGATATGAATTTGCACATTAGTGAGGGTCTTTCAGAAATTCATTTGATCCATGATAAATGTTAGGTCACTGTGTGTCTGCAAGTTGAATAAGCAATCGTGAAAGTGACTGGCTAAACAGTCATTGAAGTAAAGCATGGCTTCTTTTTCTCCATGGGGAATAGAATCAGTTTGTTATTTTTGTAAGGTAAGCATGCATTGTCCCAGTTGTGTTGATAAAAGTTGAATTAAATGCAACTGACTAATGGCTTATTTCACTTGCTAAGTGTCCTGTTTTTTCAATCAAATGTTTGAAGTGTGTGTGAATTATTTATACTTGTCTTTGCTTGTGTCTTCATTTGTGCATTACAGAACAGTCCCAAAAGAGGATACAAGAAATCGAAGCGCAACTCTGACAACTCAGACAGTGATAATAGTGACGATGAAGGTGCAGCCAGAAAAAAGAAAGAAGCAACCAAAAACACGGACGAAAAAGCAGAGAGGGCTGAGCCTTCTTCAGGATTGAAAGTGAAAAAGGAACGAGAAACAGAGGAAAGATCACCAAGCAAGCTCCTTCAACCAAAATGGAGATCACGCCTCTTGTCATCGGCTGCAAGACCAGCTGACAGAGATAAACCAGGATGGGACAAAGAGCATATGCAAAATGTTGCCCTTACTAAGACACCAGAGGTAAATGTTGTGTTGACTGGAGACTCAATTATCAAAGGCTTGAGTCGTTATTCTTGGATCTGGAAAAAGTACTTTGCCCCCCTCAAGTCCCTCAACTTTGGCATTGGTGGCGACAGAACACAGCATGTTTTGTGGCGTCTACAGAATGGGGAACTGGAGTGTGATCCTAAAGTTATAGTGATACTTTGTGGTACAAACAATGTGGACAAAAATGGTGCAAGTGAAATCGCCCAGGGTATATTGGCCATTGTTGATTTCATTCGGAACAAAAAGCCAAAGGTGAATATCGTTGTCTGCGGGATTCTTCCAAGGGATTTGCATCCTAGTTCACGGCGAGACAAGATCGAGGATGTCAACGAGGAGCTGTTTGAGTATATAAGCTTTTCAGAAGAGCTGCGCGATGAGAATGTGTTTTTCCTGCCACCAGAAAAAGGCTGGACCATCAAGGGAGACATGCTTGATGAATCCTTGTATTTCACAGACCACTTGCATCTTGTGGAAGACGGAGATGAGAAGCTTGCTAAATCAATTGTTCGTTTGGTGAAAGAGCTTCTTGAAGCTGACGAGACTGAGGGAGACAACTCTGTTTCTCCCAAGAAGCAGATCAAGGTACATAAATCTTCATTTTGCTTTCAGCTGGATCTGCCAGCTGAAGCAACTGATGTCACTATATAGTTGTATTGGCGTCAAAGCATGGCCCAACTAAAGGTGTAACCTACCTAAAGTCGCTTCTGTTTGTTGACAATACTTTCTGTTCTCTTCCTAGTTTGCAAGAGCTGTTGTTTACTTGTTTGTCAAACACACTTACAAGCAATGTTCTTTCCACTGTAATAGGTTTCCTGAATGTAGCGTTTTTATTGTGAAAACCATGGCATTTTTTGTTGGACATCTTATGATGTTTGATCAGTTTACAGTCACAAAGTTATGGCATGTAGTGGCCAGCTGCTAGTAAACGTCACCTTTTACTTTATGGTCTTAGCCGGCTTCAAAATCTGATGCCTACTTCAATGGACACGTACATTGTGTAAAGCCATCAAGTTGAAAACTTTAGGACAACCCTGCATGTGCTAGTTAGCAATGCAAGTTAGGCCTTCCTCTGGCCTTTTGCCCTTAGTCTCAATTCTCAAAACATCATTGAACCATGACTATGTGTAGCCCCACATGTAGACACATAATGTTACAGACACCATCAGAAGGTGATGATACACTGGTTAGCTTCATGGTCTGACCATCCCTTGGCTAGGGCAAAGCAAAGTGTTGTCCAAAGCTGCGATTTTGAAGCAATCTTTCATGTTTTTTTCCTTGGTTGTAAACAACAACGGAAAAACTCAGGTTTTTGTTTAGTTAAAAAAATCCACTCTACATTTCGTACATTTATAGTCACATTTTATTGCTTGAATCTGTTGTTGACATCAGTGTCTGGTCAAAGTGGTAAATTTGTTTGCTACATTCTGTACTTACTTGAATGGGAAGGGGTGACTTTCAACCTGGCTTCAGCATCCATTTAATCCCATTTCATAATAAACAATTCTATGTCATGGTAATTGATAATTTCACTACATTTATTCGCTTTTGGTTGATCCTTTGTAACTATTACTGGAAATAGACAATATTCGTGTTCCCTGACGGTCCTGGGACGAGTGACCCTTGAGCATGAATGCGAGGCTAATGCGGGGAAAAGTTGAAAGGACATGCAGTGTTTATGAAGTTATTTCTTCGATTTCGCGTTGAAATGCCGTAACATTACTGTTGTGCCTACAGCAAGGCAAAGAAAAAGGACCCAATCAAATACCCCGAAGTTGCAAGTGTTACTTTTCATTGTTTTCCATCAAATATGTAATTAGGAAAAAAAACAGTGCGCTTCTGGAGTGAATGAGCAAGAAAGACGTCGAAGGTGAATCGAGCCATGCTGGCTGGGAAGCCTAACTATAATGTCACAAGGCATACTCGAATATGCTCTAAACACTTTGAAGGAGGTCTATGGCCAACAAAGGCAAACCATGCATGCTCCTACGATATTTGATTTTCCTAAACATCTCCAGCCAAAAGAAGTGAAACAAAGCCAGTAGTAGAGAGAGATTTGTTTATGGAGGATGTACAAGGAAATGATAGTTCTGTCAAGTTTTACACTGGCTTAGCTTCACTTGTGTCTGCTCACGTTATTTGATTTTCTTAAGCCTGTTGCAAATTGCATGAAATACAGGGACAGAAAGAGCAAAACTTGGGTAAAACTAAAGTAATTAATAATCTTTATTGCTCAGTGAAATGTTCATAAAAAAATCCAATTATTTTTCTTGATTCCTTTCCACTAGTAAAACCCATTCTATCTGTCTTTCAAGCACATGTGTAAGTAAAGTGAGAGTCACAATCAAAGTATATTTTGAAAAATAAGAATTGTTTTTTCCCCTCCTTTACACCACTAAACTGCCTGTTCTCCAGCTTGGGTCACATATTTATATACCCTATGGTTGTTGATCATTAACAATAGATATTGCAAAAAGTAAATGCATGAAGTTCTGGTCTATGTTTATTGTTTCTAAAGGAGAACACTGACAAGGGTAAACCTGGCCGAAAAAGGCGGCTACCTTTAATTGCTGAGTTTGTGATTATTGATTACACAGAATGAAAGGTAGAGAAACCCAGT
>Ga0126343_10000728_pt1 | contig 13604 bp, 4 predicted proteins | sample Cyp2metagenome_FD_92531 | JGI IMG/M metagenome (GOLD analysis project Ga0126343, IMG submission 92531) | Coral microbial communities from Lord Howe Island, Old Settlement Bay, Australia - Cyphastrea 2 metagenome | ecosystem: Host-associated > Invertebrates > Cnidaria > Coral ... | reverse complement strand
CTTCGAAACCTAGAAATGTGTGCAAAGGCATTAACAAACATGAAACTAAACGAAAGAAACATAAGCAGTTCGATGCATTATGGCTAACACTTAAGCGGTGGTTCAATAGAGTTACAGCAAAACAAAACTACAACTCAAAATCTTCGGTAACCGTTACAAGAACGCTGATAGCGAAAAACGGGCGATGAAACCTCTGTCATTAAAACTTGGTTGCTTATTTTTTAAGTCGCGAAACATCGAACTTTTACGTGATTCGCGTGGCCACTTATTGAAAAGATTCCCCTATTTCACTATCCGAGGTTTTCATTAGGAAACTAAGTAGTTCCGAGCGCTTTAACGCTGAGCCCCAATTCGCAGCTCTCTAAGCTTCTTGATTTATAAATATCATAATCGCTGTGTACCCAATTTCAAGTCAACTACGTGACGAACCATGCATGTGGTGTTATTGTTAAGGACGTTCGCGTCCAAAATGTTCCCACGCACGTATTTTTCTAAAACTTACCACGCAGAAAGGTAATGATCTACTTTTTCCAAAAGGCAAAAATAATTGGGAGTCACCGACTTCGTTTTGGAGAGAACATGCCCCGAAAAATACCCTACATCTGAAAAATCGGGCTTCGTTAGCTAATAAGGCCAGGGTGTCTGTAAGCCCCAAAATCTTTGAAGAGAAATGTTCTCTGCCAAATATTGTTTAACTGGACCTAAAAGTGGATTTAGTCAACTGGTGAGGTTCCTTAAAGAACAAGTTCAAATTTAGCGACCATAGTTTCACGCACCTTCAATGTACCCATGGAAAGTAATCTTGAAATTATTTTAACTTCCCACGCTCACTTCTTGTTCATTTTTGGACAATGTGTAGATCATTGTAAATATAATCTGTTTCTACAAAAACATGTAGGGGTCACCGAATGTCCAAGATCGTGAGATCCACGCAAAGCTGTAGCAATGGCCCTCTTCTCTTATCATTCTTCATCTTATTTCTTACCGCGCGCGCTCGATGCATGACGTGGCGTGTGAATTTGCGTGCGCAGTAACGATGCGCAGTAGCAATGGGCGCGAACGTCCTTAAGAGGGGAGAGAAGGGGAATACACTGTTCATTGGCGGTGTGTGCCGGCAATCGTCGAAAACACAAGGGAAGAAAGAAATAGTTATTTACAACAAACGAAAGAAACAGTCGTTTTAGGGAAAACCTTTCAAACGTTATGGTGAAACAAAACGGCCTTGAAAGTTATCAAACCCACCTCAACCCTGTTCAAAATTATAAAAATCCGACCCCGCATCCGTCTTCAGTTCGGAGTCAAATGAATCATGCAAGTCAAGCACCGTATTCGCGACTTAGTTTCATCACTTACACTAAGACATGTCACGCAATTTCTGGAATGGCTGCGTGGAGGCTTTTGTCGTTACAACTTGCACGTGTAAGTAATTAGAGAAGAAAAGCAAAATGACGTTAAAGCCGCACATTTGTTGAAGAGATAACGCCACCTATAAGTAAAACTACACGATCTTGTTTCTTTAGATTGTTACACCCCTCATAAATACCAGTCAGTTTTGTTATATTATACTTACATACTTACAATATAGTTCCTTACACACTTTTGCATTACGATGACCACAATTAAAGCCTGGGTGTATTTCCACTGCAGATGGTGGCACGAAGGAGTACACTTCAGAGGAATTGAACTTTTTTCGGCTTTGTTACATTGTCTTTAACTTGGTTCCCGAAGGACTACGACAAGTCTTCAAGCAAGAATGGGATTTCCTTTACAAACCAACATGTGGAGAATGGAAAGACACGCCCAAGAATGGCTCAGACTTCTACAATAACGAGCCTTCAACAAGCCATGAGGATACTAACCGATATCTGAGGACCATACAGAACGGTAACAGAGCAGAGTGGGACTGTAGCTGTTTGTTTTTCGCGATTTTGTTCTCAGATAGCATTGGCGGAAGGCTGAATACAGCCATCAGGAGAATAGTCAATGGTCTTCGAAAATTGCGAAATGGTATTACTCACGGCAAAACGAAACTCAGCGATGCTGAATTCAGGGGTTATTACAGAACAGTGTTGATGGCGTTCAACTTCTTCAGGTTTCCGATCAGTGATTTATAGGCGGTTAAGAACCAGACCAGCTTTCGCACGGAAGAAGTAAACAACTTGATGGCACAGGTTGCCAATCTTCAATCGGAATTACAAGCGGCACAAGAAAGGATACAGGAAAAGGAAGAACAGGTTGAATGTCTTACGCAAGAGATTAATTCCAAGGTTGAGTCTTTCTGTAGTCTCACTTTCAAGCCATCTCACCAAATTATCAGACGTACAAATGACGTCACAAGGATCATGGCAAAAATGCAGGAGCTCCACGATGGAACTAACGGAGCAGTCAGCACCATTTATTTATCAGGAAATCCTGGTTGTGGCAAAACTCAACTTTCGCGTCAAATTGGAGAAGAGTTCTTTACAAGAGGATCAGGTGAAAGTGACGGCTTAATGTTCGTTGCAACCCTGAATGCTGAAACCCTTGAAACGTTAGCTGAGTCATACCTCAGTCAGGCTAAACAGTTGGGAATTACTGAATACGCCCTCACCAAACTGGCTACCTCAGAAGAAGCCAACCCCAAGGAACGAATTCAGCAACTCCGGTGTTTCATTTTCCCGCGGTTTAAACAGTTCTCGAAATGGTTAATAATAGCAGACAACGTTGTGAACCTGTCCTTAGTTTATGAGTACTTACCTCAGACTGCCAGTGAAGAGTGGGGCCATGGTCAGGTGCTGATTACAACTCAAGATACCAGTGCAATTCCTACAAATGTTCCTCATACCTACCATGAGTCCCTCAGTGCAGGAATGCAGCCTGGGGACGCAGTAGAGCTATTGGAACTAGTATCACGAATATCCAGTGACGAGCAAGTTCAAGAGGTTGCCAAGGTTCTTGAGAATCAGCCGCTTGGCTTAGCAGCCGCTGCATTTTACGTGCAATTTGTGCGTCATGGCTCTCCAAACTATGGCTGGACAAACTACTTAAAAAGACTTGCTGAAGGTGGTCGTGAAATAACAGAAGAACTCCTTGCTGATATGAATGCAGCCTATTCAAAAACGATGACTGCAGCAATAAAACTGGCAATAGAGAGCGTTGTGGAAAGCAACAAAGTTCTTCGGCAGACATTTCTCTTATTCTCGCTATGTGATTCGGAACTTGTCCCAATTCAAGCAGCTGTCAACTTCGTCATTAATCGAACCTCGCGACAGACGGGCGAGTTAATCAAAGCAAAGATTTTAAACTCCTCCTTGATCATGCCTTTATACAGTGAAGATGAGGCACCCGGCTATGTAAGGGTACATAACGTCGTTCATCAAGTACTCAAAAAAATGTCACTGATGGCGGCCACAGAGAAGCATGAGTGTTTATCTGTAGCGGTTCAGGTTTTCAACTCCCTTATTGAGTCGGAACAGAATCGTTTACTTGAAAATTCGGACGTTTGCGTCATGCTACGTCGGATTACAACTCATTGCAAAGCGTTATATAAAATTCTTACAAGCACGTTTCCTCCTGAAGTTGTTTGGGTGAAGGAGTTAACACCCTTCATTTCTCCTGACAATGTCGTTTCGTGGCTCTGTGCAACTGCTTCTGTGTTTTATAACCTTAGCAATTTATCCAATGCAATTCTCTTTTCAAGATCAGCCTGTGATTTTGTTCAATATTTAAGTAACACACCAGAGTGCGACACAGTTAAAGCAAACGTTTTTAGTGTGCACGGGTTAATATTATCAATGCAATGCCAGTATAAATCGTCAATATTATACCATGAGAAGGCTGCTAAGATTTATACTGCAAGTTACAACTTGGAGGGAGCAGCACTGAGCTATAACAACTTGGGAAATGTTTATCAGCAACTTGGACAATACAATGACGCAAAAGAATACCTCGAGAAAGCACTGTTCATCTGCGAAGAGAGTTTTGGCGAGGAGCATGCCAATACCGCGTCAATTTACCATAGCTTGGGAAATGGTTATCTGGAACTTGGACAGTACAATAAGGCTAAAGAATATTTCGTAAGATCGCTGATCATCATCCTATACATTTTCGGCCAGGAACATGCCGATGTCGCGTGTAGTTATAACAACTTGGGGAATGTCTATCAGCTACTTGGACAGTACAATGACGCAAAAAAATACCTCGAGAAAGCACTGATCATCTGCATAAAGATTTTCGGCGAGGAACATGCTGACGTCGCGTTAAGTTACGGCAACTTGGGGAAGGTTTATCAGCGACTTGGACAGCACAACGAGGCTAAAGAATATCACGAAAAATCACTGATCATCCGCAAAAATATTTTCGGTGAGGAACATGCCAATGTTGCGTCTAGTTATAACAACTTGGGAAATGTTTATGAGCAACTTGGACAGTACAATGACGCAAAAGAATGCTTTGAGAAAGCCCTGATCATCCACAAAAAGATTTTAGGCGAGAAACATACTGACTTCGCGTCAAGTCGCGCCAACTTGGGAAATATTTATCGGCAACTTGGACAGTACAAGAAGGCTAAAGAAAATCTCGAAAAATCACTGATCATCTTCGAAAAGATTTTCGGCAAGGAACATGCCGAGGTCGCGTCATGTTATAACAACTTGGGAATTGTTTTTCAGGAGCTTGGACAGTACAATGAAGCAAAAAAATGGCTCAAGAAATCACTGATCATCTGCGAAAAGATTTTCGGCGAGAAACATGCCGAGGTCGCGTCATGTTATAACAACTTGGGAATTGTTTTTCAGGAGCTTGGACAGTACAATGAAGCAAAAGTATACCACGAGAAAGCACTGATCATCAGGAAAAAGATTTTCGGCGATCGCGAGGAACATGGCAATTCTGCAGCAAGCTATAATAACTTGAGAAATGTTTATCACGTTCTTAAACCGTGCAGTAATGGAGCCGAATGTCATGAGAACCGCAGAGAGATCCTGAAATTCTGCAACCAAACACGGAGAACAGATAGTCCATGCCTCGGTAGCAGCAAGTTGCCACGACTGGGGAATTGTTAACAAACTCCTTAGACAGCCTAACCAAACAGTGAGTAAGGATGTATTAAATATGGAACTATAACAATGAGGGAATCCAGATCTCTTACGGCGAACCGGTGGATAGGGTAAGACCTGGTTACGAAATTTTCAAGGCCTCGTCATTTCTCTTGCCCGCATTTGGATTCCTCTTTTTTCTGTTCTGCTTTTTATTTTAAAGAGTCTTTTGTTTTGCGGCAAAGGACTACAGATGAGAACCGTTACATTGATTTCCTGAGATGGTGTTCACAAGTTTCTTTCTCAGTTACTTTACAACTGGAACACTTCTTCCACCCACCCGCCCCCGAGGGTAAGGGGGATGTACTCTCTAAACATTGACCTCATGAATTAAAGAAAGAAAACAAACGGAAAAAGGCCGATACTCGTCCAATATGATCCCGAGCTGGCTTGGACATTAGAGAGATTAAGCAAGAGAGTTGTGCATATTTGTTTAAATCTTTGTACAATACTCTTAGCCATGTCTTTCCAAACACAATGTGATTTAACCAAGTTCTGCCTGTTTGGAAAACTTCGTCCCGTTCTCGTTTTGGAATTAACACTGCCGATACATATTTAACTTGAACATGTTATTAGACCGATTGATGTACTGAACAGATCCAAGTAACCTCGAAATTGGAAAACAAAAGCTCAATCTCGCTTCCAGGGCTTTTCCTTTAGATATTGGGACTATAGCAAAATCTAAATTTATTTGTTTTCAAGTCGTTGTCCTTAGCGTCGCCATCGTCATTGCTTAAGGTGGCTCCCTATAGTTTAACAATCGCACGCGCGCCGGGGACGAAAGACTAATTAATCTGCGCGCCGCGCTCGAAGCAAAACGTCAGTGTTTTTCGATATTTTACTACGTCAACTCCATGAGCACAAAAAGCAAAACTGAAAATGAATTTTATCGCGCTTCCTTCGGTGAAATTCCGTGAGACTTGGCAGGCTGATAGTAAATGTTTTACTTAAGTCGGAGCTCGGTTTTCAGGGAAATCTGTAAGACCAGTTTTTTTGCAGCGGTAAAACACGTTAATTTGCAAAAATCGGAAAACCTGCCTTTACAACCCCTACTTTTTTCGTGTTTTAAAATTCGAATCTCTCAGGATTCGATGTGCTGTGAAAATTTTGGAAGATTTCACCGAAGGAAATTCAAGTTTATCACAAATAAAGCCATAAAGAGTAAGAGTGAGAGAGCTTAATTTTTATTTTTTAATTGTTATTTCTAAGTTTCTTAGAGTATAATTGTAGTTTTAGGATAATTTTGTGAAGCGCCTCGGGCGACTAATGTCGGATGTAGCGCTATATAAATGAAATATTATTATTATTAAAAAGGTAAACAAACAAATTTGTTTGGGCATTTATAACTCAAGACTAAAACCCACAATTTTTACAGAGATAATAGGAAAACGCTATTCAATCATTTCTCATTACATGTAATAAGTTTGGAGGAAAGGGTGTAAAAACGAATGCAAAAGCGGCATTCAAATCGTAACACTTGCGTGCGCAACGCAAGAAGTATTACCCTATGGAGCCACCTTAAGCTTCCTCACAAGAGATTATTAACAATTATTCACCGAAGTGGAGGTGAATAGCGGCTCGGTAAATATCCATCACTTTCACCGACACTGAGGTGAATAATTGTTTTAGTATATTCCACACAAGCTGAATAATTAGCGGACCAAAACGTTATTTTATGTGTGACAAGCGGTCGGAAATTTAAAAATCTTTCGCGCCGGTTTGCTCGGAGGTGAAGAGTGCTTGCTAATCACATCCGAGTTAACCAATCAGAGCGCGCGAAAAGCAGTATTCACTTGTTGTGGTATATACTAATAATTATTATACCACTTTCTGTAGTTTGAGGTAACCAGGGAAGACCAACATTGTTTAACAGGTTATCTTCATGCAAAGCTTTTCAGCTGTCATAATGATACGACGATGTCAGTGTGAGGCCCGGTTCACAATACGTTGGAAAAATTTGAAAACGCATCTTTATTTCTACGGGTAGGCCCACCGTTCACACCAATCCATCACGGAAATGGAGCTTTTGCGAGAACGCCTTCAAGTGGGAGGAATTGAAAACACCGGGTTTTCGTTTCCGTGTGGAGGGAAAACAATTTGAACACGGAGCTTTCAGTTCGTAAACGATGGCGCCTCGATAATCATGTGATTTCACTGACCAAGTTTTTCTCAAAAATAATCCAAAATGACTGGTGATAGTTGCATTTGTAAATTCTTCCGGCGTGCTGTGGAACCGGGGGCGTCAGTATGGACGGAGACATTTTAAAAGCAGACGCTGCTGGAAACGATCAGATCTTGAGCTTTTCCGCCGCACGTGATTTTTGCGTTTTTAAATTTCTGTGGTGTAGTGTGACCGGAAAACATTTGATTCATTTTCGGAGTGAAAACTCCCTTTTCAAATTTCTCCAGCGTTATGTGAACGGGGACTGAGATATGAGGAGAATGACAAGGAGCACAGAAAAAAAACCAAGAAAGTGTAATCATTTATTGTAGGGTTGTTTTCATGACAACCGTTATAAATGTCAGATAAGCCAAACTACAGGTAATTGATTTGTTATTACAATGGTTAATGACTTGCAATTCATAAGGAAAATAGTTGTTAGTAAAGTTCTACCGCAACATTGGCAGTGTGTGTAAGTTTAGCTGACATTTTAGTGTTGATAAAAAGATTAGAAAGTATAATGTATAGCGTAGTACTCTATTATTCCCTCGCACTGTACACCTTATCCCTTATCCCTTCCTTAAGGCCCTGGAAAACGAGGACACGTTGCGGACACATTGTTGCGGACACATTGTTGTGGACACAAATGTTTCCCCGTTTGCTCGCGGGCGCAACATTTGTTGCGGACAAAAATTTTGTGTCCGGGACACAACATATGTTTCTGATTTTGTTCAGAAACGTTTTGTGTCCGCAACTATTGTTTCCCAGTTTGTGCAACATGGAAACACAACATTGATTTCGTGTCCCGTGCGTTTTCGCGCCCAAGAAACATTATGAGCAACAATGTGTCCGCAACAATGTGTCCTCGTTTGCCAGGGCCTTTAGAATAAATGGCGCCACAAGACTTTGTATCTCCTTAGCTCCGTACTCATTTTTCCAGAAAAGGTTTTTAAACATGAATGTGAGGCTCGAGATGTATAAGGGCCTTGTTATTCAATTAGAACCTTTTCGATATATTAAAATAAAACAGACCTCAACACGAGGCTCTGGGGAATAAAACCTCACAAACTCTGTATTTCTTCCCCAGAGCTTCGTACTGAGGTCTATTGTTTTAGGCTGAATTTTATTATATCGAAATTGGTCTATTTAGGCGCCATTTATTTAAAGGATCCATGCAGGTATCACTGAAATGGTCCTTTTGACCGATGTCACGCAATATAAACAATTATTCGTTTCTTCCATATAAACAACAACAACAACAAAAACTTTCATAGACCAAATTTATCATGTCAAAGAAAGTAAATGAGCGAAGTTTCACAAAACATTACAGACATCGGCTGTAAACTAGAAGTCAGGGGATGGAACCCTAAACTTGTCAATTTTTTAGAAAGAAATGTATGCCAGGGGTCGACGTTGCCCCCCTGGCATACATAGCTTTGTAAAATATAGCTCGTTTTCACTTGACGTCATCACTTTCTAAAATCTAAAACTAAAGAGCCACCAAAGTTTTTATCCTCATCAGGCAAAAGAGGCGGTATATTTATATCTGTTTACAATTTTACAGCTCAATAGCGTGCTTCGTTTGGAAACCAGAGCATTTTGAAGTTCAGGGTTATGGAGGTGCGTGACACAAGTCTACGATCGAGTTCAGTGTTGAAAAATATATACATGTACTTATCTCATGATTTCGAGGCTTTTTAGAAGCAAAAAGGGCTTACGTAAATGTTTGTTTGTTCAGTACTAATAATTAGTCGCCTAGATAGCCAAAGTAAGTTCCAGATGTTTACACTATTTTCCGGCCGCTGTATTGGTGTACCATGGATGTACACCAACATGGCGTTTCCATACTGGGCTCTGTAAATTTCTGCGAAACATTGCGACGAATATCTGAAGTTTGGGAGAACGCACAGGCCTAAAACTTGGAGAAGTGACTTATTTCGTTGTCCTCTATAACATCAAAATTTCTTAGCTTTTTCCACTAAATGGTTTTCGATTTACGTTTTGTATTACGTGACAGTGAAAACGATCTCTAAGCAAGATCTCATTTTTCCCAAGGTCCCATATTTTTGTGACTTTTCAATGGATTCTAATGGAACTTTGCATATTTACTAAATTCATCAAGAAAAATCGAGCAGCGCGGCTAATTTTTTGGTTAAATAAAAAAAAAAAATTAGAAAAGCGTGACATCTGTTAAAAGGTCCGTCACGCATGATTGATCCTGATCAGTGCTGTGTTGGCATTCCAGGAACCCTGTTTGGCAGGCTGATTTTTTTGTTCACGAGTTTTTCACGCTTAGCGTAACCAATATCACTTGCGAATGTGCAAAAAAAAAAAAAAGAAACAAATAAAACTAAAGAAAAAAACTTGTTGACTCAGGGTAAATTCCCGGGGATAAATTTCAAGAGTAATCATTAATCATGCGCTCCATTTTTATTCTTTCTTCACAAATAAAATATACATATGTACAGTCTATGTCTTGTGCAGTATGTAGTTAGGGCAACATGACCTCCTGAGAAATAAAAAAAAATACAAGCTGATTAGAAACAATTAAAGTGCCGAGTCGGTGAACCAGCTTCATGCAGAATTTTTGAGATGCCAGTCTGGTGAAGAAAAGAAGCTTAGATCTCAGCTTACCTATAAGCGTAAGTCAAACCTTAGTACCTTGGAGAATGAGGAGGGGTGGGACAAATCTTCCCATTCACCTCCTTGCTCGAGTAGCCTTTTAGTTTATCAGAGACCTAGCTTGCAACAGTGAGTCGAGTTAGGGTTAGGGTTGGGGTAGTAAAAAAAGAAACATTGAGAACTCTTTAGTTCCGAATAATAATCCAAATTTTATTTCGCGTTATAAAATCAATTACCAACTGCTTCACAAAGTGGGAGAAATCCAGGAGTTTCAACTATTGGCTCCAACTATTGGCAGCCAGCTGGTAGATGGAGACCGTGCCCACGGCTAGCTATGACTGGCAGATCCTGGTAACCGAGCCAGAGCCCCCACGCGGGAAGAAGAAAAACAGGCATTCTCGTCAACCGATAAAACAGTGGAAAGACAGGGAGGGACGGGAGGGAGTCACTCTGAGAAGAATCTCCACGTTCAAGAAAACGCTAACATTCAAGAAAACACTGTCTAAACGCAAATCTGCAACAACATCTTCGGTCCAAGAACACAGGGAATCTTGACGCATGTGCATACTGAAACAACGCTGACCGGGAAGGTAACACTTGCATTTAACTACATTATATTCTAATGACTACAGGTGACAAGAATAAGCAAGATCATCAACAAAGGAATATCGCCTTGATGTACTACCAAATTCTCAGTACTTTTTTAAAGGAAATTTATGCATATGATGAAGAAATGTTAGAGGAGTAAAAACCCTCGTATAAGAACCTGGTAGTTTTGAGGCCAGACAGAAGAGGCTGTTCTGTTTTTGGGTATTTAAATATCAAATGTCAGGCTATAGGTTTTTAAACTACTAGGCACTTATATGCGGCTCCTTACTGAAAGGAAAACTCTTACATCATCTTGGCATCTCCCACTCCAGCTCTTTCCGAGTCTTGCTGTAATGGTCCCTGACACATCTAATGTTAGTGAACCAAGAAGACGCCTGAAGGCGTTTACGCGGAATGTGTTGGTTTAAGTACTAAAGAATTATGTTGAATGGTGTTGGAAGGTTGAGTGTATCAACAACAAATGTGCAAGAGAGACGAAGATCGTACACGCATCGATTAGAAATTTTAACATTAGCGAAATCTATATTCTGGTTATGTAATGTCAAATGGATATTACATACAGTAAAAGCAACATAGTGAGGATCGACAAAACAGCACACCCGAGGCTTGCAAAATTACAGCTCGACCTCCGTCACACTTGCTTAAACACGGCCTCTGCCAAATATACACGCGACCTCTGTCACACTTCAGTTAATCAACTTGCTCATGTTTTGGAGTCAGACACAAAATTATTACTTAGACCCAAAGTATTAGTCTGCACAGAAACAATAACAACAACTTGGTGTGGCTGAAAAATGGGGAAGTGGGTGACAAAGTGCTCCTTTTGAAACTATGAAGTTAGCCCCATGTACTCCGGATTTTTGTTAGTTAAAGAAAAAAAGCTACCACCAGGGTGGTACACACACCGGTATGGAGGAGGCAGACAGGCATTTGGGCCGGCTGGGACCATTCCTGGGTAGAGAGGAGGGAGTTGGGCATCCTCTCTGATTGGTGGGAGTTGGGTCTCCACTAACCTAGCTGGAAGGTACACAGACCAATATAGAGGAAAGAGTTGGGCCTCCCCTGGGTCGGCTGTGACCGATCGTGGGCCTCTCTAAGGCCCCACTAACGAATATGTATATCCGAGGAGTACAAAAGTTGAGTCTATGGGGGCAAAAGTGTGACGACAGGAGCACTTCATCCCCACAAAATGTAAAGCATTCCCCCATTAACGAGCCACAATAGAATAGGAAGGAAAACGCACCAATTACATTATGATAAATGCAACATGATTATATTACAACAGGTTGGTGAGAGTCTGGGGGTGGGGTTTTTATGTATCTTTCAAAACAATCTGAGGACCATCGCCCTAGAACCTTAATGCGCCAAGGGGGTAAGTTCGCTGAAGCAGCTGAGGTAGCTGCGCCAATACGGAAGCTATGACCAGCAAACTCGCTTGAATCAAGCCCTCCCTTTGAAAGTAAAAGCCTGGTCTGGTTTGTAAATCTGCCCCGATTAAGGAAGGAACCAGATTGAAAAGTAAATAAGGGCCCTGAAGTTGGAAAGGGGAGGCGGGACTCTAAGTAGGCTACCATGGCAGAAGTGGGGCACAAATTAGAGTTTGCCCTCCCAATTAGTATAGGTAATCGCATAGGGCCGAGTAAAATTAAGGATTAATATCACTCGGAGGTTGCTGAAATTGCTCGAGTCGCGCAGCGACGAGGGCAATTTCTGCAACTTCCGAAAACACAAGTGATATTAATCCTTATTTTCTATAAGGGGAAAATGTTTTCTTACTGATCTCGCGCTCTTGCGTAATTTCTGAGGAGGCAATCAAAATGTTCTCGGTATAAAACTTCAATCAATCATGAAAACGCACAAATGAGCTGAATGAAGCTTTATTTTGGTACTTCTCGAGAACCAAAACACTGGATAAATATTATTCGCCTCCGATAAAATGGACTTAAGGTTATTCCCCAGTATTGCATTGCGCATCCCTATTGTGCATAATTTTACGCGTGATTAGCGCGCGCGCATTAAAAAATGGCGGCTTTTTCTTTGCGGCTGGACCTCGCCAAAGAGGTAAATCGTCATTTTCTCGAAAACAAGCGTTGTGACCTAACATTTTTTTCTCTTGTATTGAATTGAGTAGTAAATTTCTCTATGTAAAATAAATATGGGCCAATTCTCAGTGTTGAGCAAGAAGCAATCGACGGAAACGTGAATTTAGCAAGCAATCATGGTGCTGTTTATAAGGATTTATATGGTATAAACAAGGTGCTGTCACTCCTAAGCGAACGTGGGGACCCCCTATTTTTATTTCCAAATTTAAGTTCCTATAATACAAACAATCAATAGGCGAAGTTTGACAAAAATCTCAGTGTAGGTTCTATTTCAGTGGAATGACCTAGCCTGCGAACAGGCGCGAACGCCGGGTGTTTGCTCAGCGCTTGCTCCTCCAGGAGACTGTTCGCAGGCTAGGAATGACCTTAAAGGAAGTCAATTGTCGGTTAACACGCACAAACCATCTGAATCGGGAGCTGAATGTGGTAAGCGTATTTGCTCGACTACGGCAAGACTCCGATAAATATTCTTCATGATCGAAGTGACAGAAAGTTCAGCCCTTTGACAATTTTTAATGGGCAAAATGTTTATAAGTTACTTGGACTCAGAATCCGGGATGATGATTTTCTCGGGAGTTGACCTCGCTAATGCTTGAGCTTTTCTTGGCTGAATTATCACCGGCAATGTTCAACGTAACGCTGCAATTGTTGAAGTTGTACACATGGCCAGGAGCTGAGGATGACAATGCAGAGGACCTTGCAGGATAAAGTTGACTCAATACTCCTGTTGACGTAGCAGGACTGCTGTTGTCGATGATATTTGAAATCATTTGCTGCTCTTGCTCATCCCCAGAATCGTAATCATCGAGACCCTGCGCAGAAGTGTGTCACGTGATATTCTTGATCTCGCATTTTGGTATTCCGGAACTTTTCAACTTCTTAACGACAGTCTTTCGGGCATTATGGTTGGTAATCCTCTTCTCTGGACATATATCAATCAGAGGTGAGTTTAGCTTCATTTTCTTCATAATGCTGTCGATTGTGTTTTTCCCCATTGGCGTTTTCTTGAACCATACGTTTGAAACCGGTTTATCG
>Ga0126343_10000727_pt1 | contig 13609 bp, 7 predicted proteins | sample Cyp2metagenome_FD_92531 | JGI IMG/M metagenome (GOLD analysis project Ga0126343, IMG submission 92531) | Coral microbial communities from Lord Howe Island, Old Settlement Bay, Australia - Cyphastrea 2 metagenome | ecosystem: Host-associated > Invertebrates > Cnidaria > Coral ... | reverse complement strand
TTGGTTTTGCTGGTTCTTGTTGCGATTTTGGTGTGTGTTGGGTGGGATGGGGGGGGGGGGGGGGTGGTGAGGGAGGGCGGGGGGGTGGGGGGGGGGGGGGGGGGGGGGGGGGGGGGGGGTGGGGTTACGTGATAAAGTCGCTGATAGCGATGACGTGGACAACGACCAGCCCTCTGAATGATGAGGATGAAGACGACGACGATGGTGAGGAAGTGGAGAATGAGGAAGAGGGTTTTTATTGAAAAGCTGTTTCATAAATTTATGGCCCCGTATTGCATTGCACAGCTGAGCTGGATTTTTCGAAGTTTAAAATAAAGCGTTTTATTTTGCAGCCTCGTTTTCATGATTTCAAGATAACGCGAACAGATTCATTCCCTTAAAAAATACCTTGCTAAGTGAGAGGCATTTGAATATAAGATATACATATTTTATTAGTGATCAGATGCGACAAACGTTGGTTAGAGAGATTTTTAGGGAGAGCCTCGTTTCCATGCAGTCAAGCTCACGTGACTAGCTGTATACCTATAAAGCTATATTTATGTTTCAGACACACTTAAATGTTTTGTATAAATAATTCTGACAACAATGTGTTGTCTTAAAAAATGATTTTAAGGTATTTTAAGTTCCAGCCTCGTTTCCATGCTGGGACATTATTGTCACAATTTAACACTACCGTAACGGCTGTTGGTACAAGTTACAAAATTACCGACAACATTTTATATGTTCCTTAGGGTCCCCTTAACGTAACTAGATAGTTGGTTTGCTTTTTTCACAAAATTCACATGGGATTACAGATGCTCCCAGACTATAAACTGAAGAACCTAAGAGCAGTTAAAAAGTCCAATAAACAACTTACAATACATGTAATATCAACAATGCTGTTGTTGTTTCTAATAAACTGATTTCATAAATGGTACTTTACCCGCTCTCTACTCTTTTGTCGTTTGCTATTTACATATCCACAAATTAAACTGAGTGTTTCTTTCAGCGGGAACTATAACGAACTATAAAACTGGGAAGGGGGCATTGTAATTGTTTAAGCATGATCGACCAAAACAAAAATAAAAATTCTGCAACTTTACAAACAGAGAAGGTTGCGCCCATGTTCAAAGATTGACAGGCTCCCGTTCCCGAACATCGATCATTAGGGAGCTTAAGCAAACCATGACGACGCCGGCGGCGAGAACGTCACCAAGCAAAAGTAAGGTTTAATTAAGTAATAGACCACAAGTTTCTATGGTTTGTAGGCTGATAAACTACGCGAGATGTTGGCAGAATACGAGATTCGTAAATCGCGAACCGAAGGCGTGATTTACGAATTCTTCAAGTGTTCTGCCAACATCCCAAGTTGTTTATATTCTTATAAACCATAGAAACTTGTTGTCCATTGCTTTTATATAACAATTCAGAAGACGCGTGATTTTTCGATGGGTTTACTGGCACAATAAACCACAGAGCGCGTACATTGATTATGCTATCATATAATGAGCAATACAATAGCTGTGCACGTGCGTTTGACCAAGTTCTACTTAGGCGGTGGAATGGGAACGACGACAGCTAGTTTTTCGTATCTCCAAGTGGAATTGTACGCTGTCATCACATATTTAGTCTACACAAGCTCCTAGAGCCATAGGCGTGCTATACAGATCTACACAACGCGAAATTCTTAGTTAAAACATCATTTCATTTTTCACCAGGCGTCGCCAAAGGTGGCGCCGTCGTCGTTGCTTAAGCTCCCTAAATAAAGGGGCAACTGTGTCGCGAATCACATTAAACTTGACAGTCAGTCGTTGGCCTACCGTTTGGTTGCTCATGAATCAATTCCCGGGTTAAAAGTATCTCTAGATATTTGGCTCTCTGACAATTACGACAACTAACCGACTTGACTTAGTTTTCTATTAGCGATTATCCATTCGTTTGCAACGTTTCTACCATTCGCTCATAAAAAAATCTTTCCTGTTAAGATAGGCTTTCTCACATAAACTGCTGAAATTGTAATAGTTCACTCCAACTTAGGCGCTGAATAAGAAAAGAAAACGATACAATATAATGGAAAACAGTTTCTTAAATACGCACACTTCCAAAAACGTTGACGTCAGCCTTAGCGTGCGATGGACCAAAGGGCGATGGCCGAAACGGATTCGTTGGGTTCGATTGACCGATTGGATTATGGACTTCGTCAGCAGCAGCATCACGGAGGAGAGGTTCTCCTTCCCCAGCATCGTTGTTTTTATTCCAGTATCTTACGGCCACATAAATAAGCCCAATAAAAGCAGAGGCACCAGCTGCAGCACCAACAGCACTTCCGGCAATTACCCCGACACCTGGGTCAAGACACAATACAAGTGAATACAACCACACCCTATTATTATCACAGTGAATACAACCACACCCTATTATAAAAATGTGCAAAGATCATATGTGGGAGGCCACACTTCTTGTGGTGTCCGGTGCGCTCTCGGCCCTTGAAAATCCGGGGGAGACAATGATTTTCGTGTCCGGTCGTACTCATAACCGCAGCAGGTCTCCAAGGTGAGCAGCCAGATCATATGTGAAGTAATTTTCTATTTTTAGAACAAATTGCGCCGTCATGTGCAGTATACGCGCGTACATGCTGCGAGGATTTACGCTGATGAGCACAAGGAAATATATGGCGTCCGAAATTCCCAAAATCATAGTTTGTTACTAACCAAACTATGCCAAATATTTGATGCTTTTTGCCCACAGCTCAATACGTTCATGTCTGTTTGAATTTGAATTAAGAAGTTTCGTCGCAACCTGCTCCAGTTTGGGTGAAGTAAGACAGTGCTTTATATCACTGACCAAGTTATGTTCCGCTGCTTCTTTCACAAGAGCTCCACATTACTCCACTCTAAATTCGCTTATGCTAAAGATTAACAGCTTTTCCATAACACAGCAAAAAAAATAGTCGAATACATTTGGAAATAGCAGCGTTTCAGGATTTCAAAGTTTCCCTCTTCTTGCCACACACTTGCGAGGATTTCGCAAGAGTCCATCGCGACCGAAAAGAAGAACTGAAAAAAAAAATTAATTGCAAGTTTGAGTTCTGTCTGAATTGTAAGCAGCGCTTGATTTTTCATCAAGGCCCGATAAGTGACAACAAGTTTATGTCTTTAGATATTGCACAGCTTTTTTGTGTGAAAATCATTGGACAAATTGTCTATTGTTGATGTATGAGAGCGCTCGCCAAACGATGTTTTGCACAATCAGTAAAACATGACAGATTTGACTCCCACAATTTCGTGTGAAAACGTACATCGAACTCAAATGATATCTCTTCTTTTTTTAAGCATGTTTTAAAATCTGCTTAAGGTGATACATGTTTGAGAGCAGAATAAAAGCTTTGCTGAAAATATGGGAATGCAGCAGAAATAATCGGCAAAGTCACAATGATGGGGTGTTACTAAACCTCGGATTGCAGACCGCGGAATCTGCGGAACCAATTTTTTTTTTGTCAAAACAGACCGAAGAAAAAGTGTTTTTTTTTAAACATTTAACTGTAAGGAATAAGGTGTAATAGTAATGAAAACAATGGTTCAATCAGAAAGGGAATAAATTGATAACAATGCTCTTTACTAAGGTCTAGAAACATTGTACCTTAAATGAAAGCCCATGTGCCCAGCATTTCGAAAATAGTTGCCCTTTGGTGCTGCGCTGACTTGAATTTTAGTAGTGGGGCTTTGAAATCGTTCAAAATTACCGCCCTGGAACAGCGAAGGTCGCCATCTTGGAGCTTCCGAGTGGTATCGAGGCTATGACGTATCATTGGACAAGGTCGATTTCGCTCAGCTGACCTGACCTTTACACACGTGCAAGAGTATCGATCGAGTATTCTTCAAGAATTATGATTCATTGACTCGCAGTTGGGTGCAGTAACACCTATAAAAATTCTAAAGGACGGGTAGCATTTCATAAACTACCGGACGATAAATATCGTAAAAAACAGTGGCTTGCAAAGATCAAACGAGAGGACAAACTACCAAATCTCGAGAACTGTTTTGTGTGTTCTGACCATTTTGGATCAGACGACTACGAGCGCGATCTTAAGGTATGTGAAATTCTGGAGTTGTAATTCGCGTTCACATAATAAATTGTGTCTGGTATTGCGCCTTTTTTCTTTAAAGCATATTGTATTTCGACTATTTTACGTTCTTGACGCCAGCTTGGTTCCGGGGAAACACAATAATATTTACAGTAAATGCAAGGAAAAGTCGGGAGTTACATGCCCGATAACTTGAGGAAGGTTGACTTTCTGTCACGCTTTCCGTTTACCACTAAAATTTTACTGGTATTTGAAGGGGTGGACAGGAAAGAGTTTTTAAGCAATTTCTATGAATTAAAAAGTAAAGATATCTAGCAAAAGATGTTGCCGTTCAACTGTGAAGGGTTGGGGTTTGCTGAGAAGCGAGAAATCCGACTTTTTTTTAGCTTTCCCCTACAAATCAATGACAAAAGAAGACTTCCAAATTTTCCCGCGAACTCTCGGCACGGTAAACAAATATAGCTGAAATTAAAATCGTAATTTGCGGTTTAATTTTTGAATAGTAGGAACACATTTCTCAAATTTTGATCGGAAAACTGTTTTAGCTGATATCTTTAGCTTGCAATTCATAGAAATTGCAAAATCTCAACAAACATCGTAGGTGTATTTTTTGGCCGTACACGGCAATTCAGATAAACAATTCGCGGCATACCGTTTCAGTATTTTTAATCTATTTCTTGAAAGTTGCATTAATATAACAAATTCCCCCAACTTATAGCAAATATATCGCATATTTTTGTTATTTAAAACATGTGCCAGGATAAACAGTATGATGAAAAGCGGTTCGACTTGAGTTTAGGGTCTTTGCGTCACGTAACTGATAATTAAAAATGTTTATTTGCTACATGTATAGACGGAGCTTATGGGGATTGCAAGTCGTAAAAGGAAACCCCTACTCAAGGAAGACGCAGTCCCCAGCATCTTTAGTTATGTCCCAGAAAAGAAAGTATGTCAAGCAAGCATTGATCGAGCTAACTTGGCAATACACCAATCGCAATTGCCAAGACGTGATCGTGTAGTCTCGTCGGCGGTATATTCCACCGCTTCTGGCGGATCTTCAGCCATGTTTGAGTCACTTTCGACTTCGGAGGAGGTGCCGTGCTGTGGCTCGAACAAAAACGGGCGTATAACACTATCTGACTCGATTTCTGACTAAAACGACGAGTCGCTATCACTTGAAATATCGATAGAGTCTTTTGCCGCCATCTTCTACAGCTTGACTAATGTGACGTCGTAGTCTCCCTTTCATTAGGTGGAAACAAAATGGCTGCCAGCATCAGCAAAATGACGATTTTGTTGTCCCGATTATTTGCTATGAAGTTGACAACAGAGCAAACCATGCTATTTTCAGATATTTCATGTTATGAACTCTCATTTAAGGTAAAATGTTTCTAGACCTTAGTTTCCCTTTAAACAAAGAGTTTCGTGCGAATGGAGTCAGTCTGGGGTCGGTACAAAACGCGAACCTGCACTCTGGAACCCCTTCTGGACCCCCTCTCTGAACCCCGGTATGGACCCCCTTATTTGAAAGACGGTTGAATCAGCCGTTTAAGTGATGAGCTGTATGTATTTTCGAATGATTCCATTCATGATTACATCTTTAGATGATCAGCAGTGAAGAGAATTGAGGAGAATTCGACCGACGTGTTCCACTGTCTATTTATACGATATTGTAAATAAATACAGGTGAATACGGGCAGGGTGAAAAGACGAACAAATTGTTAATAAATACATGTAGAAGATCAGAAAAGACAATACGCAATGCTTTGATATCGTCTTGAAAAGGGAAGGGGAAAACGGAAAGGAAAGAAAGGTTTTACAAGTACTCTGTAAAACAACAACGTGAAATCAACGACGACGGCTAATATTTCACCTTACCATTTGGACATGTACGCTGTCTTGCATATTTAACCTGAGCAAGTTTTTAGAGCAATTGGCGTACTGGACAGGTCTAAACATTCGCGAATTTAGCTTGTAAAATATAAATTCATTTTTTACTAGTCGTCGTCCTCGGCGTCGTCGTCGTCGTTGCTTAAGGTAATTCCCTTGAAATTGTTCCACTCTCAAACTTTTTTTGAAACTTATTTAACATTCATGATATGAACATTAAAAAAATGCAATAAAAAAATGAGGTCACCGTGCTTGTTAACGCTTCAGCGGGGTGTTAAACTAGGGTAGTTTTACTGGTTGCACATTAAAAATTCGAATCACCTTTACACGGAATTAAGTCTTGGTTACTTGAAAGACGCTAAGTTTTATCTTGAAAGCAAAGCTTCAGTTATTGACATAAGCAGTATTGCCTCATTCAAGCTGTTTTTGATTGCTTGGTTGCGGGAATATCGCACTTTTTCGGACAGTTCTGTGGTTAGCTTGAAGTCCTCGCCTTAGCCAAAATACACCCAGTTGGGAACTATTTTCCGAAAAGAATCGTGTTCCATTATCAAACTTTTTTTCTTCTTCAAACAGGTTCTTTATTAGACTGTTTTTAGCAAATACCTGAAAAACAATTCGGGGGTCACCGTGCTCGTTTAAGAGAAAAGGAGAATTTATTTCGCCATCGAGCTTAGATTGAGGGAAATATCATACGTTTCGTATGTGCACGCGCTCATGTGCGCGCGCTAATAACGCGAAAATCGTGCGCAGTATAGGAATGCCAAATGCAATACTAAGAAATTACCTGACGCTCCCTAATAACGCTTCCTTTAACAAACTCGAACAACGATTTCGATTTTGTTGGTCGAGTTATCAAAACTCCAAGTCAATTTTATTTTCGCTGTGTAAAATTTTACTATGCTAAAGAAACTCACATGATGTTACGTTAGTAGCCTTTTGGTGTCGGTGAAAATTGTTGCAGCATCTCAGCACAAAAGAAACGAAAAAGATCTTCTCAAAATTTGTTGACAATTGAAAACAACGACTCGGATTTGAAAGTGCACGCGCTGCACTATGCAAATGACTACTCCAAAACTTTTGCAAACTCGCCAAACAAATAGAAACAATAAGACACTATCAAAAACAGGGTTTGATTGAGCATTGTTTGGGAGACTCTCAAATTAACTCGATACCAGAGTAAAGAGCTTTACTTCCCAACTTTTCTTTACAGAACGACGGCAAAAGCTTACGCCTTCAACTTGTGCGAGCAGATATCATTCATTCACAGTGCGAAAGTGAAGTCTTTTCGAAATGAAAAACTCACCTTTTCCATTAGTTCAGAGCATAAGCGTACATCTAAGAGCCCTGGATCTTATTCCTTCACTTATTCCCTGCAATCGCTGTGAAAAATCTGCAAGTGAACCTCGCAGCTCTCACCATTTGATCAGGCAACGTGACAACATCCACGCGAGAGCCACCGACATGAGCGCGGAAATATGACGTCAGGATGGCGCAATTTGTTCAAAAAATAGAAAAGTTGTCCCATACCATGGGTGCGCGCGGATCCCGAGACTTACGGTCTCTATTCCCGATTATGGCTCCTGATATGAAGTAATAAAGAACGAAATGGCTGCAAGTAGGTAACACTGACCTTCCTCGACCTGCAGAATTGTTCATATCTTACTTAGCCTCATCAATAATTGCTAAATATCCGTTTGGTAAGTTGTTTGAAAGCTAATCAATACTTTCAGGCGTGAAAGGGTGGTCATGGCAATGGATGTTCTGCGCATCGTCATGAAATTGTTTTCCTGGCATCAATTTACTTACTGGTAGAAGACTTCGGATCTCTCAGTGACTCAGTGGGACAAAAGTGCCAAGAGTGGGTCAACTCGAATTTCTGAAGATAAAAGAGCAAAATAAAAAATGCTTTGAAAAGATCATCTCTTTTCTGTGCGTCTCTTCATATTGGCATTTTGTATTTCCTATTTTCTCCTTTTTTTAACTCTGGGCAAGCGCCAGCTAGCACCTTGTAATTTTCAAAGGGCTTGTATATTCTCTCAAATTTGTGGACAAAAAGAAATATATGACATAAATAATCATGAACCCTTTGACTACATTTTAACACATCTCCACAAAAATATTTCAACTTCTTATAAACATTTTCCTCCTTGGGGCATTACGATTAAAAGTAACTTTAGCTCATTTTCATCTTCGCTTACCCAATTATCTTCATCAATTATTTTGAAAGGTTCTGTATCTTTCTCTACCTCGGCACACTTAAGTCTGATGATGGACGTTCGATTCTTAATCTCTCTAAAGAAAAATACATTTGTGGAATGTTTAGCCATACCAGTTAAAAAAAAATTATTTTCGTTTTCATGTCAATTGTCGACAAAAGTACTTCCTAGATTTGTACCGGTACATACTCACGCTGTGTATACAACAACTGGCGTCTTTTGATCGTCATCATAGTCACATTTTGCAAATTTCTGAAGACCTATTCTTTTATAAGTATCAGCTGACGTCGTCAGATTGTGAACCCACCAACAAATCTAAAACAAAAGGCAGCGCGTTAAATTAATAAACAATTTGCATTGTAAGCCACTAGGATTTCAACAGGTAAAATAATCCATAAACAATTATTTGATGAGGTTTTTGTGATATCCAGAATAATCGAGGTCGAGGTAAGGGTTATCAGCCGAAGCCGAAGGCTGAGGCTGATAACCCTCACCGAGACCTCGATTATTCTGGATATGACAAAAACCGAATCTAATAGTTGTTTTATTATACATTGAACGGCAAAAAAATTGAAAAGTCATGTTTTTGCTCCTTCACTGACGGCAAGCAGCACAAAGCGCGCGAACTTGACATAATTACCTATAGAAATCATGCATCGCGGTCATACATGACATGATTACCCGTGACCTTGAGTGTCCTTGACATGATTATTGTATAATCTGCAGTTATGACGTCACGGACGCTGATTCCGAAAATTCTCCGTACGCTTTCGGCGAATCAGGAAAGGGATAGCGAGTTCAATGTATAATAACAAGTGTAACTGGCCAGCTCCTTGACCATCTCCATGAAACTTGGTACGATCTAACTTGCGAACAGGCTCCCGGTTAAGTTTAGTCCGAGCTAGCCGAGTGAGGTCTAGGGCGAGCGGGGCGAGCCAAGAGCGGTCTGGTCGCCGAATTTTTTTTTTTGGTTATTGCTAGAATGGATACTCCAAAATGACAAGACACTTCGTGACACGTAAACAAGAGTGATACATAAACTTGGTAAACCTTTGGTTAGCACGGTCAATTAGGTTTGCTTACGGTTGGTTTCACTCCATTTTGCAGACGATTAGTGTCAGTCCATTTTGCTTGAGGTTAGTGTCACTCCGTTTCGCTTGCGGTTAGCTTTCGTTTGTATGTTAGGGTAACTCTATATCAATTTATAGCACTCTTCATTATGTAAATATAAAGTGTAAATATAAGTGTCTCACCTTATTCTGGAGTATCCATCCTAGTCACAAACAATTTTTTTTCGCTGTCGCCTAGGAGCCTGCTCGTAGGCTAGTAAGTTTAAGCGCTCCGCTCTTCCACTTACTGGATTTGTTGTCTCAATTACAAATATTTGTTTCATCTACATGGACTTCGTAATGTTTGGTATGCAAATTACAATCATGATGCTTACGAAATGTAAAGTAAAGTAAAGTAAAGTAAAGCAAAACTTTCTATTAAGAATGTTCTGGTTTTCCAGGGGGGAAAGGAAAGGGGAAGAAGGTTTTAACATTATGATTATTTATCATGTTGTACAAGAAAGCAATGGACCTTGTTATCGATGTCCCTCTTTTCCTAATTTTTATTCAAACGAAAGAACATTTAAAGCTAACTGTTCTGTTCCAATTCTCACTGTCAAATCGAAACTCGTTTCCAGCTGTTACAGCTGACTTACCGCCACATTTCTCCGACAGCTACTATTTTGTGGTCCTAGACGGAATGAGCGACAGGGATTGTAGCTGTACGAATATCCTTCGTATGTTTTACCGTTAGCTCCAAATCTGTGAAGGAAAAAACTAGTAAGCAAAAGGGCCAACTACCAGTCTGCCGGTAATATTGAAAGCAATAAACTGTTCAGCGAGACAACTATCAGAATATAATCCTTTTTTAACTGATACCTTTTTCGAATTGCATTACAGTATAGTCTAACATGGATATAGTCTAACAGGAATTGAATAGCTTAAGGAACTCACGACGGAAAAGGCAACGAGGACATCGTTAGAACAAGGCTTAATGAATATAAAAATAGGTTGGGGTTTAAGGAAAAGGCAAAACCAAACCATGAATCGCTGGTCTGGTATATCCAGCTAAGGATCACGTCCAGACATCGATGAATGGCTTTTCATTTAGCGAATTGCCCAATTAGACTCTTAACAAACTTTAAATTCAAATCTTGATCGAACTGTTCCTCGGCCTTTCGTCGCCGTCACCACGACGGCAACGGCAACGAGAACGTCACTAAACAAAAAGCTTAATGATCAGGACAATGGTAGACTACGAGTAGTCCCTCTTTCGCTCTGTCCGTCGTGCGTGACGCGAACGAAAACCGCGAGAAATCCTTCTCCCCCCCGGGATTTTTCTCACGACGTTCTTTCGCGCCTCGCACGACGGACTTAGCGAAAAAGGGAGTACTCGTAGTCTAGGACAATGGCTGTCCATTTGATAAATCTATACACATCAGGCTTAGCCGTCCTCTGCAAAACAACAGGGTGAAATGCTAAGTTCTGCGTATTTGGGAGAACGCTTACGGCGGCTAATTTTTTGGTATTTTCATGAATTTCGGATGCAACGCTAGTATTACACGTATTTAGCTTGAGTAAGTTCTGAGACAGATAGGGGTACTGACCAAATCTATACAGCTGGGAAATTCGAATGCAGAATTATTTTCAGGGGCGGATCCAGGATTTTTTTTAAGAGGGGTGCACCACTAAGGAACGTAATAAACCAAATAGTTCTTTTTTTGTAGAATACCAGTTGTATTAGAAAGCCGGTCATCTCAAGGGGGGGGGGGGTGCGCACCTCCTGCGCCCTCCCCCTAGATCCGCCTTGAATATAAAACTATTTCTCACTGGACGTTGTCTCTAGTGTCGCCGTCGTCATTGCTTAATTAAGGTCCCTAATTGTAAATTAAACATGCTATTATAACAGATTAGGTCAGATTACTATTTGTTTTCGGCTGCATCACGATAAAACTAACATTGCAAACTTTGCAAACCTTGGCGTGTAATTCTTGAATCCCAATAGTTCAAGATTGTACAGTTTGCCATGTTTGTCGGGGCAAGCGCAGCTTTGAGGATAACTGACAGGGGAAACGTCCTGAATCACTTGATATGAAGAAAGAAGTATTGACGTCCACAAGAAACACTTCACAGCCCAGTTTAAGAACATTGTTAATTCTGCCCAAGCGAAAAAAAAAGACATAGCAAAATGGTTACAATTTTTTTTCTGATCTCGATAGCTATACCATTCTGACACATGCTGCCTGAATTACGTACATAAGTCGAATGAACATTTCTGAAATGTCCAAAATATCTTGAAAACTTCCAGGGCGTGGGGCGTGTTGAGAAGATGACGTAAAGAAGACGTGGGAAATTTTTCGGCGATAACTTTTACTTCAAGAAATTAATCAATTGGAAACTAAGGACGACGTTTCAAAGTAAACGTGATTAAGGTCATTCCCCTGCTTTGCATTGCGCATCCTTAATGCGCATGATTTATGGCGTTATTAGCGCACGCTCGTGCACGCGCACATTGAAAACATGGAAGATTTGCCTTGATATTGAACTCTGTCAGTCTAAAAAATGCTATAGCTCACCAACGAGCATGGGCACCCCACCTTTTTTTCCCAGTCATTGCAATCAACTTATCATAAGCTTTGCGTAAGAAAAGACTCATCTGATTTCTATCGCTGAAAATTGAATAAACAAGGAAAATAGCGGATAAACTGTGTTTTTTTCTATTTGCCGTTTGGTAACCATGTCAAGAAATTAGGTTCAAATTTTAATCAAGGATTCAGCTTTCTGTCTAATTCAAACCTAAAATCTTTATTTTTGTCCGAGACAATGTATTGATCAGTTGAAGTTTAATGAATGTTCTCAAAAGTCTCGGTCACAAAAATTTGCAATTATTACTAGGAATGCGTTCTTCTGATAAGCACTAAATAATCCTAAAATGGGGCATTTTCAATGCCTCACTGCTCCTTAGGAGCATGGGCACCCCCATTTTCATTTCAAAATGGAAGTTCTCATATGATAAATATTCAGTGGACAAAGTTTGAACGAAAATCTATTTTCACTTTTATTTCAGAGGAATTACCTTAAAAGGATTACAGCTGTTTTCCATTACTGAGACGACTAATCTATAGGTTTCAGGAAACATGGCCATTAACAGGCTAAAGAGGCAGAAGCCACGGCTTTGATACATTTCTGTCCTGAGCGCTTTACAGTGATACAGTTCTAGAATGTCCAAATGATACTCTTTGTGGGCACAGTACTTCGTAACGGTATGTTTGTTAGTCGTTGGCTTCTGCCATCAAACGCGCGATGATGCTTGACGTTAGTTTGAACGCCGTCATATTTCAATAAGATACTGCTTAAGGGTTGTAGTCAATTGTAACTATTTTGAAATTTATAGAAGCCTTAAAAAACATCAATAGTTTGAAGAAGCACCCATAAAAAAATTACGTTTGCGTCACCTTTCGCGCCTCTTGTTGATCCGTGTCTTATCGCCTGGATAAAAAGGCCTGTTTTATCTCCGCCATAGGAGAAATGAAGGGGCTGCCACGGTGAGGTTCAAAAACACTCTCGCTACACAAATGTGGTAAATAAGGAGTATAACTAACTGTCGTGGGTCGTGGGTGGAAGTCGTGGGTCGTGGGTGTGGGTGTGCGTAAAAGTCGTGGGTAAAAGTCGTGGGTATTAAAAAATTAAAATTAAAAAATTAAAAAAAGCAATAAGACATAACAAGTTGCCAATATCCGAATTTGCGATGTACATTTTTATGATAATTTTTATGACAAAAATGCGTTGTGAGACAGCCTTCATGGTCAACTCTGCTGACAACTGCACCTATCAGGCATCGCAGGCTCATGTCTAGCTTTGCCTCTCCCTATTTTCCCAGCACGCCCCTCTCCCGGGCGCTGTTTGGACCTTTCACGGGTCTGTCTCATGGCTCATCTAAATTAAACTCCTCAATTTTACTGACAGTAATGGTGGATCAACAAAGATGAAAAAAGGTACGTTTGCGTAAATGAGGTTGCTTTACTGAAGAAGACTAGTCAGGTACCCTCGTTTTTATCTAAGAGTAGACATGTGACAAAAAAACATGTTCTAATTGGGCGCAAGCATGACATGCTTGGCAACCAAACATTTGCGATTCTTCGGCCGTCAAGAAAACTTTCACATCGAAGTTTGAAAGTTTTTGAATTTGTTGATATGTTTTCGATAAACAAATGCGGCCGAAACTTCAAACCAGGTATCCCTCTGTTCAAGGATTTCACTCATGGGTACTAAAATGGCAGTCGCTTTTGCCAATATTTTTATGGGAAAGGTAGAATCACAAATTCTAGAACGGAGCGCTAAAAAACCACTAGCCTGGAAAAGGTATATTGACGATATATTCGCTATCT
>Ga0126343_10000726_pt1 | contig 13625 bp, 13 predicted proteins | sample Cyp2metagenome_FD_92531 | JGI IMG/M metagenome (GOLD analysis project Ga0126343, IMG submission 92531) | Coral microbial communities from Lord Howe Island, Old Settlement Bay, Australia - Cyphastrea 2 metagenome | ecosystem: Host-associated > Invertebrates > Cnidaria > Coral ... | reverse complement strand
TTCTCCAAGAACCGAACCGACAGGACATAATACATTCCTTGGAAAACATTAAAAAATCGGTAAGTAAATTCCCCCTTTTAGTACCTGATCTTAAGGAATACTTGGAGAATAGATGCACTTATTTTCGAGCTGGTTGCATAACTAAGTTCATTAGCAACTGGCAGATGATTATCTCTGAAAAGGAAATCTTGACGTCAGTCAGTCAGAGGGTCAACAATTGAGTTTGAACCCCAACCGCATAACTCTAAACCCCCACAATCTGTTTTCTCTGTTGAAGAAAGTGCCATTATTGACAGTGAAGTTGCAAAACTGCTGTCTAAAAACATTATTGAAACAGCTGATCATAATTCTTACGAGGTGATCTCCAACATCTTCATTAGACCTAAGAAAGATGGAGGCCACAGACTAATTTTACACCTCAAGGGACTGAACCAATTTGTCACTTATCACCACTTTAAAATGGAAACGCTTCAGTAAATAGTACGATTAGTCGAAAAGAATTGCTATATGGCCTCGCTTGATCTCAAGGATGCTTATTAAACGGTTAGCGTGAACCCCTCGCACAGGAAATACCTCCATTTCATATGGAAAAATGTGTTGTATCAGTTTACGTGCCAGCCCAACGGGTTATCATCTTGCCCCAGGAAATTCACAAAATTGCTCAAACCGCCGCTTACCGAATTACACAAAAAGGGGCACGTATCCTCCAGTTACATTGATGACCTTTATCTCCAAGGGAGAACATACGATCTCTGTGTCTCCAACGTGATTGACACTTTTAGTCAATTCGACTCCTTGGGGTTTACAATCCATCCAGACAAGTCTGTATTTATCCCCTCCCAATGCCTGGTTTTACTAGGCTTCATTATTGACTCGGTCGCCATGACCATCACACTGACCCCTGAAAAAGCCTTAAAAGTTCAAGAAGCTTGTGGCACTCTGCTGGCATGAGGCCTTTCGACAATACGACAGGTAGCCTGTGTGATAGGAAAAATTATCTCATCTTTCCCTGGGGTCATGTATGGACAACTTTATTATAGAGCTCTTGAGCATACCAAAACCTTAGCCCTTAAAGCCGCCAAAGGCGATTTTGACAGTCAGATGATCTTAACCGAAGATTGCAAAAAAGAACTCCAGTGGTGGGTGGACAATGTCGTGAGTTCCTATAACGTCATAACCCATGGACAACCCTTAAACACCCTCACCACCGACGCATCTCAGAATGGTTGGGGGGCAGTTTACAATGACACAAGCACTGGGGGGTTTTGGTCCGATAAGGAAAAATCATATCACACAAACCACCTCGAATTATTAGCAGTGTTTATGGGCCTAAAAACCTTTTTTAAAACTCATTACAACGTCCACCTTCGAGTCCTGACTGATAACACAACTGCAATAGCAGTCCTGAACCATATGGGAACTAGCCACTCAGATCCTTGCAACCGCCTAGGAAAAGAAATTTGGGAATGGTGCATCGACCGAAACATATGGCTCAGTGCTGCTCACATCCCCGGGGTTCTCAATATCAAAGCTGACCTCGAGTCGAGACGAACCAACGATAACACAGAATGGATGCTTGATAGAGCCATTCTAAACAATGCACTATCACAACTAAGCTTGCGCTCAAACATAGACCTTTTCGCATCACGACTAAATAATCAACTTCCTCAATATGTATCGTTTAAGCCTGACCCAGGCGCCGTCGCCGTTGATGCGTTTTCACTTAACTTACGTCATCTTAAATTCTATGCTTTTCCCCCATTCAGTGTTATCAACGCATTTCTTCAGAGAGTGCGGGAAGACCAAGCATCGGGAATCCTCATCGTGCCCAACTGGCCGACACAAGCTTGTTTCCCCAAGCCATGCAGATGTGCGTGGAGCCACCGATCACCCTCCATCCAACCAAACAACTCCTCCAACTACCCGGGAAACCCGAGAAACTACATCCCTTCCACAGAACTCTAATGCTGCTAGCATGCCACTTGTCCGGGAGCAACTACAAAAGTTAGGGTTATCCCCCGATACAATAGACATCCTCATGGCCTCTTGGAGAAAATCCACTGGGAAACAGTACACAACCTACCTCTCTCGATGGGTATCTTATTGTAAAAACAAACAACTGGATGTCACCCATGCCACAATTAATGACGGCCTGGATTTTCTCACTTCACTGTACAAACAAGGGGCCGGTTACAGTGCTATCAACACTGCTCGATCCGCCTTGTCCTCGGTTATTACACCAGCGGATAAGACGACTTTTGGAGAACATCCCCTGGTGACCCGCTTCCTCAAAGGAACTTTTGAACTTAGACCATCCCTGCCCAGATACTCCACCATATGGGACGTTGGCATTGTTCTCACATATCTTCGATCATTTCCGGTCCTTGACGATTTGACATTAAAACAACTTACACTGAATCTCACCATGTTACTTGCCCTTGTCACCACCCAGCGAACTCAAACACTCTCACAACTGGACACCTCTTGTATGCAGGAAACCATGACAGGAATTACATTCACTACACGGGACACCCTGAAAACAACCCGACCTGGCAAACATCTTGCGTCCATTGAAATCCGAGCATTCGCCCCAGACTCCCGTCTTTGCCCGGTAACCTACATCAAACACTACATCCGGAAAACGCATTCACTGCGCAGCGACTCACACCTCCTTATCAGCTATATGAAACCGCACAAGCCTGTCACCAACTCTACTGTGGCTAGATGTATCAGATCTACACTCCAGGATGCTGGCCTAGACGTTAGCATATTCTCGGCACATAGTAGTCGAACAGCCTCCGCCTCTTACAGCGTCAATGCACAACTTCCTCTAGCGGACATTCTCAAGGCAGGGGGATGGTCGAACGCTCAAACATTCGCTGAACACTATAACAAGCCTATTAGTGGTAACCTTGGCCAAACCCTTTTGACTCATTTTGACTCAGCTACACAGGCTAACTAGACACCGGAAATATAACCTTATCTCTGTCTTATTTTACCAATTGTCGAAATACTTGTCACGCCATGTCTGGATTAGTTCTATTAAAAGCCCATTTCTCGTTGGTTATTTAGTGTCCCTTTGCGTCTCCTATTTACGACCACGTACCCCAATTGCATTGTATTCGGTACGTTGCACGGTCTTGTTGGAGCTCCCAAGCTTTGAACTGTCATGGTACTCCGTAGTGACGTAGGACTGATGACAGATAGAATTCTATAATTAAAAGAGACTTACCTGTAAGTTGGCGTTTGATTTGAATTCTATCTCGTCATCAGTCCGGAACGAAGGATTAACATGCCCTCCCTTTGGCACTTACCCATCCCTACTCCTTCGTTGCTGTGATCTCCAACCAGCCTTTTCTTTAAATAATGGCTCAATAAGCTAGCGAATGTGCTTCTCATGTTACTCCTTCGTTCCGGACTGATGACGAGATAGAATTCAAATCAAACGTCAACTTACAGGTAAGTCTCGTTTAATTATAAAATTATATTTTAATATATAAATAATATATTAAAATATATTATTTATGATATACTTACAGTTTTAAGGAGAAGTTTTAAATCAAACTTAAAAATCTGCCGATTCCGTAAAATCCGTCCTGTCGGCCATAATTAAGAAAAACCTTCAATGGAAACTTCAAGTACTGGGAGGCAGTTGGATGAAACTTTCTTCTAATCATGGTGGAAAGAACAGATTTCAAGGAATTTGCGAAAACGTTCAGATTAATTTTGATATCTCTCTGTAAAACTTAAGCATAACATTTTGCGCTTTTATTGATTGGCCTTTGAAAAACAAGATGTTACTTATCTCTGGTTTCTATACTCTGTTTTAACGTTTTTTATTGAGTCACATCTTACATTTGCCATGACATGAGAGACGTTACACCTTTCTTCAAAATCAGTGACACTTTTACGTCACTTTTCTAACTTCCCCAACATCGAGATGAGATCTGTCTCAGTGCATTTATTCTTGTGAGTCTTTTTAAACATGAGTCACGATAATTGTGCAATACACGATGAAAACACGCTGCTGTAGATGATATTTTCTCAACTCTTTTCGCTTGCCTTATTAGTTCTGGTTTATGTTGTTGTTAGCCCCTACTGGGGCCATGTGTAGACATTATTTCTAAATTCCTCTCAAACGAATTTATCATCATTGTGACTTGTTAATCAACTTTCTTATTTGGTGTAAAATACCTGTTGATTGCTGACCAGTGCAAATAATAAGAGAATTAAATTCGGGAAAGCAATGGATGAGAAAATTTGTCTACAAAAGTAGTCTAATAGTCTGAGAACTGATGGCGTGTCACAATTGGCTGATTAAAAATATCACTGTTGCTTTGTTACCTACTTTATTGTTCGCTGTAAAAGAGCTGTTGATAGCTGACCGGTGTGACAAAAATAGCATTGACATGAAAATTACAGTGCGAGAAAATTTTTCTAGAGAACTCACTGGAGAGCACTTGTGAACTGATAGCGTGTTACAATAATAATACAAATAATTAAGTTTTCTGTTGATTGCATTTTGTGTGGCATAATTGTTCTCAAGACCTTCACAAGTCTCCTCTCTGTAAAAGCAAAACACGTTTTAGGGCTTACATTGTTGTTTAAGATGCAGAGGGCTCGTTATCCATGCCTTAAACTAAACAGCAGGACCATATAGAGTGCTGCGTTGTGCTACTTGAGCCTGGTTGTTTTGGGAAAATGTAATATTATCAGTGCAAAGTATGCTTGCAAGGTTCAGGAAGAGGGCTTTGAAAATGCGTGGAATGGTGTGTGTGGAACTAGAGATGCCTGTGATAAAGCTCTGCAAGGTTTGTTTATGTGCGTGCTGTTTAAAATTCCGAGCTTTTCTCTCATTGTTTGGGTGGAATAAGAAATTGATGCAGATTCCGTGAATAATAGCTTGTTTCATTTATTTCACAGGCTTGAAGAATGTCGCATTCTTTTTCAGCGCCATTAACATGCAAAGTCTGAAGAAAGAAAAGAGCAGGAAAAAAGCGTATGTCGAGGAAGAGGGGAGCAATGATGCAGACGAATTTCCGTATTAGAGTCAATACGGCAATTCAACAAGCCAAGAGTGGGCTGCAAATCACACCACAATCATAAATCAGAAGCTGTGCCCATGTGTGAGTTACTGGATTGCTTTGACCATGCCAAATGGTCCACCGTGTAATCCTGTTATCCACCAGGCCCTTCTGGAGTGCAACGTGGATATCTTAGTAAATCAGGTAGCAGCTTTATTCCAATAGTAGAATTGACATAAGTAACACTAATCAGTGATAAGGTGTAATAACTCTTTTACTACCTTATTACAAGGCATTAAATAAAAAAATAGGAAAAAACAGGTTTATAGTAACATAAACGTGCAAGTGCCCAAGATAATTCCAACGGTTAGATTCAACAACTTTTACTTAGCCTGGAATTTCAAAGTACACCAACATTGAATTTCCTCGGTACCGATAATTACTGATCACTTGTATCACCAGCTGAATGCTGGTCAATAGAAAGAACCAGAATAAACTTGTTAAATATTCCTCAATCTTAGATCCCCTGTCACGAGGGTAAAGACACCGGAGCGATGAAAGAGCTGTTTGAAGTCCTTAAAGACCACAAGAACCCGTTTATGGAGGAATTAGCGAGTTCGTCTTACCGGTATTGCTTTCGTGATGAATTTGAAAGTTTCGTGGGGGATGCCGATTCAGTGGATCTCAATGAATGCGGCAAGGACAACGTAGTCTGAATCTGTCTCGTCGATTCCTCGTTTTATGTCTTTTGTGGGCCTTGAGAAAGGTTCAAGATGTGAAACTGGTCATCGACCAGTTCGGCTTCAAATTAGACCGCTTGGCTATTCAAAGAGAGCATGAAATCGTCGACGAACATGCAGGATTCTCGGATAAACTAACAGTGCTTGTTCTTGACATTGGCATCGCCATAAAAAGGCTGGGCTACACTTTGTACCGTGGAAAAGTGCAAGGTGGAGGCGTTCATAAATAGTTTGGCAGCAAACAAGTCTTTCAAGGTGCGCCGCCTCCTCCTCCTAAAGGACACAAAGAAAGTCATCGATATCCTAGCCAACCCGCACTGTGAGGTCATTTGACCACTTTGTGTAGATTATAATTTGATTGAGATAAATGATGGGGAGTACTCGTCAATCAAGGAGCGTTGCTTCCTGGAGAATGTTATCGCAGACAAGGACATAGGTCATGTCACACCACATGCGTTTAGTTCGTAGGATACAACAACAGAGCCAGACCCGAATATTTCAAAGAAATTTTGGAAAACAGCCTCACAGAAGCTGAAATTTAGGAATTTTGCAAAGATTTCTTGAGGCTCTTAAACCACAATCAGAAGAGACACAAAGACAAAGTTCCTTGCCTTATTGGTGCCGCTAATAGTGGAAAGACCAGTTTATTTCAACCAATTCTGGGCCTGGTACATCATGGCAACATAGCGACCATCACTAAATAGCGTGTCTTCAATAAGTCCATGATCAGTCACTTCACAGAGGTAATCTTCGTGGACGAAGCAAATCCTTCCACACTAGATATAGATGACTGGAAAATCCTAATACAGGGCAGTTACACAGCCTGTGACATCAAGTATCATACGGCTAAGTCATTCATTAACCATTTCCCGATGTTTTAACAGCGCAAAAGAAACTTGAATGCGGGCCGCAGGATCAAGCAGCAATGGACCGTAGGCTAAAGAACTACGTCTTCAAGAGTTTGCCTTACCCGAGGAAGAAAGCAGCAGGGTGGCTCAGAAAGCACTCCAAGGATTGTGTTCTGTGGGCCTCGATAAAAGCTCGTCCAACGACGGACCAAGAAGAAAGCTCCAACAGCAGCTAGGGAGAAGAGCAAATCGGTGATGGTGGAGAAGGACGCTTTACGAACACTGCCTCTCGCAGATGTCTGGACTGACACCCTTGAGGAGACAGGCAAGACAACAGGAACAACAGCTGAAACGGGGGTCAGCAGAGAGATTGCCGAACTGTTGCCAACAGACCCCGATACAGCCATGCCAAGTCAGATTCAACAACAACTAAAGAAACACTGCAAAGAGCAAGTAGCACACCAGGAACAAGAAAGGCACGAGAAAGCCCGTTGAGTGTTCAAAGGCACCTGGATAAGAGCTACCGAGGTCAAGCTGAAGAACTGCTGCGACAAATACCAAAGCAGCAGCAACCCACGGTTCTCGCCAATGTCAAAGAATGGATGAAGGTCCTGTGCGACAAGTCCTTAGGCACTCTCAACACCGCCGAGGCTGTCCAAGAACGAATCAAGGTATGCACTGCTCCTGGACTGCTGAGGGAAGAGCAGCAGCACCTGCTTACAAGCGTTGCTGAAAGGCTAGCTGTGTTTGCTGGGCCTGTCCTCAGTTCAGAGACCAAGAGAGTACAGATACATGCATATGAGGCGGATGAGGAGTGCAGTATTTTCATCACTCACCAGTGCAATGGCGTAGATGAGACGGAAGAGGTAGAGAGTATTTTCATCACTCCTCTTCCGAGCACAAGTGGTGCTTCTATGCCTCATTCAAGTTTCGACAACTGCGCAGTCTCTTCTGCACTACTTAGAGCTAGTACTACCGACAAGAAGCAGCGAAAGAGACAATCCAGCAGTCAACGAGCAGTCAAAAAATCCCAGAACGTTCTAACTCGATACTTTACTAGTCAAACCTAAATGCATTCTTTTCTCATAACATAGGCCGGAATATAGAGTGGTCGTTTCCAGTAGTTTGATTCTTTCCCACATTAAGTAAATAGAATTAGGTAGTGATAACACTACATGTACCTATGAGAACTAGTTACAAGAACAAGCTTTTGTGTCCAAGAAATTAGAGTTTATTTCACTTTGATCATTTAGAGCACGCACTCCGTAAATGAGTGTGTTGACAAGCTGGCTGTTTTTGTTTCTTTCTAGTTGAATTGCTAACCAAGCAGCATTTTCATTCCAGCCCTATTCTGTAGCGAGTCTGCTGTTCTTCCTTCTTGAAACTGGAAATCGTCATCTCTCAAAATAGCAGTCCACTGTCCTAAACCATGCTTAGTTATCCCTTCAGTTAGAAAATCGTCCTCTTCTTTCGTGAATTTCCAAACATGACAAATACTCCTCTGAGAGCGCAAGATTCTTTTAGGCACGGCGTCCTTTTTGGGGGAGGGGCTGATATTTTGCACTTCTTCAACTGAACACTCGGCATTGGAAGTTGAATATTTGAGTCTTGCGTAAACATCCTCGTCCACTTCTGAACCCTTGGCACCATGAAGTTTTTGCACTTGTGACCCTTTAAAGCAACTTCTTTGGATCGTTGCTTTTAAAAGTGAACTTTAGCAACAGCAGAGCTGTGTTTTTGGTCTTCCGAAAAAATCCTCTGCTCCTTGCCAGTGAGCTTATTGAGGCTCTGCATTTCGACGATTTGACGATAACGTGTGGGATGGATGTACTTCCCAATTGAATCAAACACCAGTTTGCTCATGATCTCTCCCAATTTGCCATGTTGGCCTCCATTTCTTATAATGAGAATGAAGTCGCACTGGGGTTTAAGCATAGGTCTAATGTACAAGATGTAGCTGTTCAGCACTTGCATGTTTGCATTGGTCAGAATCAAAGAATGAAATCCATACTTTCCAGCAGTCTTGAACGTTTTGTGGTTAATGAATGCACCCTTTGCCTTAGCTCTAGCAATCATGTCCACCATCAAATATTGATAAGTCATGGGACGCAACCCCTTCACTTTGATCAATAGATACATGGCAACAAATTTTGTGGCAAATGTCAAGTCTGAGGGGTTAACTTGAGCTGGACTTGATTTGTTAATCTTCACGGTATTTTCATAGCGCGGCAGGTGGAATTTCACCACCTCCAACAGCTCCTCCATTGTTGCCCAGTGGCCTCTTGTTTCCAGTGTTTCAATGTCTAAATCTTGTGTCGCCTGCAATCTCATCATCTTTGCAACCGTCTTTCGTGCTCTTTTGAGGTACGACTTTGTTGCAGAGAACTTTTGAAAAACTGCCTCTGATGCACCATGAAGTTTTCTGAAGTTGATCATTTCAGAAATAGCATCTATGTAGCCCAAACAACCACCATGGCCGAGCTTGCATTTGTCTTGTAAGTAGTTGATAAACTTAAGCAACAAATTTGGAGAACACAAACCAAAGTCCACCACGTCGAAACTCAACTCTTCCTTGTCTTCACAGCATAATCTAAGAAACTTAAATCATCTGGTAACAATCTGTTGGGCTGCACTGTCTTTTTTTCAACCATTTTGTAAATACTTCACCAATGTCACACGACAAAGAAAATGAGGGAAGTAATTTTCTGGCATGTTTTGTGGTCTCACTTTTTTGACCTTGACTTGTGCTCTCTATTAGAAAATTGCTTGCTACGTTAAGAGAATCTGTGATTTCTTTCGAATTGGGCTTTTCGTCAAAGTAAAAGAACCAACTGTGCTTTGTATTAACATGTTTTCTGCACGTTCTTTGACTTTGAAAACCATTGTGGTCACACTCTTGTATTGGACAATGATACAAACTGTCCGTTTAATCCTTTTCCAAGTGAAGGCGTTTTGGTTTTGGTGACGCTCCATCAATATCCGACCAGTTGACTTTGCACTTCTTGCCCATTTTGTCCTTTTATGCGCCACTCTCCCTTACCACCGTGTTAGGAGTGGCACAAGGTCGGAAAAATGGATCCCTCGATATTTCGTTGAGGGATAACCTATGGAGTGCTAAGAATCGTGATATAAGTTTTAGGTTCTGGAGTTTTAACATTTTTGAGAAAATGACAAAAACCCGTGGACAACCTGTGAAGCCAAAAAATCAAAGAAATGAGGTCAAATTTCAAGATTAGATAATCGAACTCGCGTGAAAGCACATCGAACACGCAAATAGGCTCCGTTTGTGCCCATGTAACTTTTTAGGAATTATGTTCGACAAGATACCTCTTGATGCAGAAGTAAACGAGTGCTTTCATATGAATCTCGAAAACTTTCCCTTTGAAAACTGAAAATGATTTGCTTTTCGGTTTGGAAAAGACGTGTTTCGAGAGTAGCCATCGTGCCATCGACAAAGATTTAAGTTTAAAACAGGTATTTTACACCAAACACAAATAGGTCAATGGCAAACGGTTTGTTTACCCCTAAAAGAGTTCTATATATAGAATTGTCACGACGTTCCAGCTGTTATCTTCAAAATCAAACTTTCTGCTCGCTCTCTCAATAAGCAAAGCTAGCACGTGCGAGGCTCCTGACAGGATATTGAGTTTAGATCGAAATGTATTGTCAAAAAAAAATGAAATCAAGCATAATTTACAATTCGGATCCTGAGTAATTAGGACGCACATGTCTACTGCTGCCAAAGTTGAGTCATTTGCCCAGCTTTATACCAATCATAGGTTGATAACTTGGAAGATGGAAAGAAATTGCTTGTTTCAGTTGCTAGTTAGTGACCAATGCGGTCAAGACCCTCGAAGCACTAAAGTTCAAAATTTTGTCCTTTACTAACTTGAAACAAAGCTATATCATGCCACAAAAGCTCTCTAGGACTGATGACCAGCAGGGGCGTAGACACTGAAGTGGAACAGATTCTAGCAAGGTCTTCAAATTTCAGTTTTGATTCCCTTTCAATATTTCTGACATGGATGTTTGTCCCGCTCATCGCTCTTCGCTGGGTATTTGGTGGCGAAGGGGTTTGGCGGATTGTAGTAGACCAGCCCAGCTGTCGAAGCATGTCCACAAATCGTGGAATCAGCAAAGACATCTCCGGGTGAATCCACGCCAAGCCCTAACCTAAGCGTACGTCAATTATGGGAGCACTGTCATATAGACTTTCTTCAAAGAATACATGTCACTAAGATGCTGCAGAGAATTTATATAAGTTTGCGCTCTGCAGGAAATTCTTAAGGAAATCTTAATTAAATTGTTGCAATAGCCATGTAATAAACTGTTAAATGCATTGCATGCAACATCAACAAGAACATGAAATTGTGACTGAACAAGCCGACAAAGATGTAACATGTTACGGGCGAGAAGTTAGACGTCCCAAGAGACAGTAAAACATTTAAATCTAGTGCGAGTGGGTGTGGGTGTGAGATGTTGTGTTTAGCGTGTGTGTGCTTCTGCCGCTTGAAGATTTGTTATGTAATTCGACCGAATAAAAGTGATAAGTCGAATCTGCCATGGATGCATCGGTTTACTGGGCCCGTACATTGGTAGCAGAGCGAGGTTGTCTATTTCGTGGAGTTTAATACGCCAGCTGAAACACGTACACAAACATGGCAGAGAAAGGTCAAGAAGAATTTCTGGTTCCTAAGAATTTGACACGTCGAAGGAATTAGTCAAGCATCAAGGACTTAAGGACGTTTTGCTCTACGTTTGCACTTGGACAAGACGGATCAAAAGCAAGCCTGAAAGAACGACTTCTCGAATACTACAGAGGACAGTTTGCACCGGTAAATGGAGTGCCTGTGCCGACGCCTCGGAAAAAGTCCGCAGTCAAAAGCCCGCCTTCGAACACGAAAGAATCGCTCGCTTCAGAAACAATTCACGACATGGATCAAAAGTCAGACCAGCCATTTTTATCTGTCATCGACCAGCTGCGTAAGTCTGATCAAAGAATTGATGAAATCGAGTTCGCCGTTAACAAAATGGGAACGTATGTTGAAGAATCTTTAACGAATTTTCGGGAGTCGCAGACAGAAGCTATTAAAGATTCTATGGAGAAAATGATGTGGTCTTTCCACAAGGCTTCCCAGCCTTCCGACGATACAGGAACGGAGCAGGCTCCCCTCCTGTGTGGTTCAAAATTTATTGTTGCCAAACGACAATTAAAGTTTCTGGAGAAAAATGCGGAAAGTGTAAGCAATGAATTGGAGAAATTAATATATGCAGAAGCTGCACCCTCGAGAATCGATCGTCAACTGAAGAAGTTGAATGATTACGAATCTGACTGTGTTCACTCACTGAAGGAAGCTTTGGCAAATGTTGAAGAAGATAAATTAAAGGACGCACTTCTGAAAGAGTGGAATGAATTTCTTTCACAAATATTGTGGATTTCTGGAATTGCCGAGGATTTTAGTGCGAAAAATGGCGTCAACAATTCGCTGAGTGAGATAACGGAGCATGTTACTGGTGTGAAATTAGCTCTGCTGCAGCTTCCAAAGTTTTCAGGAAATGTGTTGGAATGACCAGCGTTTCATGAGGCGTTTGTTGCCTCAATTGATTCACACAAGAAACTGAGCAATGTTCAGAAGTTTACCCACCTGAGGTCATGCCTTTCTGACGGAAAATTGTTACGAGAATTGTATGACACATTGCAAAACAAGATTAGAAGTTTGGAGTCACTTGGTCTTAAGCCTGATGATAACCCTAGTCTGTCTATGGTGTTACTGCCTATCTTCGAAACAAAGTTGCCACATGAGCTTAAGGAGAAATGGGAGTTGGAGCTCACGAAGTATGAAACTGACGAGGAAGACAAAACGATTAACATCAAGAAATTCTTTCAGTTTTTGGAGGGTCATGTGTTAAGTAAAGAAGCCCCCGGCGACGTGAAGGATGGACTACCAAAGCACAGTAGGAAGAGTGGTAGAGGTAAAAGATTCAAGAATTCAGATGACGAAGAGAAAATGTTGGCCCAATCGCTAGTTGGTGCCTCTGACTACAAGAAGATGAAGTGTGGTTTTTGCGCTAAGAGCCATGAGACGTCAAGGTGCCCAATGGTTCTGATCAAGACGCCTTACGAAAGATGGGATATGCTAATGAAGCGCAAGGGAGCTCCAACTTGCTTTAATTGTTTACAACCAGGAAACATTTTGCAAAATTCAGGGACATGTAAAGTGTCACGATGTTCAATTGATGGTTGTGGAAGAAAACATCATCAGCTGCTACGTGTCCCTGAGAAGTCAAAACCAAATGAAGAGGACTTTCAATCACTCTCAGCTCTGGGCTTGTGTCTACAAACAAGCAAAATCTGTTGCGAACTACAAGTGCAAGATTGATTTTTGGTGATAAGGAATGTCCAGTCCAAGTTCTTCTAGACAGCGGATCACAAGAGACTTTCTTGAGAACAACTGTTGCCAATGATGTTAAGATGAAGCCTTATGGATCTCCCACCACTATGACCATTTAAGTACTTGGTGGTCAGGAACAACGAAAGAAGATGAGCCGAGTCAAGTTTAAGTTGGCCCCCTTTAACTCAAGTGGTGATAATCATGCCGTTTCGATTAATGCCTGGACCATAAACAGCATTTGTGCTCCACTCGCAGCTCTGGAAGTTGACATAAAAAAAAGGGATGATCTAAGAAGACACGTCGCATCATCAAAGTGGTGGGAGACGTTGCATCATCAAAGTGGAGGGAGATCCATAAGGCTTCATCTTAACATCATTGGCAAACGTTTCAAACTAACAAACGTTTCGCCCATCCCCAAGGAATCTCCTCTGACTAAATGCAATCAGCTTAGACCGATTTCATTAACCAACATCATAATGAGAATTTTTGAGCGTCTCATTTGCAAACAAGAAGTATCTCCTATCCTCAAGTCAGCGATTGGACCTGACCAATTCGCATATAAGAAGGGACACAATACAACTATGGCCCTTATTAAGTGCCAACATTTTTGGCTTGAGCGAC
>Ga0126343_10000725_pt1 | contig 13651 bp, 10 predicted proteins | sample Cyp2metagenome_FD_92531 | JGI IMG/M metagenome (GOLD analysis project Ga0126343, IMG submission 92531) | Coral microbial communities from Lord Howe Island, Old Settlement Bay, Australia - Cyphastrea 2 metagenome | ecosystem: Host-associated > Invertebrates > Cnidaria > Coral ... | reverse complement strand
TTTGAGCGCTTATAACTCAAAAACGAGCTCGGTGACCCCCATTTTTTGTTATCGAATTGTAATCAGCATGATAAGATGCAACTTTTTGCAAAGTTTAAAAAAATTCTGCGAAGGGGGTTCAGAAGACTTTGCAAAAAGTTACATCTTATCATGCTTATTACAATTTGATAATAAAAAATGGGGGTCACCGAGCTCGTTGTTTAGTTATAAGCACTCAAAGCTAAGATTAAGGGTGTTTTTAGCAGGTCATATTGTTGCTATGGTAACCTATTGTGTGACGAAAATAATACCAACGTGTTCACCAGTGATTGGGCAGTTTTTTGGATACCATGATTGTAGCATCAATTGATAAAGAGTGGTAATTATGACCTATCAAAGTCTACGTCTTGGAAAGTGCTGGAAACTGTTTTGAGCCACCTTAAAGCAAGATGAAATGAATTTTGCCTGAAAATCAACATAGTGATTTGTAGAGGTCGTAAGTTCGTCGATGGCTATTAATGGAGCTAATTGTTTAAAAGTGAAAATGATATTTCCTTTTCCATATGTGAAATCATAAAACCGTCATACAAACGCTTGGCGCTAGATTTCTTGATACAATAACAATTTAAAAGCATAACTTTTCACCCACCATATTAAATGGTAATAAAATGGTAACTCGTGAAATTACGAGATAAGTTCATTTCGGATTTGCCAAAAGGCGAGGGAAATTACTTCCTTTTTTCACTAGCCACCAATTGATTACCCATCCAAATCACACTAACCGTTAAAGGGCCATTGTCACGATAAAGCGCATGTGCGTTCACCAACAGATATCTTAATACTATCACGAGTGCCACGAATTCGCCTGGGGTTTCACGTGCCTTTCGAAAATATCTATCCGCCGGCTTTTGAGTTTTTGTTTGCAAAGAATATTTATCATGTTCATGTTGGGTGAAGGTCTTGTCCGTATTACTTTCTGCCAACTTGCATCCACATCTGCAGCTACATAAATTTTCCTATCTGCGTCCTCCTATCTTTTCTTCCAAGTGGACCAATTGCAAGTAGCTTTCGGCTCTAGCCGCTTTGAAAATCCTCTTTCGAGGACATCGTATTTTCGAATTCTCGACGGTTTTCAACTCGAGACTCAATATATGCCGTTTAAATCTATCATGGTTGACTAAACAGTTCTTTAATATCGGTATTTCTATTTTCACACGCCTCATAAGGTCGATGGAAAAGGATTTCTTTCACATAAATCAACTTTGAAAAACGTTCCGTCGGATAAAAAAAATCAAACCGCAGCGCATGCGCAGAGGGGTGACAAATGCCCTTTAACACCTAAGGCATGGAAACTCAAGAATTTCTTATAAATTTATTTATTCTACTATTACATCTAGCAAGCTTCTCATTTGAGGGCTAATATTCTTGATTATTTAATTTAATTTAATTTAATTTAATCCAATTTTTGTGGACAATCAGTCCAACGGAGAAAGATGCTAAGGGGCTAAATGGCCCATATTAAAGCACCAACCCGTGAAATACAAGACACTGAATGAGGCCAAACCACAACACCGGGAACATCGTCCCCTACTCTTTCCGACAAGTGCGTGGGTTCTTTAACGTCCCCTGCTAACCATGTAACACTGCAGATGCAGGAGACGGGGCCTACGGTTTATAGTCCTTGTCCGAGAAGACATGAACGTCTAACCATTTGCAGGTGTCATTACAAAGGCAGCACGTTCTCCTCCATCAAATATTTTCTCTCGCACACGATTGGTTTAAACGTGTCACGAGACCGAAAATACCCTAGCTAAACCTGGGGAATGTCCGAGTGACATTCCCCGATTTTCAAAAGTTTCCACGTGTTGCAAAAAAACTGAACGATAATAAACACAATAGCCTGGCTCCATTTGACTGTTAAAATATGATCAGATATTTGTCCTTGGATATTATCTGTTCCTTGAAGCTCACAGAAAACTGTGAGCCTCAAGGAACAGATAATGTCCGCGGACAATTATTGAGGCAACTTTTCGCGTTAAATGGGGGCTATTCTCCATTTGTTATTTTTATTTTATTTTATGATCAATATGCGAACAGACACATGAATTTGAAATTCGTGCGATGCGTCAGCAAGCGAGAGCGGGAAATTCGACAATTTGTTATCGTAAAAAAAATTGACGTTAGTTTTTAATGCGTTTGTCCTGTTATTGACAATGAATTTCGTCATAACATTGTTAAAGTAGTCTGCGGATCCACAGCTACTTTGACAATGTTATGACGAAATTCATGATCAATAACAGGACAGACGCATAAAAAAAAAACTGACGTCAATTTGTTAACTCGACTAAATTTCTTCATAGGACCAATAATCTCAGTAAAATCAACCAATTCAATCCATTATTGTATAAGTATGAACCGGGCACGTTCCCGACCAAATAGCCGTACCATCGTTGGGGGTATAACATTTGCTGGTAGTAGTATACCTTCATCCTGTTTAAATTGATCTGTCGTTGGCAGTATCTGCACATCTCCAGTCGGTACATACATTCCTTTTCCAAATGATCAGTAAGATCTGCCTTTTTCACCAGGACGCCACACTCACGATGTACACAGGGTATTTTTAGGAACTCACAGGTGGCAGTATGATTCTGTGATAAGACAAAAATTACAATTTCCGACGAACACCTTCATATTTTTCTAACGCCACTATAGTATATTTATTCTTTAAAATGAGCTCCCATCAAACTGGTGGAACAGTTACAATTTCTGTTAAAGATGGGTTAGATATCGGAAAACTGTCCCACTAAGCTTCCAGGTTCTCGAATTTTGAACGTTTCTTGTTATCGCATAAAACAAACAAGTTTTCATTTTAACTGCATTTTGCCAAGTGTCGGATCAGTTGTCTGTACAGTGTAGATGCGCAGAAGGCGTCAAAATGTTGTGACTATATTAGTGACCCCCTCGATCTCGTCTCCTTTACAGTGAGGTTAATGTGGGGAGTCCTTGCAAACGCAAATGGCATGAACTTCTTTTCAGTGATATTCCCCCGCATGAGTCTCCATTGCAAGCTACTTTCAGGCTAATACCGAAAATACAAAAATGTCCTATTGACCCACATTCGTCGGATTGGGAGGGAATGATATAATTGATAAACATAGACACTTTCTTTTACAGTCCTTCGTCTTGTTTATCAGTACCCAACTTCATCGCTCGCTCGGCAGCTTCGCTTTGCGGCCTATCATATTCTACTTCGTTTGGCGGCCTAACTTATCCTACTCTGAAATTCATGAGGTCCACCTGTGGCCAGTCTAATAAACATACAGTACCTCCAGATATCTGACTTCTCCTTTCCATATGCACCCGTCCTCCTTGAATGTACAGTGAACAACGAGGGCAAGTATTTCCCTTCGCATAAATTTGTCTGCAAAAACCTGGAAGAGAATGCCATGGTTTCGTTTACAATTAATGATTCAATCGCTAGCAACTAAAAACTGGCCAATGAGCTTAGTGTGGGCAGCTAAATGAGCACTGATCACGACAGCGAATTTTGAGCGCCATTGTCGTGCCTTGCTCCCAAGACCGACCTCTTTTCTTCCCGCTTTTCGCCTTTGCCCTGTTTTTGCTTGTTTCCACTTCATGATTTGCTCTCATATGCAACCACGCTAATCAACCTTACTAAAACAACAAAAAAGAATACATCCTACTTCACTGGGTTGAAGTCGCTTCTGATCCTTTAAGCAAATCATTGCCATTGATGCTGCATCCCTGATAAAAGCAAAGAAGATCACATGAATAATACATATGAAGTACAAAAAGATATGTCGCTTCGATCTTCCGAGCTAAGTATTAACAATAGGAGAGATTAGAACTACTCGAGCTCCCTCGAGCTCTGCTTGCAGGGTAATTATTAACCCGCTCAAGCTGTGATTTCATTCCGTTAAACACCGTAGCTCCTTGTGCGCCTTCAGGAGAATAGGCGATAAAAAGAAAACATTACATCCCCCAACAAGGTACGCAAGAACAGTTTTCTATACCGGATCTTCCACGAAATATTTTGTAATAACATATCGAAGCTTTGTACTTGTCCTTGATAGCAATCGATCGATCAGTAACCATCTTTACGATGAAAACCAAAACTGGACGGGGGATATTATTTTTTCAGTCTATCGCTTGAGTTGTCTCTCGTTTAGAAGTGCTACATTCGGGTTCAAGAACTTTCTTAGAAAACAGGGGTCCAGTGCAATTCGGTATGGGAGGCAAGCGTGAGGTCGATTTCATCGGAGGGGGGCCGGGCTACTCCACAAAGTTCTTTAAGGTATCCTTTCGTATACGCTTAATTCAAAAAGGTACCCTATTCACATATTTGCATAACTAGCCCGTATAATGAATAAATCGCCAAAAAAGGTCTTTTTTTCATTTTCATTTTCATGTAATGCATAATAAATGCAATGACACAGTCATAAGGTGTGTTTTTCGAAATATATTAATTAGAGACTCTAAATAACCTTTTTATTAAAAAATAACTTGCCTCTCCTTTGGTATACCTGAAGCCTAATTAAAGGTAACCCCTTTCGGGCGGTGCCTCCTCGTATAAACCATTATAGGGAGTACGCCTCCCCCCACCTCCCACCGAAGTTTACGGACTGAGTTGCCATAAAAACTGGGAAAATAATGTAGGTAATGAACTTACTGAACAAGGTTTATCAAACAGGATTGACAGTAAAAGTGGCCACAGCTTGTCTGCATAGCATCTCTTAGCAGAAACAAACAGTAGATGCAGAAGTACTTCTCAGCAATAGCCTCCTTGTCTGATTTTGACAGACGGAATCCAGGCATAGTGGCGTCGAATGTGTGTTAGCTCCCTTTCACCTGTTTCAGAACTTCCGTGGATATTTGTCAATCGCCGAACTCTATACCTTTAAATGGCTGAACAATTCTTCCTAAAATCCTAAACCTTGACCAAGCCTGTATCGAAAAACAAAACTCATGAGGAGATCTCAGTAACCAAGACTCGAAGCTTCGTACAAAATCTGCGTAGATGGAAACCGTCGCCTTGATATCAATGAGGATAATCATGAAATATAGTTATAGGCAAAAGGAAATTTACAAGGAAAGTGCTACAAGCTAGAAACTGAAAAAAACAAAACGTTTCTTATTCTATACTTCGAGCGTGACGCTAGATAGGGGAATTCATGCTGATCTCATTGTTTACATTTTTTGCTCATTTGCAGAACAAAATTGTTAGAAACAAATTGACTCCAAGCAGCTAAAGAGCTACTGTGAAACTTAATACACGCTGAAAGGTTTAACTCTCTGGGTCAACGAGAATTGTCTTTCAAAAACTGGAAGCAAAAGCGCTAATGTGCTCATTCACTCCTTGTAAAATTTTGCGTTCTTAAGGACGGTGCCTACTAAATACAAAGGTTTTTGCGCCAGGTTAGGACCACGCGGTAAAAGTTGATCTTTGAAAGGGCTATTGGAATCCACAAAGAAAAACTGGGGTAGCCATGCATTTTCTCGAGACAAAAAATGTTGACATCAGCATTTTTCTGAAAAAAGAAGGAAAGGATATTTTTTCACAGATTTCCATAAACTCGAAAAGCAAACATATTTACAAAGATCTTAAAACCTCATGGTAAATGGTGACATAAAAACCAGTTTTGGTGTGTTTTTAATAACAAAATCGTTGCAACAGCACTTTTAGCGTCTCTGACAGCCTTCCTCTGCTTTAGCTAAAATACAGTCTAAACAGCTTTTGCTCACAACCAGAAACTAATGACGTGTTGAGTAGGCTTGCCACTTCCATTTCATAACGTAAAAAGCAGGGGTAGCAACGCGTTTTTAAAAGTTCAGTTATTGATCTTTTTTGAAAACTTTTGCGGTGCCCGTTACATTTTTTTCCTGTCACTTCCCTAGTAAGTAAAAAATTGTGTATCTCGCACTTGTTTTGCGCGCGCACTACGCCATCTGCAGGTACATGGTGAAAGTTCGATTTCAGTATAATTTTCGACAGATTACAGCTAGTTTTTCAGCTGAAAGACGTAAACAGTTACTGCTTAGTGGTATGTTGCTACTCTGGTGTTCCTAGTTTAAGCACAGGCCTCATTGAACTTGATTTGGTTACAGTAGATAAACTTTGTTTTCATTAGTAGCGTAGTTGATTGCGTCAGTGTCAACCCCAGCGCGCGCTCAAACTATGACTTGCGTGATGCGCAGAAAGTGTGCGCACTAACAATAGTAGGCACCGTCCTTAAACCCACGTTGCACAAAAAGTATTCAACACGTCAGGCTCATATTCAATGGCTACAAAAAGTATTCAATACGTCAGGCTCATATTCATATTCAGAACTAATTTATTCGTAGCCCCATCAGAATCTGAATTGCTTATGCTAATGAGGCAAATATTGTAAACAAGGATTCCCCTATATGGAGTATGCGACATGGCCGCGTGTGGAAAGCAAATCTGTTTTCGAGCGATGAAAAATATTTCACAAGTGAGCTGCGCTTTTCGATGTTATTTTATATAACCAGTGATCTCTTCACGTGTGAAAATAGCATTTATCTTCACGTGAGAAGATATCATTTTTTCGCCCGAAAGCTCAGCTGGTATTTCTTTCTTGTTAATGCAATTATACGGCATAAAGGCAAAATGGTCGCCCTTAGGGCTTACCACAAGATGCTTTGCACGTTTTTGACAACTTTTCGTATTTCGAGCAACTTTTTGCAGTTTGGCAATTTCTAGTTTTCTACCAATTCTGAGAAATTGGAGTAGCATTCAGTGTTCAAATTGGCCTTGCCTCATTATTTCATAGTGTGCTTTAGTAGCTCAGGTCTGAAATAGAGTAAGGGTTTCAAGGCACTCCCATCAACAACTTTGGGGTGTGCCCCCTCCCCGGAATAGAGGCTACTCGTAGCCCAGGAAGACTTATTGTTGCAGATCATTATCATACTCATTATTATCATTAGCATTACCATTAACATGATCATGACCATTGTCATTATCATTATCATTATCATTATCATTATCATTATCATTATCATTATCATTATCATTATCATTAACATTATCATTATCATTATCATTATCATTGTCATTGTCATTGTCATTGCCATTGCCATTGTCATTACCATTGTCATTGTCATTGTCATTGTCATTATCGGTATCATTATCATTAACATTACCATCATCATCATCATTAATAACTGAAAGAAACTGATCGAGTGTCAGAGTACTTACAAAACTGAGCAAACTAGGCCTGATTTAGGTCTTTCTGTGAACGTTTCTTGTATCGAAAAGTGACCAGAACGCTAATGCTATTTTAGGAGATCCTTAGACACGCAAAGACAGATAGACCTTTCTTCTCAAAGCATCGTTTCCCTCCCTTTTGTTTTTAAAATATATGACACTGGACATCTAATGGAACTGGCTGCAAACATCGTATTTAATTTGCAATGCTTGCAAGTTTTGCTTGGAGACAGAATTTCGAACCAGATAACTTTAGACGGAGGTCTCTTACATAATGTTTCCATTGACACTCAGTACAAAAAAACATAAGTTTAGTCTGTAAGACAATAATTCAATTGCAAACTGTTACACACAGAAAGATGTACTTTGATAATTTCGAAAGGACGACACAACGATTGTACACTGATCTGTGAGACAACTGAAGCAAACCAACTCTGATGAATAACAGAAAAGAGAGAGCATCCTATATATAGCTGAAGAGGCAAAGCCGAAAAGCTGGCTATAGACCATTATATTTTTCGGCTTTTGTTTCACGCATCGCTTTAGTTCTGGCGGGTCTAAAACGCAGGTGACGGGTCATTGTTTTATCAATACTGAACATCCTAAACCTTTACTAATACTAATCTTAAGCCTAAAATTGTCTCAGTGTAGTGTTTAGGCCTAAAGCATTGTCTTAGTGTATCACTTAGGCCTAAGGTTAGCATTAGGAAGAGGGTAAGGGTTGTTACAGTATCGGTAAAACAATGACCCGTGACCTGTGTTTTAGACCCGCCGCTTTAGTTCACAAAATCCCTTTTTGGCAAAAATAACAATAAGTGATGCCACCAGTAAATAGAGTACATTTACATTTGCATAAATAAGTCGACACTCAGCCTAACCCTGTTACAATCGTGATACTAAACAGCGCTCAATTTAACACGCAAATTTTCTATTTCTAGATATTTCATCAGTTAGCTGGAGTTTACAAAATTCGAATACTCTGTATCTAAAACTCTGTTCATTTAACATCTTCCTGTTTTCGCTTTATCATTATTTCTATCAAGACAAAATATTTCACTCAGGGAAGGGTAGGAAAGAAAAGAGTTTTGTCTTTCAGTTGGAATAATTATGCAAAAACAGAAATGTTTTTAAAATGTTCATCTTCCCTGGGAGCTCGATTTTATAGATTTTATATATGATGATGATGATTTGACCTTAATCCTAGGTGGTTATAGGGCACGGGTTTTTTATATATAGTGCGTTTTTAATTCCAGTAAAAAAGAAAACATCGGTGAGTCATCGTTCCAAAACAAATACATGTCAGAGAACGGCGAAAAAAAATTCATTATGCTCTAAACGGATGAGTCCCCAAGTAAAAGCAAATTTCGCAAAATGCTATTTTAAAACTACAGATCACGCGCTTTGTACGAGGTAACCTTACAACGCCTGGGGAAGAGTGATTGGTCAGCATAAATTAGGGCTAATTAGTATGCCATGAGGTTTCGTCAAAAGATTGCCAACTCCGCATTGTCAGTCCAAATTTCTTCTTACAGCGGATCTATGATCAAATATCTACTTGGTGAATGAGAGAATACGGAATTAATATGGATGAAAATATAAATTACGGGCGGCAAAATAGGTTGGAAAGTGATGCTCACAGCGGACCACAATCGGTGGTGAAGAAATCGGGTCTCTACTTGTAGTGTCTGTGTCGTGGGACCTTTGGCTTTGGAGAGGATGGTGGACTAAGCAAGGTTTGCAGACATCAATTTGATTTTAAACCTTTGAAACCATATCTTTAAAAAGCCACTTTGAAAATCAAATTGTCTCTAAGCGATGTGATCGAAGACTTCAGACTAAAACTGAGTAATTCAGTTGGAAAACGTTTAGTTAGTCGCAGTGGGATTAGTTTTATCAGGATAGCCGAAGAAGACTTCATGTCAATATATCCTTCGAATAGTTATTCAAAATTAAATATACCTGGCTGTTGTATCGTCGCCATCGTTGAAATTGCTGTATTATGAATATTTTCTCTGGGATACACACAATGAATACCATGACATGCTACAGCTTTGTTTCATTTCTGTGAAATAAATCAATCAAACTGTGGCTTTCCGAGTTTTCTCCCCTGTATTTCAAAAATGATGTTTATTCGGCTAGTAAACCGGCAATGTCAGACCCTCTCTACAATACGAATTTATGTTTGTATATTTTAATATAATAAGGTAGACAGAGGTGTCTCAACCTTTCTTTCGTCACGTAACTGAAATATCACAGTGCGTTTCGCTCATTTCTCGGAACGAAACCTCACGTACCTTAAATCAAAGCTGAAAAACGAATTGTAGACATTTATTTCAAGCAGAATACCTTCTAAAACATGCACTGCGGCGTTCGGGGAATTTTTTAAAGGTTTAAATTTTTAAAAATTGCTTACTGAGCAAAATTTTATGAGGGCAGTTTCGCTGAAATTTTAAACAACAAATTTCCTTTCATGGTAACATGGATAAAGGGATTTCCCTTGGAATATTGCAGAGTGCTGTCATTGCTTGTAAATGTTCTTTTCTAAAGTAAACTATAGTTTTACTATAAAAGGGAAAAGTCTAAATGTAAAGGTGAAAATGTTCACAACCGGAATCAACGTTCACGATTTGAAAGCATATTAAATGGTCACAAAGCTCTAACCCACACATGTAAAAGAAAGATTGCCAGACGTCGCAGCAATTACTTATAACAACAAGAGAAGTCTTGTAGTAACGTCAGGAGATCATGATCTATGGAAAATAAACGACGTTAAGCCTTAAGTTGAGTCACGAGTAAATGATCGCATGGCAAATTAAAGCTTGCGAGTAAAGGAGAGCAGTAACCTTGCACTTCATACATCTCATAAAATCTGATGTGGGGTTCACTGTTGTGTTTACAAATGGTAGCCTTTTCGGTAATACATCATTCCTCCCTCCCCTGAGTGTTTAAAAATGGATCAAGACATGTCCGCTATAACGTTAAGAGTGCGAGTAAGTTCGATAATCAAACCCTTGCATATTTTGACAGGGTATCACAAAGGAATCCCCAAAGAAATCAAAGATTCAAGCTCCCTATCATTTAAAAGCAACAAATTTTTCGATGTTCCATATTATTAAACCAATCTGCAACCTGACGATTGTTAGCAAAATGTCCAAACTCTGATAACAGTTTTATAAAAACAACTGTTCTATATTCTTAATAAGTGTACCCTAGAAGAAGACTCACTAGGACCATGCGTCATTGCCTTTTCAATCCTCTTCACGATACCAATTTGACAAATGACAAATTCTGAGAAGTTCTACGTTGAAGAAAGGAAGTGTGGATAAATTTCACTTTCCAATGATACAATTATCTCTTGGAAAGAGAAAGATCTGGGAAGTAGATTAACAAAACGGCCATTTCTAACTTTCGATAAGCGGTCATCTGGTGCGAAAACTTCTGCAGCCGAAAACTTACGTGGTCAGGGAATTTGATCGTTTACCGAGTATAGTAAAGAGGCAACCTTGCCTTAATCTTCGAGTTTCGGCCGTTTTTGAACAGTGTTCGAGTTTCGGCCGTTTTTGAACAGTGTAAAAAACCATATCCCATTTATGAACAAAATGGCCAAAATCGGTAAAAATCCATACCTATATATGACCAAACCGGCTGAAAAATCATACCCTTTGAGGCAGCACACAGTTACATAGCCCATACAAGGGAGTGCACCAACTCCTACCCCTCTCGGGGGGGGGGGAGCTTCCGGATAATTTGAAGGCCGACGAGGATTGAAAAATACCTGATAAATTGCTAGTAAACGATAATTAAAGTGGCTATGAGCCACTGAACTTGAAAACTGAATTAACGGTGGCAATTTCATTTATATATGGAACTAGCGAGCAACTGGGCTGAATTACAACTCAGTGACATTGTTAATAAATTGCCCCTAAAGGAATGGTAACGGACTGGTCGACGGATGTACGAAAAGTCTGACAGAAAGCCAGGAAAGGAGTTAAATTCACCCCCATACCTACAACTTGAAAAATGCCAACGCAATTAATTTTCCAAGTTTCCAAATGTAAGCTGATAATCTAGAAGAAATTCGAACAAAGAATTTCCTTGTAAATTACGATTGCGCTTTTAAAGGGTGAACTCTCCTCCCCCCAACAAAGCACATCCGGGAAAAGTAATGCAGTTGTGTCTTACGTGTCTGCATCATAAGTGTGGTTTGCTTACGCGGCTCTACTGCATGAACAGCGGTTTTTCTTCGTCGCGCAACTGTTATCATGTGAAATGTCAGCTGGCCTTTGACGTCCCATTAAGTCACGTGCATGTGACGTGCAACGTGTTTAAGGTGAAAGTTCAAACTGCACGTGTTTCGCACAGGTTTATTTCGTCACAACTTTGAAGTCGAGTGGTCGGTCCTGTAAAACTGTGGGTAGACATGCTGCGGTTTTTGTTACGCGGAAAAGGTAAATTTCCACAAACTGTCAGGTTTGATTGTAGTCAGCTCTAAAGCCACGATAGCTGGCGGACCATTCTAAGTCTCACCGCTCGTTTCTCGACTTCTCCCAACCCAGATGTTAATTATTTAAATTTCGTCAGTCACGAATACATTTCGACAAAGTGATGCTGGCTTCGAATGAAGTTCATCGCTAAAAGAGAGCGATTCCAAATTTAAAATGAAAAGAGCTTGTTGTTATACGTTGAACACGAGTTAAAACCACGTACCAACAGTTCTAAATGGTCTTCAACAAAATATGGACAAAGCTACGGGAATCAGGGTTGAATATTTTCACTTGGTCACGTTGCATTTTCAACCTAAGGGATCTTGTCACGTGTTTTGCAATTGTTGTAGATGTAAGTTGGATAATGTTGTATTCTATACGTTAGCAATTTTGCTCAAAATTGTTATTTTCTTCTGCTTATTCGGCCACCATATGAGTGGTATGTTATTGCACGTTTTGCTCTCGATCGCGAGCATTATGAGGCTATTATGTTGTAAACCAAATATTGTGCAATTTCCAACTTACCAAAAAATGTGCTTACGAAGCAAGTCGTTGTTGATCTCTTTAATACGCAGTTACGAAGTTGAGTTCTGTTCGCTCGATTACGTAGGATTCTGGGAATTTGGCAGCGATTTTCCGCCATTTTTCATCATGCAAACATCTAACAATTTTGCTGATTCGAACAAGACTGCGGTAAAACCCAAGTCAGGTCGAAAAAAATGATGCAATAATTTACGGGGACAGCTCACCGTACCCTTCCTTTCTATCAGATAACAATTAGTGCAATTAGTTGAGACTGGGGCTGTCGCTCTCTAGCTGCATCAGAGTATAAACTTCGTGCCGTTTAATTTGCGAGACAAAGTCGTGTTGTCTTACCTAAACTCTTTTAATGGTAATGCTTAAAAGGGACATTCCCAGTCGGCAATGATGTCAGTGTGTACAGTCGAAGACAATTTCATTTTGTACATTCCAACTGAATGCCTCCTACCCCTATATGCTAAATGTAACACTGCAGAGGCAGATCAGTATAATGTGATATATTTACCTTGCCTTTGATAAGCGTTCGATTTTACGCCATAACCGAGTCTGACAGTGACGTGGGCACCATTAAGATTGGAGCTCAGGATTATGTAAAAGTACGGTCTTTCCAGCTGCTAGCCTCTTTGCTACTGATGCAGTCGTTTAACTAATATGTCACGCAAGCAGGATCATGTGAGGTTCATTGAATGGGACACCGATCTTTTTTGAAAACTACTAAACCTTGAAAAGCTCGAAACAGTGTGATGTAGTTACTTGGCGTGTGTTATTATTCAAATGATGAATTTAGCTATATTGTGTTCCGGATATTTTGGAGCAATATAATGTCGGCCGTAGCTCTAGCCACATGCAACGACAACGACATATAATCATCTGCTGCATGCATCGACTTTGGGAACGAATTCCAGCTTGAATGTTATTTGAGTGCATTTTAGACCGAAAAACTTAGTAAGTAATGCCACTCTGCCTTTTTCCAGGCCCGACGGCTTCAAACGAATATGAAAAATTTGTGTGACCAAGTTTTTCGTTTTTTGACTTGGAATTCCGGGGCGAAAGCGTCATCGGCAGAAAAATTTTAGCTCTAGATCAAGCAACACTAGGGTGCTTAAGCAAAGACGACAACGACGCCGAGGACGATGCCTAGTAAAAAATGAATTTATATTTTACAAGTGAAATTCGCGATTGCCTAGATCTGTTCCATACGCACACGACACTAAAAACGTGTTTAAGCTAAATATGCAGCGACCGTGTTCACTTCATAATGGAAATGAGAAACATTGGCCGTTTTTATGCTTGAGACGTTTAAGCTGTCTAGACAACATTAACGTCTAAGACGTTAAAGGCGTCTGGTATAAAAACGAGACGCATTTAATTACACGGCCTAACAAAGAAAAATTACTTTTTA
>Ga0126343_10000724_pt1 | contig 13656 bp, 7 predicted proteins | sample Cyp2metagenome_FD_92531 | JGI IMG/M metagenome (GOLD analysis project Ga0126343, IMG submission 92531) | Coral microbial communities from Lord Howe Island, Old Settlement Bay, Australia - Cyphastrea 2 metagenome | ecosystem: Host-associated > Invertebrates > Cnidaria > Coral ... | reverse complement strand
TCGTTCTTTTTTTGCGAGTTTATGGACCTCGACTTCGTCTCGGTCCATAAACACGCAAAAAAAGAACTTGGCCAATATCCAGCCATCTTGACCTCACACTTGGTCAATAACCCATACATATCACGCATAGTTTGTATTCCATCTCAGCAAAGACACCCAAGGGTTCCCCTCGATTGGTTTGAAGTCAACCCGTACATTAATTCTATCGGGTACGTCTTAACATCAGAAAATAAATCCAGTATTTGACAGATTGCATTTTGGGCACCAAACGACCAAGTTCATGTCTTAAAAAATTTATTCCGCACTTAAAGCCTTGGCAAGAAATACATTTGAGATCATTTATGATTAAAACTGGAAGAAAGATCGAACATCATTTGGTTTCTAGATGACTCAGCTTGCTGAATTGGGTTTTTGTGTCTATTTAAATTCAAAAAAAAAATTGTATTGTCCCATACATAACACTTCAATTCCTGTTTACATTACAACTTATTTTTAATTAAAATTAACTTCTCTTTGTATTTTAAAACCACTAAAAACAACTTATGCAAAAGGAGGCTAAAGCCAGTTATTTTATCATGATAAAACACGGCGGTCATTCAAACAAGTAAAGGAAGTGGCCGGCCGAGAACATTTTGCGTTTGTCTCGATAAACCTTAGTTTTTAAGTGACAAATCTTAACTTAAGAAATCGCGTGGCTTTGTTTCAAACAGGATATTAAGTGAAAAGGCAATGAACCTGGACTTGTTCTAAAGTAAGTAGTAAAATGTTATTTATCGAAAGTGCACCAGCCTACATATATAACATGCTATTTTAATATTTCGTCGTTGAGACTTTTTTTATAATATTTTCTTTCAACTCTAGCATCCAAAAATTGACAATACTCCATGTTTCCATGCTTTTAAAATGTTTATCACCGCTGTTTATTTATATTTTTAATCAAGCTACGATGGCTGAAGACCAAGAGGTAATATGATTTCTGACCTCAATATTTATTACGTTTTCCTTTTCTGTCAGTTATCGTAATAGTCCCACGAAAGCCAAGTGTTTGATACAAAGAATTATTCAGACGTAGGTTTCGTTGTTAAAAACATAACAACCCCGGATTTATATATGTTCTAGCTCTACACTTTGTGACCTAAAAGAGTTGACAACATTCGATATCCTCAATTTTCCACAAAATTTTCTGAACAACTTCCTGAAACCGTTTCTAAAATTCTGACTTAATGTGAGATAAATGTAAGGATTTATCCCACTGTAACAAAGCGCTAAGAAATTGGTAAACATAAACAAGCTGTCAATTACTTGGACTCTATTAACAAAACGCAGAAGGACTGACATATACACAGGGAGCCAACATATCACATATAGAACCACAACGATAATCATCATCCGAGTAACTTTTCGCGCTGTTTTCAAAGCTGCTGCTTGTTCTTCATTCTGATTGTTTCCTTCCCCTGGTACTTCGCGTGACCAAAGTCTGTGGCACACTATTGTGTAAAGAACTGCCACCATTGAAAGAGGCAGAAAAACGTTCAAAGTAATAGAAATAGTGTTAAATGTATTCCATTTATCAAATGGAGTCGTTACATCACAAAGATAAGATCCTTTAACATTTTTGAAGTTTTTCTTTACAACGTAGTTTAAAGAGGAGGCAATTGACCACGCCCAACACAAGAAAATTTTCTTTTTAAAATGTTGAGATATAGGAGACAATCGCAGTGGTCGAGTTATTGCATAGAAGCGATCAATGGCGATGCTTACAAGGATCCAGACTGAAAAGTGGGGTGAAATGAATAGGATCGCTACAAACATCTTGCAAGAAATTAAACCTAAAATCCCTCCAATCCACGCACTGCCAGAGTAGTGGAAATAACAAACACCCGAGATTTCTGCGAATGATATAAGCAGATCAGAACATGCTTGATTGATGATGAGGTAGTTGGTAGTGGTCCGCATGGAGTGTTCTGTTCTAATGATGTGAATGATGACGGAGTTGCCAAACAGAGACGCCAAAAATACCGTGGAAAAGCCAAAATACACCAGCGGAAGCAATGGAGGGCGCACTTCTCCGCCTACGGTTGCTGTGTTTCCTACAGTAAAATGGAAAAAATATAGATTATTCTCATGAATTAAAATTAAATATCCTAAAACCTATAATTCGTTTTATAGTGTTTTTGAAGCTGGGTTGACGTGTTAAACAGTGTGTAGTACGTAGTGGCTATTGACATTGTCATTTTACATTCCTCGTACTCACGTTGTTTCAGCATTTTATTTATAACGGCCTACCACTATTTCTTATTTTTTGTATTCATACTTTTGTTAAAAAAAAACATTATTTATCGAACGAAATAATCAAAGAGAATTTCACTGTTGTGTCCATGGTGACGTGTTTGCTTGCATGTCACTAAGAGTGACATCAGGGAAGAAGAGTATTTCGTATGCAAAAAGGCTATTCATTTATCACTTTGAAAACAATTTGAGAGATCAATCCCATCATTATTTTCCTCATCATAAAACTTACGCAGTAAATTGCTGTTTCGTTACGGATGGTAGCGTACTCATGGGAGTTACTGCTGAATTGAACTAGATAAAAGATCACGATTCTTTAATTTATAGCTGTATTTGCGCTAAATTTTTTTGCATACCTTCTTTGTGAAGACTATCACTGTTATTGCTCACGCATTGTATGTTGAAGCTAAAGTTGTTCGACAGGTACGACGAGTTCATCTTCAGCTTACTGGCTCACTAACATTTGATCTACAACCAAACAAATGTTGACATTTTTGACTAAGCAGAAACGTAGATCCTTTGATGAAGTCATAAGGCCCCCTTTCAATTTATAGGGCTCCCTACAATTATTCAGACGAACATAAAACAAAAAAACAAACAAGTTCTGCTCTGAGACCCATACGGATGTAAGCCCTCCTCCACTTTATTTCCTAGAAAGATCACTCTTGCATAGATGCTTTGAAGATTACAAGCTATTGTTTTCCTGTCAAAATATATCGTAAAGCCCCCTTCCAACTCATAGGACCTTTAATATGCAAGCAAAAAAACAAGAAAGCTATTTCATTTATAAGCCCCTTACGAATAAGGGCCCTCCTTTGCTTTTCTTTATTTTTCTATCCAGATCACTCCGATAGAACCAGTAAGAACAATACAGTTGTTTTAACTATCTACGGAAATTCTAGTAAGGAAACTGTTTAGAATTCTACAGTTACATTCACCAAACGTTCAACATCAGCATCTTATTTCATCGCCGATTATTCGTCAATTTGTAATTATACTTTTGCACGTACAGAAGCGTTATGATTCGCTCTATACCACATATGGGTCGTGTCTTAGGTGATCAGTAAGATATTGGTTAAGAAAGCCTTCGCATCATTTGTATATTTTTCAAATATTCTAAATGAAACCTTGCAAAAGAATCTCATTTGAGCATGATAATAAAGTGTCATTCGAATAATGACCGACAAGACACACAGCATGTACTCTGTGATATTGCCCCTTCATTCACGATTTGTTTTAATTAAGGTAATTCCTTAGTATTGCATTGCGCATCCCTACTGCGCACGATTTTTGCGTCATTAGCGCGCGCACACGAGCGCGTGCACGTACAAAACGTAAGCGATTTCCCTCCGCTTGTTGATATAAATGTTCATGTTAAGTTTAAACTCACCTGTTTGATGATGCACTGTCAAATCCAAAGTTGCGTGCATCTCGCCGTGCACAGGGAGGCCTATTCGCTTCTCGCGTGTGATGAGTCTTCATTTATTAATGAAACGGTCGACCAGGATATTTCTATTTAAAAAATATTGCTTTTTATTATTATTTGTCAGCTTTTTTAATAAGTAAACAGAACCTTAATCTTTTAGAACTACAAGTAAATGATTTTTTACGTATTTACAAAAACCGCTCCATTTCACCCCGTTGACAAAAAGCTGTAGAAAAAACTTTATTTTCCTTCGAATTTCCACGCGGAAATTTGACATGGACAGACTAATGATAACCAGGTTAATTATAAAGGGGCTGAACGGGAGCTTCAATCCTTTGTCTACAGGCTCTCCTCTCCTCTCTCGTCTATTCTCTTTCTTCCATGCCCGACTAGAGAGAATGGGCCTAGCTTTTGGCCTAAGGTCACGTGACCCGAAACGACTGACCGTGGCGAAATAACAAGGCCTACCTTGCATACGGATGGCGCGCGGGAAATTTGAGTTGACCAATCCGGATTCAGCAGGCGGGAAAAATTCTAGTGTCCTTTAACAAGTCAGGAGAGGCATTGAAATCAGGCAACTTTTCTCACTGGAGATGACGTTAAATATCCAGGAAAAAGGGATTTTCAATTTCAAAAACCATACTAGTTGGCAAAAGGTGAAAAGTATGAACCGTGTTGTGTTTCTAAACTTCTATTTTGGCGCCAAAATTGCTTGGCATGGCAACTCGCTCGTAGTCCGTCGAGTATCGTAAGGTAGGATAGTAATTGTGTTATTTTGAACAAAATATGCTGTTCCTCGTCAAATTAAACCCGGAATATTTAAGTTAACTACTAATAGAGACCAAAGGAACTTGCACACTGTTTTTATTTTTGTTAGCTGCGTAGAAAAAAACTGTTATCGTATCGTTTCGTTAGGACACCAAAATTTTGACTGCCGATCGTACTGCGGGCTCAACCGCCGTATGCAAGGTAAGAATAAGGTAATATTTTGATTAATTTTTAGTCAGTTTTGGTGTCCTTCTGATCACACCTTGATTGTAAGAAGACGCTTACAGAGCAAACCGCTTTCCCATAAATGTTACGAAATAGTAGCTCCAAAAGGCTGATTATTTCTACTTACTCGATGAATTAGATATCCATGCCCCACAAAGGCATTTACGCATAATAAACATTGAAAAAAATTTCGTTAACGATTAATACGCCCCTGTAAATGGAACTAGCACAAAAAGAAAACAAATTAAAACAAGACAAAACCAAAATTTGGAAACTCCGACGGAGTAAAAGTCAATAAGCATACATACACTTCATGTAAGCACCACATTTTATTGACAAATAATTAAGTCTCCTATTCTGCATGTAGTGCATTACGTATCTACTTAGTCAAGATCACTTCTCTGTAAAACTTGAGCGAAAATGTTACAAAATTGGTGTTCTTTTCGGAGATCACAACAAATTTCACTGGACAAGAGGACATTTTAAAGTACCCCTGTGACCAAGAAATACATTCTAATTTTTCATTGGATTTCAAAACTATGTTAACTAAACACTGAGTGACCCAAGTTTTAATCCTTGATTTAAAAAAGGTACATGTTTATTTTAAGTGGATCTTAATGATCCGCCATTATTAACTTTAACTTCTAGAATGAGCTGGATCGGGGAGAAACTGACGTCAAAAGCTCACTAGTTTAAGAAAACAATGCGTGTGTACGCTACAGAATTGATAAGAGGCACGGGAGTTTTGGGCTTTCAGACCTTTCAACTTCCGCTTTGCATATATAATAAGCTGCGTTCACACGCTAGAATTTTAAGCTGGATCCAATCCTCTGAGGTGTAATCGGTTTGTTTTGAACGTGAGCAATGGCGGATCGTGAAATCCAAAACTTAGTTTTATACTCAAAGTAAACGGCCTTGAGATAAAAAAAGCTCAAAAATTTTGCCAATCAAGTGTTAAACAAATACACTTTCAAAATTTGAAGAAAAAAGGGAAAAAGGAAGTGATTTTTTTTTCTTATCACAGAGGCATCTAAAAAAAAACTGTTTGTACAGATTTAAATTCAATTTATTTTTTTACTTCTTTAGTTTTTTGTCAATGAATCGTGGTTTCATTTAAGTTTTAAGTTAATAACTAGGAGATAATTCCCGCTGTGAGGCGCATTTAAATGTTTAGTCTATAGAAAAATGCGCCGTATAAATGTACTTCTATTTTTATTTCTTATAATATAATTCGCCACGACTTAAAAATATCAAATACATTCTACACATATTTATTTACAACTGTTCCAATTCCACGCTTTGGGAACGAAGAAAAATTGCATTGGGAAGTTTAATTTTGCGGAAGCAATTCCGAAACAAATTTTTAAACCCATTTCGAAACTTTTCACTAAATGCGACATAAATATAAGGATTCAATCCACTGAAACAGACTGTTAACCAACTAACAAATAAAAATAAACTATAATTCATTTCCACATAACCCCAAAACACTAAAATGATGTACACGTCTAAAGGAATCCAGCACAAAACATATAAAACCACAATAGTAATCATCATTACTGTAACTTTTTTCGCTGTTTTTACGGCTTCACCCTGTCCTTGATTTTGAGTGGCACCTTCCCCTGGTACCTTGCGTAACCACAGTTTGTGACATACAATGATGTAAAGAGCTGTTATTATCAAAAGAGGTAAGAATGTGTTTAACGCCGTTCCTAGAATAAACCACCTTGGAATTGCAACATAGCAATAATAATGTTCTCCGATTTGTATCACCTTTGCGTAAATAAAATATTCTGTGGAAGAAACAGCAGACCAAGCCCATAATAAAAGTATGGTTTTCTTCAAATGTTGAGACATAGGCGACGATTTTAATAGCCTATTTACTGCATAGAAACGTTCAATGGCAATGGCTACCAGGACCCAGATTGAAAAAATCGGTACAATAATTGCGCTCGCTTCAAAGATCTTGCAAGTAGCCAGGCCGAAAAGCCCTCCAAACCATAGACTCCCTACATGATCAAAGGGGAGTAAGATGCTGATGAACTCCACTATCGTTATTAAAAGATCAGAACACGCTTGATTCAAAATGAGATAATTGGTAGTGGTCTTCATGGAGTTATCTTTTCGTATTATGTGAATAATAACTGAGTTGCCGAAGAAAGACGTCAGAAATATAATGATGTACGCCGAATACATCAACCAAATGAACTGGGACTGCGTGTCTGGAAAAAAAAAGTGGAATTTTTTGTTAGATATTGATACTTTTGGCATGTTCTAAAGTATTCGTAACACACACACACACACACAAACACACACAATATTTTATTAACCATTATAAAACTAAGGCCCGGGTCAAACGCCGTACTTCACAGGGGCCGAATCGAATGCAAGTGAGAAAAAAACCTTTTGTTTTCCCTCACTAGGTGTAAGTCTGATTGGACTGATACCGAGGAAAGTCACTCGATAAAATCGATAACATTCTCTTAAATCCATAAAAACGTAGTCAATGATATCGAAAATCGATAAAACGCGATAGCATAACAGGTCTCGCCGTGAGTAAACTATAATTATCGATTTTTCACCTAGTGTTATCCATTTTATCGATTTATATTTGAATTTATGGACTTACGCTTGTCTTTCAATTTATCGAAACAAACAAAAAAACCAACAAAAGATATTAACAAGCTCACAAAAACCAAACACTATCAATTTCCTTAAACGATTATCAATAAAATTTGCTACAGCTTTTCTAAAGTCTTATATAAAGAAAGATATTTTGATAATTATAGCAATTCAATGTACACAGACCGGTAATGATATTTACTGTCATACCCTTTATACGGTGGAATCAGGGGCTAAATTAATGTTGGATTGGGTGGAGAGAAACGGTTTTTGCTTCTAGCGATCGGGAACTTCACAAAATCGCAATTCCACTTTTTTGGTTTTTGACACTATTCGGAACATGATCGAAACTACTTAAGTGCTTTACGTAAATGAACTTAGCCCGCCTTTTAATTATGACGCTTGAACCAACTACGTATCAATGTTGTGAATGGAATAGTTTCCAGAATGCAGCTTGGCGATACTTCTACTCCCGAAAAGAATGTTTTTTTAACAACTTCAGTTTGAAACTGTTCTTTGAACCAGTTAATCATAAAAATTTCAATTCCTTCTATTGTGATTGGTTTAACAAACTCACTTTTCAAGTTGTTATCGGACACTTTGTTATCGGCCAGTTCAATAATCCAATCACAATCAAAGTTGTAGTTTAACTCAACCAACCACATTTAAAGTTGTAGCCTAAATCAACCAATCACAATCTTGGTTTCAATCACCATAGAAAGAGTGTAATAATAATAATAATAATAATAATAATAATAATAATAATAATTTCAAGTCTCTAATCGTTGTAGCTAAGCACGGCGAGTGTTCTTCTAATTGGGGAGACTGTAAACCAAATAAATCAAATCAAATGAATAACTCAAACAAATCAAATCAACTCAAATTAAATTAAATGTTGGTTTTTGAGGAGAGGGGAAAACCGGAGTACCCGGAGAAAGACCTCTCGGAGCAGAGTAGAGAACCAACAAACTCAGTCCACATATGACACCGAGTCTGGGAATCGAACCTGGGACACAATGGTGGAAGGCGAGCGCTCTCACCACTGCGCCAACTTTGCTCCCCAAACTATGTGTATAAACTACTAAGTTGGGGCTTTCTTCGAAATGGAATTTTTTCCCTTGAACAATGACTATATTTTAGAAAACAGTAGTGATTTCTTCAAATCTATGGCACAAATAATTATGCCAACAATCCAGACGACCTCCTTCGTGGATATATCGGGCGGACATGCTGGGTGAAAGACGAGAATTATGTCACATGGCTAGCGGACATGTGCCAGCACAATCTAGCTCGACATCTGCGATTTCTTCAACATCTGCTTCACCAAAAGTCGTTTCCCATTGTACAGTTCGGTGCTTGCAGCTTCAGTAAATCCATCAGCTGCATGCATGAAGGAGAATCTTCGGCCAGTCGTTCCAATCAGTTCAAACCAAGTTTCTTCACCAGCGAAGGTGGCAGAATTCACCGGTATGCCGTTCGTCATTTTACAGCATGGCTACTAAACAGATTCTGAATCTCTCGACGTCAATTCAAATTTTTAATAGTTCGTTGTTTAACACCACCAACTTAAGAGAAAGGTCCCGTCCCGGAAAGCCAAGCCACATCACTTACAAACCGAATTGGACTCCGATCAGTCTTATTACCAATAAAAAACAACGCAAATGGTGAAATTCGCCACTAAATAATATGAAAAGTATAGTGAAGTGAAGGGAAAAACGATGGACAAATGAAAGAAATCCGCCTGAATAGTGTACAACAACGAAATCTACAGTTAAAAAGTCCCAATTACATGAACGCGGTGTCCATGGATACAGCTTTTCAAGGCGTAAACTAGCGAACAAAGTCAATCGATAAATGGAATAAAATCGATAAAATAGATAATTTTGAACCTAGCCAGCGTGTGAGTACCGAGTTTTATCAAGTGACCGATATAATCGATAACACTTGAATTCAATTGAACGATTATTATCGAGTTATCGAGTGGTTTTCCGACATCGAGTTTTATCGAGCAACTAACCCGGGATTTATAGCAAATGGTTTGAGCCAAGGAGTATCAGTTGTTCGTATAGTGTCATCGTCCAGATGAGAGTAATACTGAATACAACCGATGTTGAGTAGTGTATACGTACAAGAGCAAATGTTCCGACTGACTGGCCCAAACCTTAACAGGAGACTAACTGAACAACAAACGACCAACGAGAAATGGTGACGTGAAAACGACAAACGCACCTCTAACGGACCCACCAATTTGACTAGCAATAGACGGATCGAAACTTAGTAGACCCGACTTTTGACTGCTGACAAACGTTATACGAGTAGTACGGCCAATACCACCATGACTAAACTGACAATCACTTTCAACCGACCAAACTTGTAACCGCCATCGACTGACAAACACTATTCACTTGACTCTGAAGATGACCTCATTTCAGGTTGTCGAAACGTCACTCACTACCAACAACAGTTCTTTTCATAACTGCATTCATCCGGATCATCAAACCATACGAACTTCTGATTACCTTTGTTGTGAAGATCAAAGCTGCCATTAACACTGCTGTTGCCTGGACTCGTTCCGTTCATCTTATCTTTGTAGTCTGCTTCTGGAAATAAAACAAAGATTGAAGCCTCAACCCTCACTGGCGACCGCAAGCAACGTAGTATTATTTAGTTGTTCAAGTTTAAATTAATCAGCATTCACAATTAAACAAAAAGTTTAGTTATTCATGCAGTTCTCTTTGATTCGAATCACAGAGGGAAACTAGAGAAGCTATCTACACCTAAAATCTACCTAATGCAATGTTAAAAGGAAGAAAAAATTGATGGTTCCAAAGAACTAGCTAAATTTCCTGAAAATCGCACCCTCCATACTATACTACAGTTGCCAGTTCGGTGATCCATTTAACAAATTGACGTCAGTTCTTTATGCGACTGTCCCCGGCATTATTGAAAGATGATAAATTGCATCATAACATTGTCAAAGTGGCTGTGGAACCACGAGCTGCAGGCGGGTGGTTCGCAGTAAACTTTGACAATGTTATGACGAAACTGACGTCAATTTGTTGTTGTTTTTTTTACAATATCAAGACCCCAACATGGTCAAAAGCAACGAATAAATGAGAGGATAAGACGTCGTAAACTTACCGTAAACAAAGATAGGTAAATCTTAATCGAAATGACGCGAACATTGTGTATATCTTTTCTCGCTTTTTGACTTAAAAAAGTCCATAAAATCTAATTTGTCAAAAGGTTGAGAGGAGAGGCGTGGAGAAGAATTTTTGCAAAGCTAGTTAAAAAATTCTCTCGAGGAGTTCGTTCTTCCACAACGAAAAATATCGCTGACGAAGCGGTTTGGGGGATCAGATTTTGTCACTAAGAGCTATAAAAGGCTACACTGTTGCTATGGTAACCAATATGTCATATAAAGCTCTGATGTTTCAATATATAAACTAACGCATTGCAAGGTGTAAATTTATTGGCATCATTACCAAGCTTAGTCATTGTTTTTTTTTTCTTGTTTCAAATTTTACGTAAAATATCTGGATGTGTGATATCCCAAATGAATGGTTCAAGTGAATTCAAGTGGGGAGAGCTAATATTTTATTCTTATTTGCAACATCTTCCTAAGAGTCGTTTTGGATGTTTGAATTTTGCATAGAAGGGTCCTTCTTGCAGGGTCAGCTGTATAACCTAACAGTTTTTGTTAGATAAAGAAAAGTTTAGACACATTTACATGTAAATGATAATCTGTCACTGGTGAGTAGGAAGAGCGGAGACAATTGCATAAAGAATTGTTACCCTCCGGTCAACTTCTGGCACAACATAGCGTGCGCGTGCAGTGAGATTAATATTCCACAAATATACATGCCAAATGTGTCGGTACTAAGAAACTGAATTCGTTTTGATATACAACATTTTATAAACCCTCGTGATTACGTGGCTTACCTGAACTCGAAAGTGCTCGCTTTTCCAGTAACCTCGAGGGAAAGCAAAAATTCGCAGCCAAGTTCGACATCGAACAGCCAACTTTACCCTTTCATTTATCGGTAACTGACGGTGTTAATTTAATTTACGGCCTTTTATATTTATGTAAGGTTTAACTATACTCAACTAACATTCTATCTCGATCCCACTGTCTAGGATAAAATAAATTTGTCACCAACGCCTGCAGTACCGAACTGATCTAGATTCTAAGCAAGCAGCAATAACAAATGAATAAATTCAAACAGCTGGCGATCATCGAGCTGAGTTTCTTTACCTTTTTCAATGTTGTTTAGTAAAAATCAATGCCGCTGAAAAGATAAACCTGGGTCGCCATTTCCCCGGGGCCATTTAATAAAAGTAGAAATCGATCACTTTCCATCCGCGCCAGTTCAAAGCAAATTTTGTGCCAGATTATGCATGTGCCGACTTAAATATCGGAAATCTTTATATGTACCATGATTTTGATTGGCAAAACATTTCAGAGGAATTAATTGTTATGGCTTCAAATAAATTAAACCATTTTCAAAGTGCTTAGGCAACGAGACATCCTCCAATAACATGCGTCCAGCGGTAAACACAGCTTTCAAGCCACTGGTGGCAGATGTGTTTGACAGTCGTAAAAAATTGAGTCTTAACCGACTTAAGCTGTAAGAGAGCTTTTGTTTATGAAATTCTGAAAGGTTGTATGCTTTGGATGTCCGTGTACAGTGGCAATTTTTTTTTATACATTTTAGGTTCCCTGGCGTACGTGAGTGAGACGGGGATATTCAAATTTAATGTTGTTAACCTTGGCGCACTTATCACCTCAATTAGTCACGTATGAAACGGGTTATCAAACGGACAGAATGACAGTTTTCATTCTTAATCATATCTATAACATAATTCTCGATCGTGATTGGTTCTCCGCACGCCTATTTCTCACGTAATCGGCGCGTGATCACTTGGGTGTCCAATTACAGGTAATTGTAATTGGATACCTGTAATCGCATAACACGTCATTCGCGCGCGCGCGTCAATTACACACAAATTTATGGCTTCCTTCGCAGGGTTTCCTATGGTTTCAAACTTATGGAAAGCGATACAGTCGCTTTCGATCAAAAGAATTTCTCAAAAGGCATTTTTAATCCCGAAATTTGTTATAGATACGATTAATTGGCCCTTTGCACGATTTGGTCACATGGCATGGAATAAATTACACTGGGACGCAAATTACGCAGTGAGACTTGCAAAACAAGGAAAGTCGGGCTGGACTGGTACGAGTTCCTTTGGTTTGGAAGCCCCACTGCGTAACTTGCGTCCCAGTGTAATTTAATTTACGGCCAGAGGAGGGGCAAACTGAGTGAATGTCAAATGGCGAGGGTCCTTCGCTATAGTGAAATTTTTAAATTAAGTTCTCATCAACTGATCATTTAGTTTAATTTACACTGTAATGGCTAAAATGCATTTGTACTTTTTCTTAATTCAGTTTATTTTTTTTTTCTACTTTTGTTTTTAAGCCCATATTGAATTTTCACCACGCAAGTCCTATTCTTCTTCTTCTTCTTCTTCTTCTTCTTCTTATTATTATTATTATTATTATTATTATTATTATTATTATTATTATTACCATCATTACTGTAATCACTCTCATAATCAGCATTATCATCATTATCATAATTGCTAGTGACTAGGAGAAGAAACAATTTCTGCTTTAAACTTTTAGCAAGGATCTAAGGCAACCAAATATAATGTAACAAAGATCAATTCACAAACACTTCTGTTTTAATGATCACCATGAACACAAAGCAAAGCAACAAAAAATATTTTTAATAGGAGAAAAAGCTATAATTCGATCAACTTTTTATCCTGCGTTAGCGGTTACCGCTATCCAATTGAAAACAGCAGTCAACTTCAAAAAACACGTGACCTCGATGAGCTGTGAACTTGAAATCGCGATATTTTCACTGGATACTGCTCAGTGGATAGCTTGTTTTGACAGGTGTCAGTTGATCATAACAATAACATGGATGTCCAATATCAAAGAAGCACACAGTCAATGCTGCATGTCTCTGTCAACCTATTATTTGAAATGCGACCGCCATGTCGTTACAACTACCGCTGTCGTGCGTACGCGCCCACGAACAATACTGCCATCCATGAGAAAATAAACTCATGGGCTTCCTTTTCTTTCCGTTATGAGTATGGGGCTCCGCTTGGCATTCGGACCGCCAGAGCTCCGCTGAAAAGATCTATAATTAAATTTGTCAGTTAAAACTGACACCTCGTGCTGTTACGGATAAATCGATGGAAATAAAACATAAGTTATATGATACTGATAGCAAATTATAAAACATAGGATTTACCAC
>Ga0126343_10000723_pt1 | contig 13660 bp, 9 predicted proteins | sample Cyp2metagenome_FD_92531 | JGI IMG/M metagenome (GOLD analysis project Ga0126343, IMG submission 92531) | Coral microbial communities from Lord Howe Island, Old Settlement Bay, Australia - Cyphastrea 2 metagenome | ecosystem: Host-associated > Invertebrates > Cnidaria > Coral ... | reverse complement strand
TTTATTCCACGTGATGTAGTAAAACTCCACCCAATACTTCACAACAAGCTCTCACTCGGCTTGAAGAATACACTTGACCTCCGTCACACTTGCTTTAACACGGCTCTATGCCAAACTCACGCAACCTCTGTCGAACCTCAATAAACACGGCCTTTGCCAACACGCGACCTCTGTCACACTTCAATAAACACGTACAGACCTACTCACTTAAACACTACTCAACTCTCACTCTCACTCTAACTGAATTTACACTACACCGATCCTCTTATACACTTTACGGCAAAAGATTCTAGAACTTTCCGGCTATACTAAATAAAGAAATATTACAATAAGAAACTATTTACTATAGCATACGCAAACGGCTAAAATAGAATAATTTAGTCATGTTGACACAGCATTAATTAAATATTCAAGAACGTTCCAGATTGATCTGATAAGTCACGCAAGTCACGCATTATTTTTCGTAACATTAACCTGTTAATACTACTGCATTAGTTTTCAGTATACTATTCTTATACAGCTGTTCGACAAAGGTTGTCCCACAAAAGCGTAAAAGCCTACGCAACAATGCCGATTGGTACTATGGGCAGAAAAACTTTGGTGTTGATTGAATGAGGCTCACGGTGTTAACCAACAAGAAAAGAGATGGCATAAATACATTTGTTTGTGCTATTGAAACACCTTAAGGCCCAGTCAAGGACCATTGACCTCAGTGAAGGGGTATTGAGTATTCGTGGATAAGTTTGGTTGAGACTTCATTTTTCTGCTTATCTTCTACACACTTCTTTGGTAACAAGGTTCGTGAGACCACAGTGTTTTGGAGTAGTTATAAGTCTCAGAACTGAACCGTGCAGTTTGCTGTGGTAACATTTTACCAACCAATCGAGAGTTTATTCTGTCTTACACTATGTAAATTTTAATTCTCATTTAAATTAAAAGTGTGTCTTTTTCAGTCCCCCTTGAAATTTACACACATCCAGATTGTGTTCAGTTAAGATTGAATTGTCAAGTTTCAATTTTGATTGTCTAGTTGACTTTATCTCAAAATTTGCCACAACTGCTTCATTTTCCAATTCACTAGAATAAAGTCTAGTTTATATCAAAAGATTACATCAAAAGTGACTGGGGGTTTGATCTTTGTGGAGAATTGAAAAAAAAAGTCGTAGGTGAGCTTTGGAGATTGCAAACAATGTCTTCATTCTTTTCCGTTAGACAATAAAAAAGACCACTCTAGGTTCCACTTCTATCAGCACTTTGCAGGAATACTGGCTTTAGCATTGCTGAGGAAACATGATTGTTAACATGTGGACCTCACCCCTCACTCTCTAGGTGTTTCTAGTTCTTACTAGAATTAAAAAGTAAAAAGCAAAATTAGAAAGTCATCGTCTTCACTTCATTCAAATTCCATTCAGGAAAAGTGAATGTTCAACATGGAAATTCTAACATCGGTCAGGGCTTAGCTCTCAGCCATCCAGAGAAGCCTGGAACGGGCTGAACCGTTAAGCTGTCTGGCACAGCAATACACAAATAATGAACTTAAGGAAATGCTCAGGTTTGCTAACAGTCGAGGAGAAGAAGTATCATGTAGAAAGTACGAGTTAACAAAAGCAAGACTTCATAGTAAGATGTATGGTCCAGGAGCAGCACTTCCTAAACTAAGACGCTCATATAGTCATAATTCCACCAGAAACCATTGCTTTTGTCTTGGCATTAATCGATCATTCAAAATTCAAGATTCAAGATTCTTTATTTTGCACTATTTGTATTATTAACTACAGGTAAAATAAAAATAAAAACGAGAAAAATAAAGAGGACAGAATTTTACATATTGAAGAACAAGAAGGAGAGGTGCGTATCGACCATAGTAGCAAATGCTTTCGAGATGGTCAGTACCACATGAATATTTGTAATAAGCAACCAGTGTATAGAGTATTCATCTTACAGAACTGCCCCAGGAGATGGAAAACATACATTATGGATAAGTGAACTATTAGGAGGAGGAAATCAACCTGTTTTGTGGTTAAATCAAAACAAGTCTGCTTTATATGATAGACATAAACAGGAATGTGAACAACTAGGAATCAGACCTATGAGCGTAAGTACATCATTCAATCTGAGGGTTTGTCTGCAGGAAATTTCTAAATAATGGCAGTGAAGGCAGGACTCCGCAACCTTGCTTAGGTGAAATGCTGAGGAGCCAAGTTAAACCAGACATAATTCCAGAATTAATGAGCAAAGCAAAGAAGATGAAGTTATCAGGCCAGACTAAAAATCCACACTGACTTTGCCACTCACTGTGCTAGTCTTTGGCTTTCAGATCCCCACCTTTCCTTGTGGCAGCCTCGCTCAACACCAGGAAACTCGCCAAAGCTGTCTCCGTTCAAATATTTCAACTAATAAGGGAAATTAAATGCGCAAACTATTCAAATGACCCTCAAATAGCACAAGAAGTTGTCCAAATAGAGAATAATTTTCAAAAGTTATCAACAGTCTTTCCCCAGGCCAAGGAGTCATGGTAGCCGACTATATGATGAAACTTCTGTTTCAAAAACGTTTTGAGCCACAACCAAAAGATTGGTTTGGCAAAAAAGTTCAGTGTTTCTCTTCGTGTCTCAATGTTTCGTTTTGTTATGGAAGAAAATGACGAGCTATTTCTAGAATGTCATGACGTCTACAGTGAATCTGATGACAAACAAAATTGGTATTTTTCTGCAAGCTGCCTTGAAGAATCATCAAGAACTTTAAACAACGTCATTCTGAAATGCCCACAATCACCCTGTGGACTGACAATGGAGCCCACTAGAAAACTTCTTCACTTATGTTATGGTTGTCTAATATTTCTGCATAACAGGGGTACAGGTTGCGGTTTCAGTAAGCAAATTGTCAAAGGAACAAATAGAAGGTTAAGGGGAGCTTAAATGTGTATGTGTGAGGATTGACAGATCAAAAGAAACTGAATCTGCAAAAACAATGAAGGGTATCACAATGTTCTCAGACCTTGAGTACTTTTACGATGAAAACAAAAATTTACAAGACATCGTTGAAACTTGAGAGCAAAAAATATGAAATTCTGGGAACAGAGTTTTGAAAACGAGAGCAGAGGAGCAATAAGTAACTTTTCTTTAGAATATGGAACAATAGTTATAAAGTTATCCCAAAGGTCAAACATCCACCAAGCGCACCTCTTAATTTTCTGGAAGACCTAAATATCAATTTCATGGATTCCTTGCTCCCGGGATTGGACGTCATTTTGTTGGGGGACCTGAATTGTAATCTGCCCGGAAGCCGTAGCGATGGTCAAGCTCTCCTCCACTTTTGTGCTATAAAATTATCCATTTTATTGTAGTATTATTATCATTTTAATGTAAAGCGCATTAGATCATATATATATGTATTTTGCGCTATATAAATAGTAAAGTATTATTATTATTATTATTATTGTGCTACAACTAGTCTTGTACAATTAGTCAAAGATCCAACGAGAATTACCGAAACTTCCCAAAGTCTCATAGACGTAGCTTTAACCACGAACGAAAACATCATTTACAACTGTAAAGTTATGTCGTCATCTATCAGCGACCACAATTTAATTTCGCTAACTCTCAAGCTTAAACCGCCTAAAACGCGTTTTACATATATCACTACCAGAAGCTACAAAAACATTGATCCGCTGAAGTTTGCAGATGATCTGGCCCATGTTCCCTTTCATATGATTAACTTTTTTGACGACTTTGATGATAAAGTGCACGCTTACAACAGTTTATTTACGGACGTATTAAACATTCACGCACCAGTTAAGCTCACAAAGATAAAGACAAGAACGAATCCTTATATTACCCAAGAGATTAAACACCTTATGAATACTCGTGATCGCTAGCGATGAAGAGCAATCAAGACAACGGATAAACTTCACTGAAATGCCTATCGCTTCTTTAGGCAAGAGGTTAAGCGCGAGATTCGCATCGCTAAACAGGAATACCGGTAACTGTTAACAAACAGTAAAGGCAACACCAATTCAATCTGGAAAGTCATCAACCGCTGTGTTCGCAAAAGCAATGTTCAAAACGCCACCACACCAGACGACGCTATTGCCTAAGCAAACAAGTTCAATGATTTCTACACCTCTGTGGGCAAAACTATTGCTGAAAAGGCTCAGACCTTGACTGAAAAGCTTGGCTTCACTGCCTTTGACAACAACAGCCTGACCAATGAAGATACATGTATGAGCGAAAGTAGCCATCATCAGGAGTTCTACTTTAGAACTGTTACAGAGCAAGAGACCTTGAAGATAGTCAAGGCTCTCCCGTCGAACAAGGCTCCAGGAGCTGACAAAGTGTCTGCCCGGATCCTAAAAGCTAGCCTTCCTGTCACACTGCCACTACTTACAGATTTAATCAACTGTTCTTTTCGCTCAGGTATTTTTGCAGAATCGTGTAAATTGGCAGAAGTGGTACCTTGCATCAAAGATGAAGATGGTAATCGAGATGATACATCAAACTCTGGTCCTATCTCTCTTCTACCAGTCATATTGAAGGTCTGTGAGAGAGCTGCACACTTACAACTCGTGAGATTCCTACAAGATCACTCCATCATACATCACCTACAAAGTGGCAACAGAAAATCTCACTCGACCGAGACTGCGCTACTTCATTTCTCTGATAAAATCCTAAAGAATATCTCCATCTGCGCTTGCCTGGTTGAGCAGTTACTTATCGGGCCGTAAACAAGTAGTGAGGATTGGAACGCCATTTCTGAGCAATATGGAGCTACGCTTTGGCGTCCCCCAGGGATCCATCTTGGGTCCATTGTTATTCACCTTATACGTCAACGAGCCGCTATCTATTCCTAATCACTGTCAGTCGATGGGATACGTTGATGATACTAAACTGCTTCTTGCCCTGCCACCAAACTAGACTACTGATGCAGTTTCTATGCTAAATGATGACCTAAGGGAAGTTACCAAATGGTGCTGCAGAAACTCATTACTAATCAACCCGGACAAGACCAAACTTTTAGTGATTGGAGTACCTCAACTCACAAAGACTCTACCGCCCTATCCGTAACTCACATGGGTAAGATCATTAAGCCTGTCACCACGGCAAAGGACCTCGGAGTCTACATCGACAATAGCTTGAACTACAATGACCACATCAACAAGATTTTCCCGAGCTGTATCTATGAGTTAATTATGATCAATCGCATAAAACATCTGCTTGATAAGAAAACTATCCCACTGCTAATTCACTCTTTTGCCTTAAATAAACTAATTTATTGCTCTTCAGTATAGAGTAATACCTCAAATAAAGACATTAAAAAGTTGCAACTTCTTCAAAACTTTGCTGCAAGAATTGTGCTTGGCTTGAAGAAATCCGATCACATCTTTTAGGGGCTTAAACCATAGGATGGCTGGACATTAACCATAAACTCAAGTTTAATGACTGTGTCATGATGTATAAATGCCTCAACGAAGGTGCTCCTGCCTATCTATCGCGGAAATTCAAGAAGCACTCGCAGATCCACAGTCGAACCACTAGGAACCGTAACGACTTGGACTTAATCAACAGTCGTCTCGCCACAGGGCAACGATCTTTCAGTTTTCGAGGAGCCAAAGCATGGAATGAGCTTCCAAATCTATTAGAGATGCTACCTCGTTAAATGATTTTAAAAGGAACTTAATGAAACTATTTAAGGAAACTTGAGAATTCAGTTTCTTATAATATATATTTTATTGTAGGTAACTTATTTTATTGTAGGTAACTTATTCATGATTATATTGCTTTTTGTTTTTTTGTTGTTGATGTTGTTTTTTACATTGTGGCTGAAAAGCCCCTAGGGGGAAGCTTCAATAAATGTGTGTATATGTATGTATATGAATATGTAAACATTCCTATAATCGGAAAGGACAATTTAGGCACACCAAATTGCATTGACTGCATTACATGGAAATAACACTTGCTGTCACTGTGGCAAATCTTCTGGCAAAATGCCAAACATTATGTTCACGCATAATGTTATTTATATCCAGTCATGACGGCTACACGATGGTCCGTAGGTCTAGTTTGTGTCAAGTATCAGCCCAGGAGAGAGAGGGGGCGTTCCCTCAAGTTTAAAAGATATTACTCTCGAGCAATTTGTCCTTCATCCCTTGGCCCTCGTATCGTCGGTATCTCGCAAGGAAACAAAATTCCGTTCCTCCCATCCCCTGTTACCAGACATCGAATTGTTTGCTCACGTTTAGTGATGTGGATGCGTCTTTTTCGCTCCACCTTTGCCGAACAATGGAAATCCTGTAGATGTGTTGCCACAATTAAGTGTCCTGGATCAAATTAAACACGCTGCACGTGTGGTCAAATTCATCAAACACTTTTATCTGGCATTCTTCAGCAAACTATTTCGACTTTAAAGGGGTTAGGTCACGCAATTCTAGGCAGTTTCAGGGAATTTCTGCACCAATAAAATAGTCATGGAATTCTTGGTTTTCACGTGACGTCACAATGTATTCAAGTTTAACTGAGGGAATGAACGTTTTGAGAGAGGCAAACTAAACTCCAGATGTTTCCACTGATTTCCTGCCGCCATGTTGGAGTCCCTCAGATGGGCTCCAACATGGCGTCTCCATACTAAACACTATAATGTTCAGTGATACCTTTTGCCGCATAACTCGAGTTCAGTATATCGCACATCCCCGAAACCTTGGCACGTTGTTTATGTATTATTCCTCTACGATAGTTAAATTTCTTGACTCAATTTATTAAATGGTAAGCAATTTAATTTTTTTACTTGCGTGATAATTATGGAGTCGTCGATTAGAAGAAACCTGTTCTTTATTTCTCCACTCGGTAAACACACGGTAATCCTATCTTACACTCCGGCTACTTCTCCTGCGCATGACAGTAACGCAATAGACAACGACACTACAATAATTAAGCTTACTTGCGTGACGTGAAAACCACGAATTAACTAAAACATCAAAATAACTGCTCTTAAGTATAGAAGAACTCTAACAAAACACAGGAAAGCCAAGAAGGAACATGGATGGACAAAATTGCAAAGGATTGAAATGGATTGCATTTGGGTAAATTTGAAAACGTCGGCTTACCTTTTTTCAAATTTACGGTATGTGATTTTCTCAGCTGGAAAATCATCCTCAGTTGTTATATGGCCATGATTTTGCATATGAAAGACTCTTGATCTGTCAATTTGACTTTTAGAGCTCATAATAAGCAAACGTAAACAAAATTTTCTAAACTAGCGTGACCGAGCCTCTTTAAGCAGAGTTAGCGTTTCTTAGAATGATGCATCGATATAAAGGAGATCATACGAGGCACGAAGAAAATGGATCTTGATTTAAATAGATGAAATGATGATCCAATCAAGAAACAGTTTCTGTTGATGACAGGAACAAACCATGTACAGCTGCAATGTGCTAAGATGACATGCTCCAAAACTTAGATGCAGGAAACAAGCTGAAGGAAAGCCAGATTAAGAGCTTCTGATCAAGATATCATGGGCAAAGAATTAACTCGGATGGCACCTAAAGGTAAAATGATTGGGATTTATCATGTTTTACCGGTTCCAAACAGTTTCCATTACTTATATTTTCATGGGTCGACAGTATGAGACGTATAACCACTCATTAACACTTGATGCTACAATCATGATACATGTACCAAAAACCTGCGCAATCCCGGAGTAAACAAAATCTGTACATAGGGTTCAGCGCTACCTTAAAGTTGCATCTTATTATGCCTATTAAAATCCGATGATATAAAAAATATTGTGCCGTTTTTGAATTACACTGAGCCCCTGAAACTAAGTGTGCTTCTAGCAGGTCATACTGTTGCTATGGTTACCTATTGTGTTACAAAAGTGATTACGTGTTCATCATTGATTGGGCAGTTTTTTGATGCCATGATTGTAGCATCAAGTGATAAAGACTGGTTATACTGACACATCAAAATCTGAGTGCTGCAACTGTTTTGAACCACCTTAATTCGTGCAAAAAAGATTTTCAGTTGAGTGTTATGAAAGCAAAGGCAAAGTAATATTTTTTAAACTCTACCTTATCACAGAGGACACAGAAAATACAATGAACCAATGAAAACTCGCAGTAATTACATGGGTGGGAAAATGTTTGCAAGTACGTCACGATTGGTTTTGATTTTAGCTGTCTGGATGAAAAAGTGGCGAGACATTTTTAAGCCAAGCGTGAGCTTTAGTTGATGCAAAACCAAGTACTTTTCGACACTCAAAGATCTCTCATTCATTTCAGTGGTTTTTACTGGTGGTATGTGGCCATTTTGGGGTCGTAGTGAGACTTACATCAAAGGCAATTTAAAAAATCACATTTTTCTTCAGCGAAATTTCCTCCTTCTCTCTTTCCCCACTCATCCTTTCAGTTTGTCTTCTCTTTGTGTTGTGATTTCTCAGGATGTCTGTCATACAATCCTTTTATCAGGAGAAAAAAAAACAAGTTCTCTGCATGCAACATTTGTTGAGTTTTTGGATTTGCCATTCTGCAGATTTAGCTTAAAAGGAGCTAGCCCTTTGAATCCTTTTGAAGCTAAGCATGATTTAATTGTAGAAAAAGAAAATGGTCGAAAAAGCCCCAGAAAGTGAGGGATCCATTTTCACCATGAAGCTCACCAGAAAATATTGTAATGAGGTTATGTCATGAAGTAGCTCTCTACTGCAAATTTATTAGTTTGAGACTGTATTGCCCTGAAAATGATCTTGAAACAATAACTGCATATGAGAAATAAACTCATTTTCAAATTAACAAATTCATTTACCTGTTTTTGTTTCTTTTCTTTTCTTCCTTCTTCTCCAGTCGCGCCCCTAACTCCTGCCTCCGTTTCGACTTTTCCTCTTTCTGTCTTAGTATTTCTTCTGAGCCTCTGAAATGCAACGCATATTTCTAGGAAAGAAGGCTCAAAACTCTAAACGATTGGATGAGCGAAACAGATTGGAAAAAACACCCTCTTTCTCTCTTCGCATGGAAACACAACTACTTGAGTTTGAAAGCCCCACGTCCGTTTTCGGAGTTTTAACTGTTTCCATAGAGAATTCGTTAACCAATTATCTCTGCCACGAAGGTGTCGCGGATAATTGGAAAAGTACATGATTTGAAAAGCATTTTACCATGCAAAGTGAAAACACCAGAAGCGATGTTCGAAATAGCAGTATGATCAGTAATCCAGTATTTACAAATGGAAGCAGCAGATCTCTTGCCGAGAGGGCGATGTTGAAAGTTGAGAAATGCACCACCCTGAAAGTTTGAGGTGAGATCTGACAACCCCTGCAAATACATTTAAAGTAAATTATTCACGGATCAAGTGTAGAAAATCTAGAAACTTTCAATTGGAAGTGTAATCCTTGGTACAACAAGATTTTTGGAGCCCAGCTTGACAAGAAACAAGTAAATAATATGGGTTTCGCCAAACGGTATATTTAATTTTCAATCCTAAACCCATAATAACTTAAGGATGTATATTCTGCTTACGCTGAAACAACCAACAAATTACGGTTTCAACAGACCAGGTGAGGTCAAATGCTTTATTCCAAAATGTTGGCAGTTTCATTGAGTTCACCAATAATCTCTTTTGAGAGTTATTTTCTCAAGGGAAAATTTAGCTCAATGAATGGGAGAACGCACGCAAGCTAAGCTCGACCGGTTTACCGCTCGACCATAACTTCTTTGACAAACGGTTTGTTTGCATCTCATGGCAAGTCTACTGAAGCGAATCTTTCATTTGCATCTTAAGGGTTTTCCGCCACAACATGCTTCATATTCTTTCGACAAAGGCTAGACATAAGTAAAGGCAACTGAACTTTTTATGAGTCCAAACGATTAAAGCAGCCATCAAAGTCATTCCCTGGCGCGAAACACATTTGATTCCGATTGACTGGCGGCAAAAGATTATAATGGTCTTTTTAGCCGCGCAATGCTCGAAGTTCAAAAAAATCGCGTCTTAATACAAATGATAATACACATATTATTTACCAGCACTCGATTTGACTTGACATTATCATAGCAACAACTGCAACTGTGCTCGCACACAATAAGATATGCCCATTCACTTAAACTAAAAGATTGGTTATATCCTCAATATACGTAATGATAAATAATTATAGTTAGTTTGCGTTTGGGTCTCAAGTCCAACGCACAACACGGTTGGCGTGAACTAGTGTTTTAGCAACTTTTGGAATCGGAACTTGACAATGCTATTTCGGAAGACGGATCTTGGTCTATCATCTAAGACGGATGATGTAACATCAGCAACAGTCACCTCTATCAGGGCTGCATTGAACCGTGGCACAATAATAACCAAGGGTGAGGAGAATAATTCTTAATTATTTCAACAGTTTTGAGGAGAAAAATCCTAAAATACTTCGTTTGCTGGATGGAGGGATCGACGGAATTAAACTCTGACAACAAGCAATGATTAAATTCTCGTTCGATTCTGAATGTGTTTTCCCGTCCTTAGTTGTAAAATCAATGAATATTCAGAGACAACATACACGAGGCAATAATTATAACACATCTTGGCACCATTTTTTCCATAACTTTTCAAAAACTATTATCAACCAAAAATCATTATTTACCAAACACACTGTTATAAAGAAAATGAAAATTTAACCACTCACATTGGTGGGGATCGCACATGACATTTGTCCGACGGGGCCATATTCAGACTTTCAGAACTTCAAGTGAGTTTGAAACCTGAAGGCAAACATTAACAAGAAGTAAACCATCTGTGGGTGCCTTTTCGATAAATTTTTGGGGAATTTAACTCGACATTGACTCACCTTTTAGGCTGCAAGCAATTTTCTCCTTCGCCAAACGAAAGAGAAAACCGTATGATGAAACTGTCTGCTTTTCCATCGAGCATGTGGGAGTTCGTCACGCTCCACGTGATGCATTTGATGTCATTTGCATTTGTTAATTAATTTTTCGCTGGCAGTGTTTTGCACAAAAGAGAGCTAAGTGAAAAAAACTAAACTTAAGGTATTAGTATATTCCTAAATTGGCTATTTTTTCTGGAAAAATTATTTTTGGCTTTTTCAGAAAGATGTTTTTGCGATCTCCCATTTTAAAAAAAATTATGTGAAAAAAGATTAATTTTAAGCAAAAACGGCGGCATAATTATCTCTAATTGATAACTGTCAACGGGTTGTCACGAGAAGTATATTTGCATTAAAAAGTTCCGCGTACGTGTATATGTAGGTTCCATCTCAAAACGTCATTGTTTAGCTATCGACGAGGTGTTCAGAGCGTTTTAAGTCTGTAGATTGTTGATTCAAAGTTAAGTAGTCGAAGAAACGCAAAGGCCGTGTTCATTGGAAAGTTCGAAGGAAGCACCAAAGAGAAAACAGTCGGGGGAAAAGGTTGCAAAAGCAATCGATCAGAACTGGGCTGAAGCGTTAGCTGCTAGCGATAAAGGTTTGAGCTTCGAGGAGGAGAAACTGCCTGCAATGGAAGAGGAAGGCGTTTGACATTCTCTGAGCATTACCTACTTCAGGCGCTTTCGCCGTTCGAAATCTCAACCCAAGCAGTTTCGACAAGCCTAAGAACGTCTGCGTGGGAGGCTAGTTTCTGGTGGGTTTCCTTCACGTTGTTTACCGGATGGCACTTTTTCGTTGTCCTCGGCGGCATCTCTTGACTAAGGCGTTTCAAAAATCGAACAGAAGAAACAGGAGAGCGAAAATAATTTTCTCAATAACCAGGACTCACGGGCGGTGGAATTCAGATCTTGCAAAGGATATTTTTCGTCGGGTGCAACATTTGAGACTCTTAATTAATTGATGTGAGCTCTCTACTTATCAGGAAAATGAACCTACGTTTTATCGATCAACGCGTCATTATTTTCACACGTTTTGTAAAGGTAATAGGATTAAGTAGAGCCCAATTCGGTCTGTGATGATACGAGTGAAACAAAATCGGGTGAGCGCTCAGCAGAAGTTCGATTTGTTTATCACGAGTAAGTATGATAACAGACCGAAATGGACGACACGAAGTGTTACGGTGGCGCACAACTGTCACGGCAAAATACAATTTATCACGGCAAAATACAATTTGTCAAGGAAACTACAAACAATAACGGCAAAAACAAAAACAATTATTGCAATTCAAAATTCATCACAGCAAGGATGGAGCAAAGCACTCATGGCAAAACCAAAACACTCACGACAAAAGCAAAACGCTTACTGCAAAATCAAATCAAGAATGGTGGTCAGCGGTGGTTGCCTAAGCAGGTGGTGTAGCGCTTCACAATCAACAGGACGTAGATTTCATGCCTATTTGTTCCAGGCTTATTGTCTGTATTGTCGATACTTGAAGTCCGCAACCACGTTTTGTTCCAATTGTAGATTTAATATCAACCAAGGAGATAAATTTTACAGTAGTTGTGAAAAAAAAAAAAAGTCTCCTTTCTATAATCGTAGTTTGGGGGAGATCTGTTGGGAAATACAGCGCAATGGGCCATTCCATTTAATATCCGCACTCCCCCTTTTGAGGTATTACTTGAACCCCTCCCGATATCATTTATTGAGAGGGTACCCCTTCGGATTTAGATAAAGTGGCGACTCCCCCGCCCCCCCGGAAATTTGGACTTAAGTTTTCGTACTTGCAAACCTCTTCAAACGTCTTCAACATATCTTTTATTAGGGAAAATGGCCAACATACAATAGAAATTGAAGGATCATTTTGCACTGTCTTTGATTATATATAAATACAGTCCGACCTCTATTAGGCGACCACCTGTTAAGCGGCCACCCTGCTGTAATAATAACCTTCCCAGAATCCTTTGCAGCTGGAAAATCGTCAATCCCAAATAACTTAGTAAGATTAAGGGCAGCAAGACCCCCACGTTGTCTAGAAATAAGTCTTACCATAAACTAATTATTGTACAAGACTAGGGGCGATGACGTCATTGGTCACGTGACTTTGCTCACAAGTGCATTGTTGCTCACTGTGACGAAATTATTTTGTCATTGGTCACGTGACTTTGCTCACAAGTGCGTTGTTGCTCACTGTGACGAAATTATTTTGTTATTGAAAAAGCAGTCAACGTGATTTGAAGCACAATGGTGTGAGCCATTTCGGACTGCCCGGGTACCTAACAAAATATAAATATTAAGAGAGCTATATACAATTTTCAAAAAGTGGGAGTCTGGGTACAAGTGCTATCTCGCGTTGCATTAAACGCGAGGAAACAAAAATTTGGATATTGTTAGATATTTTCATGAAAAATACATTTTTGTCATTATTAATGCTGTGACGTCATCGGTCACGTGACCAGAACGGACCGAAGTTTAATATTCGCTCTAAAAATTTACTAGGACCTTTCTCCAAGAATATTTTTAAGCGAAGCTGTAGTTTCTTGAATAGTGTTTTGAAAAATGGCCATGATGATTTTTTCCTAAAAAAGTGCGGCAGTAGAAAATCTAACTGAAAAGTTTGTCAGCATCCTGGTCAACGACCATTTGAGGTAGGAATAAAAGAAATTTTTGCCAAAGGCTTGAGAGTATGCTCTTAATGATGGCGTTGTCAGTTTCTTCTAATTTCAATTGCTTTTGGCGAGGATCGATGTTTAAGATTTTTTTCAGAGGAGAGGGCCTGGAGGAAAGAACGAAAACGAGGCTTTACTTTCGCGCGCTT
>Ga0126343_10000722_pt1:12500-13666 | contig 13666 bp, 8 predicted proteins | sample Cyp2metagenome_FD_92531 | JGI IMG/M metagenome (GOLD analysis project Ga0126343, IMG submission 92531) | Coral microbial communities from Lord Howe Island, Old Settlement Bay, Australia - Cyphastrea 2 metagenome | ecosystem: Host-associated > Invertebrates > Cnidaria > Coral ... | reverse complement strand
GCTGATAAACCACTTGGGATGTTGGTAGAACACTCGAAGAATTCGTAAATCACTCGCCTGCGGCTCGTGATTTACAAATTCTTCTCGTGTTCTACCAACATCCCGCGTGGTTTATCAGCCTATGAACCATAGAAACTTTTGGTCTATTGCCAATATTCACTTCGCCTTCGGCGAATAATTGTTAAATACAAGCATACCGTTGCTTGTTATCACTCGATTTTATTCCCGTTCCGACATGCGGCGATTTCGGATATCCTAATAAGCATTCAGCTCTTTCTAAACTGTCTGACTCGTGGCAAACTACAGTTGCTATGAGCCACCCATATATCTTTTCTTATCACGCCTGTGAGCATTGGCTTCACATCAACCTTATCCCCCACCCCCACCACCGTCACCTCCCTCCCTTCCCCCGGTGTGCAACAATGACTTGTCTGTTTCCTGAGTTTTTCTACTCCTGAAAGCTTTATATCTCACTTATTCCTAAAATCGCTTCTTCTCCAATTCCAGCTTGACGGCGGATATGCCGCAGACCTTGGAATATTCAGAAATAATTTAATTTTAGGTCAGAATATTTTTGTGTGCAAAGAAACTGCACCCAGTTACAATTTACAATTCCTAATTTCCAGGGGTTTTGGACGAGGACTACGTTAAAGGTGCCTTGAATGATGACTACTATTCTGACATAACAGACGACATGAACAACCAGTGGAAGGAAGATCATGGTGGTAAAACTGTGAAGCAATCTATGAGTGACTACCTGGTGGAATATATGGGAAAACCTATGACTCAGCTGCTAAGGTAAACCTACTTTAGAACTATTATATTAACGATGACAGACACGTGCGTTACTCAAACTGTGTTTAATACTGTCATGAAGATATTGACTCCGAATGGTTTTTATAAATGATTCCGAAAATCGTTGGTTAATCCGTTGCCAGTGACTACACTAGTGTCTAGTCTCGTCCTGTTATTGAGCATGCCACGCAACGCAATCCAAAGAAACGGCGGTCCACATCCGAATTGAACCACATTCATTTGAGGGAGCGTTGCGTGACATCCTAAAAGACGACAGCGGAGGAGATAAGCAGCGTTCTGTGGAACCATCTTTCAGCTGTATTTTGGTCGGTCTTTTGCATCATCTACATTGTGAAGGTCATCATTATGTC
>Ga0126343_10000722_pt1:0-5000 | contig 13666 bp, 8 predicted proteins | sample Cyp2metagenome_FD_92531 | JGI IMG/M metagenome (GOLD analysis project Ga0126343, IMG submission 92531) | Coral microbial communities from Lord Howe Island, Old Settlement Bay, Australia - Cyphastrea 2 metagenome | ecosystem: Host-associated > Invertebrates > Cnidaria > Coral ... | reverse complement strand
ATTGGCTGGTTAGATTCCAAAACATACTACAATGCATTTATAGAAGGTTGGGCTCTTTACGCAGAGAATCCATTAATATCAGATGATACGGATGTTTATGACGGCGAACCAATGAAAAAATACGGCATGCTGAAGTGGCAGGTGAGTGAATCCTTTCGAAATGACGGGACGGGTTGAACCTGGCGGGATCGACTTGAATGCGCGAACACTCCGATAAAAGGCAACGCCCTTAACATCTGCTTGTCAGATTCCGCTGTTCAGTATCAAACACACTTTTTATTTGTTTCAGATTCTGTTAGGATAACTTTCCAAGCCGGACAAAAATACAAATGGCAAAACGTCCTATTCGTGATCTATATTTTCTATTCGTCGGTCTGGAAATCGTTAAGTTGTCATGATACATGCAGTTTTATTTTTTGCGGACAATACCAAGCGTTTTTACAACATAACTAAAGCAAAGCGCGCTCTGATTGACTAATTCAGCATTGCCAGCATTTGCCCATGGGTGAATGCTGCTGACGTACTCATAACAAAATCAACTGAAGCGCGCGCTGTGTGATGTAGCTCAATAAAAAGACTTCTGTTGTTCCAGTGTCTCAATGTTATGTTATAAAACAAATGGCAAACGCCGTAGCGTGCACTATTGAGTTATAGATGCACTTGAGAGGTTTGCTAAGCCTCGTGCGACTCTTACGCTTTTTTCGTGCTTAGCAACCTCCCGCGTGCATCCATAACTCAATAGTACACGCTACTGCGTTTACCATTTGTTAATTAATCAGCTTTTCAACGTCAGTGTTTTTGTAAACGGATCGGTATGAAAATAACACCAACATTTGGAAATAAATTGAATTTTGGTATCTTAAGAAAATCGTTATTTCCATGGAAACCATAAATCAAAAAACAAAATGAAAATCGGTAAAACACGATTTTTGTGCGAACTCGATTTGATTATGAAAAAGGTTATACCAGCGTCTTAAACTATGGTGTATAGCAAGTAGAATGTAGAAGAATAAAAAGCCTTTTGTATGTTTGATTTCGGCTTAATCACAAGAACAGTTCTTCGTAACTTTTCATCGGAACCGACAGTTCAGCACTGTTTTGATGGCATTCCTTTGAATAATACCAGAATACCAAGTCATTAAACCATTTTACAAGCTTCGTAAATTAATGTTAGATTCACTTAGCTTTTAATTTTCAGGAACTCGAAGAGCTTACTTTTCGTCTTTCAAGATTTGGCGTGCAGTGAGGTTGATTGTAGACACAGGCTTGCACTATACTGGAATGAAAAGAGATGAAGCCATCAAAATGTTTGCTGACTATGCGTGGGATGACTCTGACTTCACTCGAAAGGAGGTAAGGCATGCGCGGTGTTGAACCACAGTAGTATTGAACGACCTTTTTATTTTTTGTTCATGGGCCATCGTAGTTTGATCAAAAATGAGACACAAACAGCAGTGATAAACATTTTGAAGTTGGACGTTCTGATTATGACTTGAACTTTCCTATGTACTATACACACATATTCAAAAGTAACCGTTGAGATTTAAAACAGCTATTTGTATCTGACAAAAGGTGAGGGGACTGAAAATATCATAATGATCCCACTTGATGTTATGTCCAGTGGGCTTGACGTGGAATCATTTTGATATTTAGCGAAGGGCAAGACAGACTATCATTGTAAAATCAAAGAGGCCCTATTCATTTAAGAACTTGAGCCAGATTTCAATGTCAACGTCAGAAGTGAAAAGCTGATGCTTTATTAATCTGCTCTAGCAGTTTTACAGGATACTGTTGGGTATTTGCTTAATCTAGGTTCCAGTCCCCTCACCTTTGTTTTATAAAAATAACTGTTTCAAATTTCAACGGTTACTTTTGAAAATGCATGTAGAGTACATACAAAAGGTCAAGTCATAATAAAATGTGCAAGTTCGATATGTTTATCACTGCTGTTTGTGTCTATTTTTGATCAAACGGTCTTTTATCACGGTTATGCAAATCAGTGATAAAAGCAAGTGACACAGTCAAACACCAACCCACAGTCTGGCCAGTACCTTACACATGCGCACTGTCATATCACAGAGGCGGTGGTAACATCCTCGTCCCCAGAGCACACGATCCTTATGGCCTGCGGCAGGGATCGAGAGCTCTGGGAGTAAACTTTTCAGGCATGCGCCATAGATGCAGACTGCGTGAGACCGGATGGGCAGAATTCGGTTATTTCCTTTGTTATTTCAAAATGGTTGCTCCCAGAGCTCTCGTTTTCAGACCGCTGGTCAAGGGGAACGGAGGCTCTGGGGACGAGATTGCGGTGGTAACCAAAATGCATAATGGTAAAGATTTGCCATTTACCATTTATTCAAAAAATACCAATTTACCGAAACAGACTATGACGAGTTTGACCTCCAGGATGGCGGTGAAGAAACTTCCACTCGCATGTCTAGTTTGAAATTTTGGACTACCTTTAATTTTCTGTCTGTCGAGCCAAAGTTATCTTATCATTTGCATTCCGACCTAAATTTCCGATATATTTTCTGGTAAATGCCGGTAAGCAACCAAATTCTTCTCAAAAATTTGACCGAGAAGATCTGATTGGTCATGGAAACACTCAGTGAGGTCTGACACTGGTAAGCGACCAAAACAAGGAAACAAGAAACTAGAATGAACTGCAATAATTATGTTTTTTAACACTATACTAAAGGGCCTGGTATGAGATAATTCCAGAATTGCAATTGGCATATCACGTCATTCTAGTATCATTGTATCTCGCGTTTTCTCTTTCTTGTGTAGGATATCACTGACTCGCGAACGAACCTGAATACCTTAGCCAAAAGACACATCATATTAACGTAAAAATAACCTTTTGATAGAAAAATAGTTTTGAATTACTTTAGGTTTAACTATAATTTCTCATACTGAATGTATGACCTCTATTATGGCAGGTAACCCGTTACCAAAGCTGGCCAGGACAATCCACAGCCTACATGATTGGAAGGATAGCAATTTTGAACGCCAGAAACTATGCTAACACCAACCTGGGTAAAGACTTCAACCTCAAAGACTTTCATTACCAGGTGAATCTTACTTAGACGTTGCCATATTTTATTATTCAAATTTCATACACTGTACAAATTCCGATTTTCTAATTGGATACTTTGTATCACGTGACACTGAGTTGTGACGAAACAACCTCCTTGACGTCATTATCGTGGATAGCTGTGGTTTAAATTCAATACACCACTGTCATTACACCATGGCTTCGGCTGACTCAAAGTTTGACGATTCAATTTGCATTGAACGAACCATTTGCATTCAATTTGCAGTGTATTCAATTTGCATAATAAAATTGTTAACGCACTCACTGCTCGTTAATTATCGGAATTTACCTGCACTCGTTCACTAACAATGAACTCGAAATTTTGAATACCACACTCATTGTTAGTAACCTCGTGCAGGTAAATCCCGATCATTCACTCGCTGAGTGCGTTAATCTGCAATTATATACGGTTGCGTGCGCAATATAGGGGTTAAGTTCTCAAGAGGGAGTTTGTACCCTGCAAGCAGAGTCTCCTTCGATCTTCCTAGACAAATCGGGAAGAGGAAGGAGACTCTGCGAGCGGCTTCAAGATTCTTTGATCCGCCGCTCATCCGAGAAAATAGATGAGTCAGTCCAGTTTCCTGTTGGTCAAACCGGTTTTTTATTGACGCGCATGATCATTCATTTGTCGGGGTTTTCAACGGCCATTTGCATGTATAAATAGAGAGGTTAAGTTTGACGTTTACGGCAAACGGCAAACGGCAAACGGCAAACTTTTGCCGCCTTTCTTCAGCTCTCTGTACAGTAGAATCAAAATATTTGTATTTGCAGTGAATAGTAAGAGACACTTTTCTATTTTTGTATGATTTATTTAAGGATAACATGAAAAGAATAGAAAAACAGAGGAAATATCTACCATTTGCCGTCTGCCGTAAACGTCAGGCCTAAACTCTGCAATATTACCTCTGTTTTTCTATTCTTTTCATGATACCCTTGAATAAATCATACAAAAATAGAAAAGTGTCTCTTACTATTCACTGCAAATACAAATATCTTGATTCTACTGTACAGAGAGCTGAAGACAGACGACAAAAGTTTGCCGTTTGCCGTTTGCCGTTTGCCGTTTGCCGTTTGCCGTAAACGTCAAACTTAACCTCTCTAATGCCGAGATCACGTAAACTGCACGCGAGCGAACAAATTATCTCTGCGCGTATTTTCTTGGTGCTACAGACTTTTTACCTTACAAAATTATTAGGTTTATAAGAAGTTCAAGTCTCGTTCAGTTCGTAGCCCCAAGACAAATACGTGCAAAAATTATTTATTTGCGTGTAGATTTGATAGATCTCAGAGTCATTGATGCATGCGAATGGCCATTGAGAAACCCGACCCGTCCGTCTTCAGTTATTAATTTTAAGGAATATTTAATGCAACTGTGTTTAGTGAGCTCGCCCATCTAAAATGACAATTTTTACGATTGGACCGCTACAAGGTTTCAGACTTTTTTCAGGTAAATCGGCAAGGAGGCCGAGATTATTGACGTCCACCAAAATTAAACTTTTATCAAGACTTTTTTGCGCTGAATGTCGCGTGTGATTGATAACTGCTGTAACTGGAGTTCTTGGAGAGCTGGAGACATCGGCCAAATTCTCGAATGAATTTGCCGGGGTCGAAATCATTTTTAAGATTTTCACGCTCGCATATTGATCGATGAAATCAGCACATGGCAGTACTCTCAGTGCGGATATGTCAAAATTTAATGATTAACGTACTTTGACAAGGAGGTTGATTGAGGCTCGGTTACATTTGCGTTGGAGCATGCTCAATAGGAAATCTTGAAGCCGCTCGCAGAGGGTCTCAATGGGGTAGTGGCTTTTACGGTTAACGGTTAAAATTTTGGCTTTTTTACGGCTAACGGTTAATTTTTTTCTATTACGGTTAACTTGACTTGTGAAAGCTAATTGCTATT
>Ga0126343_10000721_pt1 | contig 13670 bp, 10 predicted proteins | sample Cyp2metagenome_FD_92531 | JGI IMG/M metagenome (GOLD analysis project Ga0126343, IMG submission 92531) | Coral microbial communities from Lord Howe Island, Old Settlement Bay, Australia - Cyphastrea 2 metagenome | ecosystem: Host-associated > Invertebrates > Cnidaria > Coral ... | reverse complement strand
TGCCCAGGCGGCCAAAAATGCCATTGCAGCCGGTTTTGACGGTATCGAACTGCACGCTGCCAATGGTTATCTGGTCAATCAGTTTATCGATTCCGAATCCAATGCCCGTACCGATGAGTACGGGGGCTCCGTGGAAAATCGTCTGCGTTTTCTGGACGAAGTGGTTACCGCTCTGGTCGATGCCATTGGTGCCGAGCGGGTGGGTGTGCGTCTTGCGCCTCTGACGACACTGAACGGCACTGTCGATGCCAACCCGGAGGAAACCTACACCGCGGCCGCCGCCCTGCTCAATAAGCACAAAATCGCCTATCTGCACATTGCCGAGGCGGACTGGGAGGATGCCCCAGACATGCCCAAAGCCTTCAAACAGGCTCTGCGCGATGCATTTGATGGCATTATGATTTACGCGGGCTGCTACACGGCAGACAAGGCACAGGCAATGTTCGACGCGAATCTGGCTGATATGATCGGCTTTGGTCGTCCATTTATTGCCAACCCTGATCTGCCTTTACGCTTGCAGCATAATTATCCGCTGGCCACACACAACCCCGACACCCTGTTTGGCGGAGCGGAACACGGCCTGACGGACTACCCAATCTATGCAGCCTGAGACGCCCGCCTCCTGAAAACCGCGAAAGAAAACCCAAAAAAAAAGCGCCTTACGGCGCTTTTTTGTTCATCGTTGTTACTCATCCAGGAAGCTGCGCAGATGATCCGAACGAGTCGGATGGCGCAGTTTTCTCAGCGCTTTTGCCTCGATCTGACGGATACGCTCACGGGTAACGTCGAACTGCTTGCCCACCTCTTCCAGCGTGTGGTCGGTGTTCATGTCGATACCAAAACGCATTCTCAGCACTTTGGCTTCCCGGGCGGTCAGACCAGCGAGCACCATACGGGTAGACTCTTTCAGACCCTCACCAGTGGCCCGGTCGATGGGCGATTGCATGGTGGCGTCTTCGATAAAGTCACCAAGATGGGAGTCTTCATCGTCTCCAATGGGGGTTTCTATGGAGATTGGCTCTTTGGAGATCTTCAGCACCTTGCGGATTTTGTCTTCCGGCATATCCATGCGTACCGCCAACTCTTCAGGGGTAGGTTCACGGCCCATCTCCTGCAGCATCTGCCGGGAAATCCGGTTCAGCTTGTTGATGGTTTCAATCATATGCACCGGAATCCGGATGGTACGAGCCTGGTCCGCGATGGAGCGGGTGATCGCCTGACGAATCCACCAGGTAGCGTAGGTGGAGAACTTATAGCCACGACGGTATTCGAACTTGTCCACTGCTTTCATCAAGCCGATGTTGCCTTCCTGAATCAGATCAAGGAACTGCATACCTCGGTTGGTGTACTTCTTGGCGATGGAAATTACCAGACGCAGGTTCGCCTCCACCATCTCTTTCTTGGCACGGCGGGCTCTGGCCTCACCCAGAGACATCTTACGATTGATGTCTTTTATCTGGACCAGCGAAAGGGCAAATTCTTTCTCAATGTTGGCCAGTTTTTTCTGAGCGCGAACGATCTCTTCGCGGTAGTTTTGCAAGGCTTCTACATAGCTGCCACTGCCAGCGGCCAGCTCATCCACCCAGCCGAGATTGGTCTCGTTACCGGGGAAAGCGTTCAGGAAAATCTTGCGCGGCATTTTTGACTTGCGTACGCACAGCTGCATTACTGCACGTTCGTTGTCGCGTATACGCTCAACGGCGTTGCGAATGCGGAACACCAGCATACCGAAAATGCGCGGCACCAACTTCAGCGGCATAAACACTTCAGCCAGCCCATTAAGGGCCTCTTCGCTCTTGTCCCAACCCTGGCTGGCGATGGCGGCGTTGGCCTTTTCCAGTGCCTGCCTCAGCAGGTTAAAGCGTTCTTTCGCTTCTTCCGGATCAAGGCCGCTGTCACCTTCTTCCTCACTATCGCTGTCGTCCTCGTCGTCGTCGTTTTCGTCATCGTCGAGAGATGATGGATCGATCTCCACATCTTCGTCCTCAGACGCAGCGATTTCGCCGTCGTCGTCCGGATCGATATAACCGCTGATCACATCGGTCAAACGCCCTTCTTCTTCAGTCAGGCGATCGTACTCATCCAGCACAATCTGGGCAGAACCGGGGAAGCAGGCCAGGGCGGACATAACTTCACGCCAGCCTTCTTCAATGCGTTTGGCGATCTGAATTTCGCCTTCGCGGGTCAGCAGCTCGACGGTACCCATTTCGCGCATGTACATACGCACCGGGTCGGTGGTTCTGCCAGCCTCCTGCTCGACGGCAGCAAGGGCAGCGGCCGCTTCTTCGGCGGCAGCCTCATCAGTATCGGCTTCGGACATGAGCAGGGTGTCAGCATCCGGCGCAGTCTCGTAGACGCTGATGCCCATGTCATTGATCATGCGGATGATGTCTTCCACCTGATCGGGATCGGAAATATCTTCCGGAAGATGGTCATTCACCTCCGCGTAAGTCAGGTATCCCTGCTCCTTACCTCGGGCGATAAGCTCTTTTAATCTGGATTGTTGTTGCGAATTTGCTGACATATCAACCCTTTAACAGCGGATATTGACGAACCGGACAAAAAAACGTAAGCAGGCAATTATAGCTCATAAGCAGAGTAAAGCACCACTGGGCGGCGGCCCCGACTTGGTTGGACGAGTTACCGGAATGCATTCCATGACGTGGGTGACCTCTCCCTGGCATGTTCAGACTGGGTTTGAGTTAGAGGCGTGACCAATAAGTACAGCTCCACGGGACACAGTGACAATCAAGTATACCTAATATTCACTGCCATGCAGTGATTTTTTACGACCCGACCAGCCACTCAGAATGGCTATGAGTCACTTTTCGTATAATTGAGGCTTTGTCGCTTGCTTTCAAGGAGCTCCAGATATTTTTTCCGCGTTTCTTCGTCAAGCTGACTGGGCTTGCGGTTGTTGAGATTGACGTTTAAAAAGTTGTTGTGCTGGCTTTTCTTGTTGGCGTCACGATTGTTTTTGCGAATGGCCGCAATGGTATCAAGAAACTCTTCGGGGTGCGCAACAGTACCGTGATCCAGCGCCGCCAGCGACTTCAGTCGTTCACCTTTGTCGGTGTCGTACCATTTAGCGATCAGTTTGGCGGTGGTCAGGCGCGGTTCCTGTTTCAGTGCAGTCAGCAAGTCGATCAATAACTGGCTGTCATTGTCGCTTGTCAGGCGCAGATCACTTAACGGTTCAGCAACATCACGGGCAAACTCGGGATTACACAACAATTGCCTTATGGCGTAACCAGACGACGATAAACGTGCAGATCGCCCAAAGGAGCTATAACGATATGGTGCGGGAGCAAAGTCCGCCTCACGCGCCGGGTAATCACAGTAATCACCATCGGGTGCCACTGACCATCCTTTGTCGTATGAATGCATGTCATCATGTGATGCCGTAATCCGATGGGCAGGTGCAGCCACTGGCTCTGGTCTTTCTGTCTGTACCGCTTCCTGAAAGTGCGCCTGCAGGTAGCGGGCGTCCAGGCCGGTGCGCTCAGAAAGCCGGTTCAGCATCAACTGGCGAAACAGTCCGTCAGGCAACTGGTCGATGTATGGCTGCACCAGTTTGGCCAGCCGCGCGCGGCCATCCATGGTGGTCAAGTCCAGGTCCGCCTCCAGCTCCCGAAACAACAGGTTATCCAGACTGACAGCCTGACTTTTGATCCGCTCGGCAAAGCACTCAGCGCCTTCGCTGCGCACAATGCTGTCCGGGTCTTCTCCCTGGGGCAGAAAGAGAAAACGGGCCTGACGACCATCAAGCATATTGCCCAGGGTGGATTCCAGGGCGCGCCAGGCAGCCCGTCGGCCGGCATCGTCACCGTCAAAACAGAACACCACTTCCGGCACCACTTTAAATAACCGCTGCATATGGTCGGCCGTGGTGGCGGTGCCGAGAGTAGCCACGGCATTGGTGATGCCGTGCTGCGCCAAAGCGACCACATCCATATAGCCTTCCACCACCAGAATGCGACTCAGCTTGCGGTTGGCCTGACGCGCCTCGTACAGACCATACAGCTCCTTGCCTTTGTGGAAGATGGGCGATTCCGGAGAGTTCAGGTATTTGGGTTTGTCATCACCCAGCACGCGACCACCAAAGGCGATGTAGCGCCCACGGCTGTCGCGGATGGGAAAGATGATCCGATCACGGAAGCGGTCGTACACCGAATTGTGATCTTCATTGAGCACCAGCATGCCGGCAGTGATCAACTGCTGTTCTTTTTGCGGCGAAGTGGCCAGCTCGTTTTTCAGGCCGTCCCAACCCGGTGGGGCAAAACCAATGGCGAAGTGCTGACAGGTTTGCGCGTCCAACCCCCGGCGCTTCAGGTAGTCAACGGCGCGGGGCGACTGGTTGTGCTGTTTGAGCTGGCGACTGTAAAAGTCCACTGCTCGGTCCATCAGATGGAACAGCTCGCTGTGATCGGGGCCGCGCTGTTTGTGACTGCCCTCTTCCCGGGGCACATCCAGACCAAGCTGCCCGGCCAGGGCTTCGACCGCCTCGGGAAAATCCAGATGATCATAATCCATTACAAAGCCCAGGGCGCTGCCACTGGCACCACAGCCAAAACAGTAATAGAACTGCTTATCCGGACTGACAGTAAACGACGGTGTTTTTTCTTTATGGAAGGGGCAGCAGGCGGAATAATTGCGCCCGGTCTTTTTCAGCTTTACCCGCTGGTCGATCACATCGACGATATCAACCCGGGTGAGCAGGTCATCAATAAAATATTGGGGAATCCGTCCGGCCATGATGGGCGCCTGAAACAGAAAATGGTCAACGAGCTTATCACCCGCAGCGGTGAATTCAGCCTAAACGGGATTTGATGATCTGGCTAATGGCTGACATATCGGCCCGGCCTTGAGCCTGGGGTTTGATCACCGCCATGACTTTGCCCATATCGGCCATACCAGAGGCGCCGGTGCTACTGATAGCAAGATCCACCAGTTCGGTAATTTCAGCGTCAGAAAGGGGAGTGGGGAGAAATTCGGTCAGGACTTCCAGCTCAAGCTGTTCCTGATCGGCAAGATCCGTGCGCCCGGCAGACTGGAATTGCGTAATGGCATCGCGACGTTGCTTTACCATTTTATCCAGCACTGCCAGGGCACGTTGATCGTCCAGCGATTTTTCATCGACCTCAATTCGCTTCAGCTCAGCCAGGGCCAGCCGAATGGTGCCCAGTCGTGACTTATCGCGATTGCGCATGGCGTCCTTCATGGCGTCTGTCAGTTGGTCCCTGACGATGCAATCACTCATAACACGGTCCTTTTCAATTAACCTGGAAGCGGGGTTGGGTCGAAGCGTAAATCACACGATTGATACCACTGACGGTCAGGTCAGTTGATCAATACAGACGCTCACGACGACGCTGCTCGCGCTGCAGTTTCTTAAGATGACGTTTAACGGCAGCAGCGGCCTTGCGCTTGCGAACGGTAGTTGGCTTTTCGTAGTGCTCACGACGACGCACTTCAGCGAGGATACCGGCTTTTTCGCAAGAACGCTTGAAACGGCGCAGAGCTACGTCAAACGGTTCATTCTCTTTAACTTTAACAGCAGGCATGCAGAGATCACCTTCCTTTATATAACAAGTTATGGACCATAAGCGCACCGCTGCCCGCAGGGGCAATAGACACTTACGATTGAAATACAGCCAATGCTGCACGGATGCGATTAACCACAATAATAAATAACAGCCGGGCCACACCAGCAAAAAATGCTCGTTGTGTAACCAGTACCAATAGTCAAAAGTGCGGATAAAACACGATTTTACAAGGGGCGCAATTCTAAAGCCTATTCAACAAAAATGCAAAAAGCGCCCGCTTAACGTATGATGCTCTGCCCTGAAAATTTTGCCAGCATTTTTTGCCACAGGTTTGTTAAATGATCGTTCTCGGGATAGAAACTTCCTGCGATGAAACCGGCATTGCCCTTTATGACAGCCACCGAGGTCTGCTCGGGGATGCCCTGTTCAGTCAGATTGATATGCACGTCGACTACGGCGGCGTAGTGCCTGAGCTGGCATCCCGGGACCATATCCAGCGGGTGCTGCCGCTGATCAACGAGGTGCTGGATCAGGCTGGCATTAGCAAGACCGACATTAACGCCGTTGCCTATACCAGAGGCCCCGGTCTGGTGGGTGCACTGATGGTGGGAGCTTGCATCGGCAAGGCGCTGGCCTGGGCCTGGGGCATACCCTCGGTGGGTGTGCACCATATGGAGGGTCATCTGCTGGCACCCATGCTGGAAGATGCGCCGATAGCGTTCCCATTTGTTGCCCTGCTGGTTTCCGGTGGTCACACCCAGCTGGTGCAGGTAGACGGCATTGGTCGTTATCGTCTGTTGGGCGAGTCGGTGGACGATGCCGCCGGGGAAGCGTTTGATAAAGTGGCAGCCATGCTGGGGCTGGATTACCCCGGTGGGCCGGCCATTGCCCGGCTGGCACAGCAGGGTCAGGAGGGTCGTTTTCGCTTTCCACGCCCCATGACGGACCGCCCCGGACTGGATTTTAGTTTCAGTGGTTTGAAAACCTTTACGCTCAATACCGTCGCCAAATGCAACGCCGGGGCAGACGCCCGGAACCCGACACATCAGACGCTGTCGGACCAGGATCGGGCCGATATTGCCCGCGCTTTTGAGGATGCCGTGGTGGCAACACTGACCATCAAGTGTCGTCGTGCCCTGCAACAGACTGGCATGAAGCAGCTGATTATTGCCGGGGGCGTCAGCGCCAACCAATCGTTGCGCAGTGCGCTGGAAAACATGGTGGCCAAAGAAGGTGCCCGGTTGCGCTACGCACGCCCGCAATTTTGCACCGATAACGGCGCCATGATTGCCTACGCCGGCTGCCAGCGCCTGCTGGCCGGACAGAGCGATGGCCCGGAAGTTGTACCGGTTCCCCGCTGGCCTATGGAGCAACTTGAACCGTTAAGATAACCAAAATGAGCCTTGCCGATGGATAAAGTGCGAGTAGAAGCGATTGAAACGCAAGCAGTTATTGGCGTTTACGAGTTTGAACACCAGGCCCCGCAGCCATTAATCCTGGACCTGGAACTGACCACAGACTTCTCCAGGGCTTTTGTCAGCGATGACCTGCACGATGCCCTGGACTATGACGCCATTACCCAGCGGGTGCGGGCGTTTTGTCAAACCTCCCGTTACCAGTTGCTTGAGGCGCTGGCCGGCGGCATCATCACGCTGTTGTTGGATCATTACCCGGTAGACAAAGTGGCCGTCACCATTCGCAAGCCCAATGCACTAAGCGGTGCCCTGGCCACCGTCTGGTGTGAACGCACCCGGGCACAAATGACAGGAGAAAGGTAGCTGCCGTGACCATTTACGTGCTTGGTATTGGTGCCAATGTCAATGCGCTGCATCAGTGTCGGCGTATACTTGGCCAAATCCGGCGAGCGTTTGGCCAAGTCTGGGTCAGCGAGCTGGTGACCACCAAAGCCGTCGGCATTGATGCACCAGATTATGTAAATGGCGTCGTATGCTTTGAGTCAGATACCGACCCGCAGACACTACTTGAATGGTGCAAGGCACTTGAGCGGCAGCTCGGCAGAGACCGCAGCCAGAAGCTGTGTGCGGCTGATATCGACTTGCTGCTGACCCTTGACCATTTGGACGGCAGACTGACTGAAGACGACGTCGCCGGCCAGGTTGAGGAGCCTTGGTTCCGCCCGTTAGTGACGAGCCTGTTTCGGCAAATGCCGGAGTGTATGTGGGCAAACGGATCATCACCGTCAGATAGCGAAAGCAGCAAACCACCCACAGTCGAGACAACATAAATAAGCAAAGTGCCAGGCCAGCTGGCTTGGCTGAATTTGCTTATACTTGGGTAGCATAAAACTCAACCGCCAAGTGACGCTTGTCGTAGCCCTTAACATGGACAACTGGCTCATCTCGCACGTACCAGTGCTGGGCCTGCGCCTCAGCATCACATGAGCCGACCACTTTACCTTTACCAGAGCGGTTTCGAATCGCTGCGTACCTGAGAACCGGACGTTCCTCCACACTGGCCACACTGGCTTTACGCCAGACGAGACCTTTATTGCGAGCGTCACGATCTTCGTGCTCTTCACGCACAGGGTTGATCAGAGGGCGGTTAATAACATAAGCAAGGTGAGTGACATTGCCATTGCTGTCAGTCTTGAGGTTGTCAGTGTCGAGTTTAATGGCGTCCAGAGACAAGCGATCACGCCCGACCTGCTCCACTTCACCGCTCTCCAGGTTGACGACCCCCTCTTTCCATTCCTGAATATCAGCATTACGCTCTGCCTGTACAGGAGCTAGCTTCTTATCCAGCACAATCAGCTTCTGCTCAATGTCAAAAATGTCAACCAGGCGCTGCTTAAATTCAATGACCGCCAAGTTGGCATCAATACGCTCTTGCACTTCCCGGCAACTGCCAGTGCCATTTGCCAGTATTGCCTGATCGGCTTGGACCGTACAATTCAAGGAAGCAATCTGCTCCTTGAATATTTGATTTTGACTAGCACTCGTGATCTTCGGATGCGGTCCATGCTCAGGTGGTACCACCTCTCTTAGCTCCGCCAGCAATACCTCCAGGCGCCCAGTCAGGTCCGCCTTACGTTTCAGCAGGATTCCGCCATTGGTATCGTTATATGCGCTGATGACTGCCTCGTCCTCGCATTTGAAACGGAATGCTTCAGGCTTTTCAGCGAGAATGGCTGGCATGGCTGGAGGCTGTCGACCTTTTTTTTGAGCCAACGCCACGGCTGCATTGTGCTCAGCCTCAGCAACCTTAAACTCGGCAATTTTGCCATTGTATTCGGCCATGGCCTCAATAAACTCATTGTTACGTTCATCAGGCACGACACCAAACTCCCTGAATTTTTCCAGATCATCCGGCTTAGCCTGATTTTCTTCAAGCGCCTCGCGCCGTCGTTTGAGAATAGGAGCCATTTCACTCAAAGCCCGGATGTAGGGCACCCGGTCCCCGGCTTTAGCCTCCAGGTTCTCCTCGATAACCTTCATCCTGGCGGTGGCATTTATGCACCGATCATTCATGTAGCAAGCGTGATCCCTACGTTCCCGTTGCTGAACAGCGAACTCAGCCTGTTTGGCAGCCGCGTAACGTTCGTGATTAAACAGATAGATCTTGGCATCACACACTTTCGTGCAGAAGAATTTCAACGGCTTCCATACCAGATATTTAATCGGGGCAACGATTACCTTGGCCACACTGCCTACCGCAGAGACGGTGCGCTCCCAGTTAGTGGGCCGGTGATAAACAGTGACCACGGCAGACTGCTGAACAGCTTCTGAGCCAGAGGCAGAACCGAACAGTCTGGCACGAACTTGCGGTAGAAAATTTCTCACAGCTGCCTGGTGAGCAGGCGGTCTCTGCGGGTAACCCTCGTTCTCAATGGTTTCATCAATATGGGTTGTCGTCGCTAAAAATGTTTGTGATGTCTGTGCCGTCGCATCCACTAAAGTCACCGTGTGACCGTTGGTGACAGGCTGGTGTGATGAATATGGGGAAGTCACAACGGAGGTCAGGCCAGTTCCGCCGCCAGTGGCCATCGAGCTTACAGAGTTTGCCATGATACACGTCCTTATTCAGTTTGCCTGGGGTTATGGGTGGAAATAACCGATCAAAAGCTGACTATACAATTCGACAGTTAATTTAGAGTTTTGTTCCACTTCGTTTTTTAAATACCATGCAAATATGCGAACTGGATTTTGCCTGCTAAGGACTGGGGGAGGTGTGTAAATCGGTTGCCCGTGTTCTTCACTCTCTGACTCAATTTATTATTTTTTACTGTAATCTGCTGGCCAGAAAGTTAATTCTTTCCTGCCGAAGGGCTGCACCAAGGGCTTTGCCAGTTATTCCCCGTGAAACTAATGCGCCGGCCTTGATGGCCAGACAACCGTTTAACAGCGTCACAACGTGTTGTTTTTCCCTTTTGACCGTTTCACTGTGACAGGACAGTGCATCCAGCACCAAGGAAAAACGCTCCGGGCGGCGCAGGGCATCGGTGGCTTCAAACACTGACATCAATGTTTGCCCGTCAGGGCACTGTAGCGTCGCTGAGATACGTTCACCGCATTCGCTGACCAGGAGTGCCAGATCGCCGTACCCGGTGGGCAGGCGCAATCTTGTAATCAGGCTTTTAATGCTTGCAATATCGCTGCCTTGGGCAAACAGACAGCCAAATCGTACCTGTGCAGGGGCATTGGCCTTCGCCGCCAGTTGCAGGCGCTCAAAGGCTTGCCCATGGAGTAAGGCGCACAGTTCGGGCAGAACCACTGGCAGAGCCTGACAGCGGATCAATGTTTGAAAGAAGATTTCCGGATTGGGTTCCATCAGGGCTTTCACTGTCTCTTGCCACACTCTTTCTGCCACCAGGCAAGACGCTTCCCCGTTGGCGACCATGACGCTCATCAGCTCAAGGGTCTGGTCAGCGATCCGGAAACCGAGCGGGGCCAGCCTTGCGGCAAACCGGGCCACCCTGAGAATGCGCAGGGGGTCTTCCTGAAACGCTGGCGACACATGGCGCAGCAAGCGATTTTTCAGGTCATTCTGCCCTCCGTACGGATCAATAATCCGTCCGGACTCGTCTTCAGCCATGGCATTAATGGTTAAGTCCCGGCGCAGCAGATCTTCTGCCAGGGTTACGGTACTGGCCGTGTGGAACGTAAAGCCGGCATAACCGCGCCCGGTTTTCCGCTCAATTCTTGCCAGGGCGTACTCTTCTTTGCTGCGTGGGTGAAGAAATACCGGAAAATCCCGCCCAACGGGCATAAAGCCAAGGTCTTTCATCTGTTCGGGCGTGGCACCAACGACAACCCAGTCCTGGTCTTTGATGGGCAAGCCCAGCAGTTTGTCCCTGACGGCTCCACCAACCCGGAAAATTTGCATGATTAAGGTTTTCCCCAGTGAATAAAGTAACGAGCCGTTGTTATAACAGAAAAAACACAGATTTACGCTTTGTGGAATTTTATTTCCCAAAGAGCAATTAAAAGAAAATGATTTTCCACATTTGGTGATAAAAACAGAAAATCAGAAATATTTTTCTCTCCCAAAAACCATACAGTATGCATCCGGACGTTGCCGGAAAATAACAAATCACTCCCAGCGGTCCTTTACTGACGGCCTGAGCCCAAGTCGGTCTTGTCGGCTGTCAGCCCAACAAACACAAACGGAAGTATTTATGAGCGGGCATCAGTGGATTAATGACGCCATCGGCAAAATTGAAGCGGATTTTCAACGCAGTGCCGACACCCACCTGATAAGACTGGAGTTACCAGCACTGGACGGGGTCGATCTGTACCTTAAAGATGAAAGCACTCACCCCACCGGCAGCTTGAAGCATCGTCTGGCTCGCTCACTGTTTCTTTATGGTCTGTGCAATGGCTGGATCAACGAAAAGACCACCATCATTGAGGCCTCCTCAGGCAGCACCGCCGTTTCTGAGGCCTATTTTGCCCGACTACTCGGGCTGCCATTTATCGCCGTGATGCCCAGGTGCACTTCTGCCCGCAAGATTCGCCAGATTGAGTTTTATGGCGGCCAGTGTCATCTGGTGGGCTGTGCGGCAGAAATTTACGCTGAATCCCAGCGACTGGCCAGGGACTTGAACGGTCACTATATGGATCAGTTCACCTATGCCGAACGGGCCACCGACTGGCGCGGCAATAACAACATTGCCGATTCCATCTTCCGTCAGATGGAATGCGAGCAACACCCGGTGCCAAGCTGGATTGTCATGAGCCCCGGAACGGGTGGCACCTCGGCTACCATCGGCCGTTATATCCGCTATCAGAAGCTGGATACCAAGCTGTGCGTGGTTGATCCGGATCATTCAGTGTTTATGGACTACTACCACAGTGGTGACAGCAGCCTGACCATTGACAAGGGATCACGAATAGAAGGCATTGGTCGTCCAAGAGTTGAGCCATCGTTTATCCCGGGCGTTGTGGATGAAATGCGCCGCGTACCCGATGCGGCTGCTATTGCTACCATTCACTGGCTGGAAACCGTGCTCGGGCGCAAAGCGGGGCCAAGCACCGGTACCAATTTGTACGGTGCACTGCAAATCGCTGCCGAGATGCACGCACGGGGCGAACGGGGCTCTGTCGTCACGCTGCTGTGCGACGGCGGCGAGCGCTACCTGGACACTTGCTACAACCACGAGTGGGTTGCTGAGCAGGTTGGTGACACAAAACCATGGACAGACAAACTGCTGCAGCTGATCTCAGGCACGGTGTGCTGAACTCAGACAAGAAGCAGGCAGGGCAACGCGGTAACCAATAGAAACACCAGCAGGGGAACTCGGGTCTGCCCCCCTGAGTCCCTGCTCTTACCGACAAGGACTTATCTTAATTTCGCAAGCTATTTACCTTTGCCGGAGCTCACCGAACCTTTAGCAGCCTTGGCAGTAGAGGTAGCAGGGGGCGCTTGCTTCGCACTCGCATCACTCTTGGTCGACTCACTGGCAGTCTGAGACTGCTGCCCGGAGGGCGCACCAGAAGCCTCCTGTAGACGGCCCCTGGTGGTCAGAAATTGCCGCCGTTGCTCGTTCATTTCCGCCGACGACCTGTAGTTCGCTTCCCCGTAATCAAGAACTCTGGACTTCAGCTCATCGACGCCACGGCCTATCTCTGTCAGCCCATCATGCAATTCCCCGACACTCAACGGAGAAACCATCATTGATGATTGCTGAGCTGAATAACCTGCACCGGTGCTGACTTGACTCACTCCTGACGAAAACGCCCCCGACTGACCAGAATATCCGGCTTGGGTGTAGCTTGCCCCGCCATGAATCGGCCCTGACTGAGTCTCAACGTATCCGGCTTGAGCATGCCCAGCCCCCGACTGACCAGAATATCCGGCTTGGGTGTAACCTGCCCCGCCATGAATCGCCCCTGACTGAGTCTCAACATATCCGGCCTGAGCATGCCCAGCCTCCGACTGACCAGAATATCCAGCTTGGGCGTAACCTGCCCCGCCATGAATCGGCCCTGACTGAGTCTCAACATATCCGGATTGAACGTGCCCAGCCCCCGATGCCAGAAGACCTCCTGCCGGATTGGGCTGAGCTGAAACTGGCAAGTCCTGCCCGGATAATACCTGTCCGGCATGTACCTGTTGTTGAGCTTGAGGCCCGATGGTCGCCGCTTGTGCGGTCCGATCTCTTTTAGCAGCCATCGCAGCTCTTTCAGACTTGTTTTTATAAGTAAAAAATGTGGAAAAATTGAAGCCGGCCGCCTCGCTACCAGCCTCAGACACGCCACCCTCTGACGGTACCACTGCCTGTTGCCCCTGAACTCCCTGAGCGGGCTGTCCCTGCGCTCCGTCTACCCATTGCCCCTGCGCCCCTTGTGTCTGCTGCATCTGAACTCCACCTGCCCATTGCCCCTGCACTCCTTCTGCCAGTTGCCCTTGTGCCTGCCCCACCAGAGCTCCACCTGCCGGTTGCCCCTGCGCCTGCCCCACCAGAACTCCACCTGCCGGTTGCCCCTGCACCTGCCCCGCCAGAGCTCCACCTGCCGGTTGCCCCTGCACCTGCCCCGCCAAAGCTCCACCTGCCGGTTGCCCCTGCGCCTGCCCCGCCAAAGCTCCACCTGCCGGTTGCCCCTGCGCCTGCCCCACCAGCGCCCCACCGGCCAGTTGTCCCTGCGCTCCTTTTGCCTGCTGTCC
>Ga0126343_10000720_pt1 | contig 13672 bp, 6 predicted proteins | sample Cyp2metagenome_FD_92531 | JGI IMG/M metagenome (GOLD analysis project Ga0126343, IMG submission 92531) | Coral microbial communities from Lord Howe Island, Old Settlement Bay, Australia - Cyphastrea 2 metagenome | ecosystem: Host-associated > Invertebrates > Cnidaria > Coral ... | reverse complement strand
TTTTCGTATCTGGCGTGGTACACTTAATTTTTCAAGCTATGTTGTAATAAGTATATGTTAGGACACATTGTTGTTGTCGGATGACTGACTGACCATTCCTCAATAAACTATTTCACATTGAATTTCTCGTGATAGTGTAGTCAGAATTTTGAAAAAAGGTGGGCTGACGTTTTTTCCAATTTACCCAAATGCAATCCATTTTAATCCTCTCCAGTTTTGTCCATCCATGTCTCCTCTTGGCTTTTCTGTGTTTTGTTAGATTTCTTTTATAGTTTTGAGCCGTTATTTTGATCATTTAGTTAATTTTATGACCATTTGATCAGTGCTGAAATTGCCTAAAATTGCGTGACCTAGCCCCTTTAAGCTTAAATAGTTTTCCTCAAAAATGAAAATTGTACTCGGCAAATGGGCAAGTGTTAGATGATTTGTACTCAGCTGAGACTTTTCACTCTCACACTGGTGAACAGACGAGTGCTAATTTCCTACACCAATACTGGGTACCAGTAATTTGTTACTTTGTTACACATGTGTGTTAGAAATGCTGAACTTAAAAGACTCTTTGATAGTAGCTGAATGATTAAGTTCTGCACAGAATTTTCATCACTTGCTGGTACATGCACAAGTACAAGTACAGTAATTGCAAACAATAATTGATACAAAGGCTTCTTTGCAGGTCTTTCACGGTAACTCAGGAAGGAATGATATAGTTAAACACAATCTAAAAGAAATTGCAAGAGCAAGGTTTATTCGGTTTCAGCCAACAGCTTACTCAACTCACACAGCTCTGAGAGTAGAAGTATTTGGAGTACTTAAACCTGCAGGTATCTTGCTTCCTACTCTTGTTATCTTTTATATATTAAGTGCTATCATGGTAAATCTGTTTTTTATTAGCCTTACTAGATCACAATAAACTTATTATATGTACGCATTACATATATTAATCTGCGTAAACTACATGTGAACAATAAGTTATATGAATCACGTTAAGACAAGGTTAAAAAACAAACATGTAGAGTATTGCAAAATGATAATAGTAACCATGCTTGTTTGTTACTCTTAAATTAACCGCTGCTTTTCTATGAATAGGGAGTTTTAGCAAACCACGACGGCGACGGGAGCGACATCAAACAAAAGGTTTAATAAGCAGAACAATGGCTGTGCACGTGCGTTTTGAATCTTTTGAATCATTTCTTTGCCGTTCTCTGCAAAACAACAACGTGAAATGACCAAGTTCTTGGTATTTCGGAGAACGGGAACCGCAATGGCTAATTTTCGGTATCTTCTTTTGAGATTGAACGCTGTTGGTGCATGTTAAGCCTGGAAAGTTTTTAGACCGATAGGCGTACTGAACACATTTACAGAGCTGCGACATATAACTTCGTTTTTTACAAGGTGTTGTCCCCGCCGTAGCCGTCGTCATTGCTTAAACTCCCTATTATTTCTGGAGGTTTCCTCTTTTGTGGGGCTATTAATTTTGCTATTTAAAACAAGTACCACGCATATATACGAAAATGAGCTACAGCCGTCCACGTCATTTATCATACAGTCATGTCAAAGACAGTCTGCACATCACCACTATAAACCTGTATAAACATAATAATGGACGGAAGTTTAACAGAAGGAACACCAGAGCAAAATACTGCATTAATTAGCGATCTATACCGCTCTTGTTGTCAGTTATGCCTCATTTTTAGTACAGAGTGCGCTATTGGGATGGTTTAGGGGGCTGCTGTTCGATCACTAAAGGCTGGTTTCCATATGATCGCAGGCGGATCGCAGATCGCAGACGATCGCAAAGCGGAAGTGTCAAAATTACACGCGCGTTGTGCTAGCGAGAGAAAATCGCAGCAAACATGGTGGACGTCGAGGGAGAAATTATGCTGCAAGCAAATTTATTCTTCTTTTAGTCAACCGATTTTGAAATTCTCATGGCACATCTCCTGCGATCGTCTGCGATCACGATCGCAGGATCGCAGACGATCGCAGAAGTGTTTTTCGCCCATCCATATGATCGCAGTCGATCGCAGAACATTTTGCGACCTGCGATCCGCGATCGTCTGCGATCATGTGGAAACCAGCAGTGTAACTTTACTGTTTGTTTAAGGTTACCGTGTACCTGCAAGGTGTCTCGCGTCCAAGCACTATGTAGCGTGTCCAGTTTAAACTGTAGATACCTAAACCCCTATATCAAATCAAAGCTTGCAGAGCTGGCTATATAACTTTACCAATAATTTGAAATAAACTGAATTGTCGAATTTGTCACGACTACTAAATGGGAGCGTCCGAGTAACCTTTTCAAAGCTACAAGTCAAAGCGAATTTAGTCTTTCACTTAATTTGTTCCTCATTTTCTGGACCCAAAGCGCTAAAAACGTGTCTACGTTCTGCCATACTCAGTTACACTGAAATAGTATTAGAAAGATGTGAAATGTTTGTACAAAAATCGCTGTGGTAGAATGAATACAAGATATGTTACGCATGCGTTCGAGCATCTTTAGGACGTCCTTTAGCATGATGAAATCCATTCTCGAGTTCAGATTCACACGGTTTTTTATATGTTGCCTGGGATAGCAGTTACACGTCAGTTCTTCCTTTCTCCCTTTTCAGTGCAAATAACGGTTCTATGACAGCGTATCTTGTGGAATGTCGTGTGCTGCTTTCAAACTATTGCGTGTTTTCGAAGGTTGAAAGACTGGAAACGGATTCTCTCCTTAGCGGCTTGTTTATTATCTCCTTTATGAAAGAGAGCAAAAATTTCATGCACTGTATAAACCCGAAACATTTCCGAGTCAGAAAAAGACTTCTCAATATTGCCACAGCCTCTGTGGCACTTACGACTTTACAGAAAACGCATAAAAATTGAATCGGTCCTCGAGGGGACATGTTCGCCGATGTAGAGTATCATCTCAGTCAAGTTGAAACTCTTCTCAGTTGTAGTAATAAATTTTATTGGCATCATTGTGCCAGTTACTACTACTGACAGTAGCTTTTCATGGCTGTGTATGATTGACGGGACATAGGTACCCCTCCCCCCCCCCAAACAGGGCCTGCCATAAGTTTAGCTGACGCAAGTGCTAGAACTAACTTGTATCGTGTTGTTTACAGATGAAGCTAAAACCTTAAAACCTACTTCGAGTTGATCCACCCTAAGAATATCCACACTGCTAAGGTTATGTCTTATCACGTTTTTGTCCGCTCATATTCCGCTTTTATCAGTTGAGTACCAAGTGACTGTCAGGGCCGTAAATTGCACTCTGTACTATCTGAGATTGTCTCACTTTTTCTTTTCACCTTACACAGTATTTTCAAGCTTCTGAAATAACGTTTTCTGTATTTTGCCTTAACTTCTGTAACACCAAATCTAAGTCATAAATTTGGTCATTTTTTTAATTTGTAGCTCCAAGCCAAGCTCCAAGTAGCTTTGTCTTGACTCCACTGTCTTCCACAAGTGTTAGAGCATCTTGGCAACTGCCACCGGTAGGCTCCAGACATGGACCAATTACAGGATTTAAACTGTTCTACCAGAGGAAGAATTCTGCTGCAGATTATCCAACTGTTTTAACTATTCAAAGTAATCCAATTTTGAACATGGACATAACTGGACTATGTAAATATTCAGTATATGAATTTCAAGTGTTAGCTTTCTCTTCTGCTGGAAATGGACCAAAAAGTTCTGTTCAGGAAGTGAGAACAAATGAAGATGGTAAGATGTGAACGATAGCTGTTATGTTGAATTTCTTTAGTAACTTAAAAGTGTGAAGGGTATAATGTACTCTGTGTACAATGTAGGTGTCATCTGGAAGCAATGGAACTCACCAATATGAAAACCAAGCAATATGCAATGCAAATTCATGGTGACAATGGCAACCTCACCACGGGTCAACCCCCGTAGCAACTCTTCTTTTGGAGAAAGAAAATAGCTAGAATTGCATTTTCAATAAGATCTGAAAGAAAAGTAAAGATCTAAGATTGCAACTTCAAGGCCCTTACTGTTGAAAGCGAATGAACTGCATATATCCTGGAATATTTTCCTCAGTGACTGACCAGCAGCTAAACTCCCTGTGATCTATCAAGATAAATTAGTAGTGATCAAAGCATAGAGCAGCACGTTCACACGTGTACTTTGCGTATTTTGTCGACAACGTTTGATGAAATGCCAGATAACGATTTGCTTGTGAAGCTGAACTAGCGATGATTAAATTAGTTTGTAAACCGTCACTGCGTCCCGATGTAACTCCTCGTTGCGGCTTCCAACTGATAAAACTACTTCTGCATTAATAATATTCCTGTTGTCAGTTCTAATGGCCTTCACTCCCCGGAATATAGAGCTTTCCATACAATCAACAGAAGACCAGCAACCTCGGGAACCTTACCAGAAAACTGCACTGCAAATCCCCCCAGCCTTCTCCACTAGCATTCGAATAAGTTAGCACCTCCACCCTGGGGCTAGGAGACCAGATTGGATACCCTCTGCAGTGAAAATTGTCCCTCCAGAACAGCACCTCTGACTGGCTGTTTTGTGATACATTACTAAAATGGCTTATCCCAAAAATAAACCTGGCAAATATCTCTGTAGATGCCTCGTGTCCAGAGATGAACCACTGGGTCAAGTGCAAGACCCATAGAAACTAGAGAGTGTGACAAACGAGAAAGGCATCTAGCAGAAAGTGTTTGTCTATGATTGTGTCTACTAACTGCTTTTGGGCTTCCACTCTCCTTCGCAGGACCCGAAAAATTCCATGTTGTACTCCACTGTAAAACCCAAAAGTTCTCAATCCTGCTTGTAATCGAACCCACTGGCTTTTCTCCTCATTGGCATTGAAACCACTTAAAGCAATGTCCCTACGGACCAATGTAGACATCTTTATAGCCCTTAAGGACTTGAAAGCTTAGCAGAGTATTATATAACTCAAGAATTGCTGGGATGAGGATTTTATGGGGCATGAATTTTCCATGAATCTCATCGAGGTGTATTTCATGACCCATGAAAATCTGGTGATAAGACTTCCATAATTTGGCTCAGTAGGAGTATGGCTGTGGGTGTGCTCATCAGTGGGTGGCACAATTGTGGTTTCATGAAAAGGTCTTTTGTAAGTCCTCTTTTCTCCTAATGGTACAGAAGGGGAGTAAATGGGATACCAAACTACCTTTTAAAGCATTCTGACAAACATGCTGGGAGGTATGAAATGTGCTATAGCCCGGATCCCATCCAGCAGAAAAAAAATCGGTCCTGTCTTTGGATTACGGAAACGTCGTGACATGTAGGTTCTCTTGCTTGTGCCAACATTGCATGTACGTCAGCAGCCGGTCTTACTTCACTTTGATTTGTGTTTGCGTCGCTTCTATTTTGGTGATATTTCTGCCGTCATCAGAAAGGGGAGAACCAAAAGTCGATGGTTACTGTTTGATTATTTTACACTGTTCTTACGTAGTGGACAGCCATTTAACTTAACACTTCAACCTGACACTTTCACTCTTTGGTGTCTAGTGATCAATTTTCCTTTTTGCGACTAAAAATAACGATAACAATTATACGGTAATAACACAATTGTATCTTCTCTCCCTTAGTGCCCAGCCACGGGCCAGAAAATGTGTCTTCTACTGAAGTGAACAGCACAGCATTTGATATAACTTGGGCTGCACTGCCAGAGAGGTTGGCACATGGCGTTGTCAAAATGTACGAAGTCAGACTTGTTTTGAAGGAAAATTGTACTTCATCTCAGTCTGAATTATATTCAAGGTTTAACACAACTACATCAAATATGGTCCTTAGTGGTCTATCAATATGTGCAAGGTACGAGGTGTCTGTAAGAGGCTTTACTGTGGTGGGACCAGGACCCTACAGCAGCCCTACAGTGCTTCAGACGTTCGGTGAGTGAACGAAATGTCTGATTGTTTGATTTATCATGAATGAAATAATTTATCTTGTGCTGTCCTCAACTGATGTAATATTTATAGTTGCAGTCATTGGATCTACCAGTGGTTGTATCATCTGACTATTTCTTAGTAAATTAAAATACTCCAGAATGAAAAGAGCTTTCATTTATAATCAAGGAATACGAGGATGATTGCTAGCATTTTAGCTTACTTGCTTTTATGAAGTTTACTCTTTGGTACGTATGATTCTCATCTGATATTATTTATCTGTTTTCACATATTTTTGGAGAAATGTAAAATTATGTTGAAGACTATATAGCCTTCCTTCTAAGGTCGTCTTCAAACGTTGTATGCATCGAAGATTTTGTTGTACTAGAGATACACGTATTTGTTGTTATTTTTAAAACAAAAACGGGCTTTCTCAGAGGCCGTCGTGAAAAAATAAGACTTTTCTTTGTGTTTCTTCTTCTGTTGGAACGCTAGTTACTCGTATTCAATGTGCTATCCGAGGCCTGAATCGTCTTAAGTTGCCTCAAATCACCTCAGTGGTTTTTTTCCCCGCCAATTTTGCTTAAGCGGCGTCAAGTCGCCTCAAATCGCCCGAAGTCTCGGTGACTTGAGGTCCCAGAGTAGGCCTTCCTCCTTTCACATCTACAAACCTTGATTTCATGACATGTCCTAGTCCTAGCCCCCTCATATCTATTAGAAAAACGTCTTTCAAGAGTGTAGTGAAATTTGCTGCTTGTGCATTCACTCATGGTTGCCGAGGACGTAGACGATCAAAATGGTAAGAAAGTTCACGAAGGCACAATTTTCGGGAATTGGCAGTTTGCACTATTGGTTCTACATCATCATGTCCAGCTGACCTTAACCAGACGTTTTCTTCCACAGGTATGAGATGGTCTAAAGAAAGGCCTTCCTCGCCATCTTTTCTGTTGAATTCAACCGAAGCAGGTTTAACAGCAAAAATAACTTTACCACGCTTTCCAGCAAATGCAAAGTATGTATAATTGATTAAGAGGCGTTCTTAAATACTCCTAAACTTGGGCATAATGTAGGTCTAGTGCAAGTTTTGCACATTAGCTCTTGTCCTGGTATGCAAATTTAACCCCAGGGAACAGGGTGGGAAAATGAAAGAGCAACTTTTCTTCTTAAAATAAAGATAAAAACATTTAGAGAGTACTTAAACCACAATCTTTCAGAGTGCTGCACCCAAGTTCTTCTGCAATGAGCTCAAAATTTATCATTGTCTTTCACGTCCTTGTATCTTCGTTGAAGACGAAGAAACTACTAAGCTCAATATTCCTGGAGGACCTTTGGCTGTCACGCGTACGGAAAAACAGTTTCTTAGAAGTGCATTATCTATTGGTCGCTACGAAGTTTATGTGAGGATTTCATATCTTTTGGTGTCAGGCAAACACAAAATATAATTGTTATCCTAGCTCGTTGCACTTTCTCATTTAATTGATTTAAATAACTAGATTGAGCACGATTTTTAGTAGGGATTATTGGTTGCATATCTATACGTATCTGTACCCCTCTACAAGGGAAAAACGGATTGATACTATTATTTCTAGTAGCAGCTGGTACCAATAGTTTATCTCTTAGGTGTCATTGTGTTGTGTTCTTGGGCTTGAAACCTTACTCTCAGAGTTCCTCTCTCCATCAGGTGTGCAAATTTGTACAAAATTAATACTGGGGGTAGCCATGCAATGGACTGGTATCCCGTCTGAGGGGAAGTAGAATTTGTCCTACTCACTTCTTGCTACAGAAACCAGAGATCCCCGGTCTGATTGGCCACTGGGCTCACACGCAAACTTTGTTGCTGTTGGTGCTACTCCTATGATTGTTATTACATTTATGGGTAGGACAGCCCATACTGGGTAAAGAAGTTCAACAGTTCCATGGCAGTTGCGCTATTACGATTTTTACGAATAATAAACTAATTGGGAGAGAGTAGTCCAGTAAAGATTACCGTAAAGTAGCATTTCTCAGATTGGCAGAGTTTGCAACTTTTATCCAGATTTCTGAAATGTTGATGGTTGCACTGATCATGCTTCACGCAACAGGTACTCTCCAATTGCCAGGTGAATATTACTTTGTTTCACACCAATATATCTGTTTTTCCAGTATTGTTCTTGGTGAGTTACTATGCATTTTAACAATCTTGCAGATTCTTTCAGGTCATCGTCATAACGGTTAGTTCGCACTATTCCGGTGTGGTAAACTCGCCTGGAAGTTTTACATCACAGGATTTGGTGACCTATGATGAAGCACACGAATCGCTAGTTGATGCAGCTTATGTGACTTTCCAGTTTAATGGAAACGACTTTGATAATTACCAGGAATTTATTGTTGGAAATGGAGCACAATCAAACAGTAAGACAAGAACTAAAAGAAGCTGTGATAACAACGAGCAATATTACAACAAACCACTCCAGCAAAATACCAACTATAGGTTGTTCCTCAGGGCTTTTGTTACTGAGGTATTGAGAACACCTCTTGTCATTTATTACGACATTTTTGCTTATCCAAGTTATGCCAATGTAACTCTCACAATTAAAGCTGCATAAACCCTGCTCAAGTTAAACGTTACTAAAATTTTGCAATTATCTCCTGTAGTACAAGTAGGTCAAGTTGTTACATGTAATGAAATGCTACACTAGTGTGTGCCATTGACTTTTGTTTCTTGGGAATACACTTATCCCTTGTTGCCCTTCTAGTCTTTCTACCAATTGTAACAAAGGCCAAAGCGTTGAATTGAATGTTGTAAATGTAGTAATAGGACATATTCGTGTTCTCAGTAATGGACTGGCACTAGCTTGCCATGGAGGCTCATGCGGAGGAATATTACATTTGTATTTGAAAAGGCTCCCTGCATTAGCCTCGGTTGCAAGCTAGTTCCAGTCCAATACCGAGAGTACGAATACGGTCTATTTATGTCACATTTTCAGCAAGTAAAGCATCAAAATATCTTTGCAATCAGATTCCATAAATAATACATGTACATGTTCAAAGGTAACCGTTTTCAAGATAACATGTTTATACATGTACTTGCATATTAAGTAAAAACCTTAAGCTGTGGAAAAAGGCATTGTTGCAAGAATATGTATGCATTAACTTTAAACGTTTTAAAAAGGCGAGATTAAAAATATATATATCGCTGTGCATAATTTTCATTAAATCCGAATGGGCGCTAAATCCGTAAGAAAACGCTCGCAATAAGAGGGTTAATATTTGTGCGTCGGATTGTTTGTCAGTTTTACATGTCAGCAATCACGTCAAAGTCGTCTGGCTTGCACCAGTGACCGTTGTGATTACAATTTTCTGAGAAGATATAAGTTTCTTAGTGGAAAGTGTGCTTTCAACCCTCTGATTTGCTTATTCTATTACTACAGATTTGGCAACGCTGAAATTTAATTTAATGTAAGGAGGCTAAGTGTGTAATGGTTAGTACTCCAAAATGATCCGGATAAAAAAGTCTGGGTTAAACTCCTGCCTGGGTTCATTGTGTTGTGTTCTTAGGTAAGACAGAATACTCTCACAGTGCCTCTCTCCAATCAGGTGCACAAATGGGTAGCAGTGAATTTCATCTTGGTGTTAATCTTGCGATGGACTAGCATCCCATTGAGGGTGTGGTAGTCTACCCAAACCGGAGTTAAGCGCAGGCCTGTGACCACCACTAGACTCAAATGCAGACCTGTTTTTTAATTGCGTTAGAATTTTTTTCAGTATTGTTTACGTTTTGTGCTTAATTATGTATTTATATTTGTAGGTACAGTATATTTCAAGCAACTTCGTAGAGATAAAGACTAAAGGTATTGGAGAATAAAATTCGTTGTTTTTTCTTGTTGGATATGTTAAGTTAACAATTTCTCTATGGTTTTATATTTTGCATTTGCATTGCAATTGCATTACATTTGCATTGCATTGCATTTGATGCCAATACGATGAGTTCGGTAAGAGTGACAGCTAGTTGTACTTGGGGAGATGTAGGGGATGGATAAGATCCTGTAACGAAAGAGGTTTCTGTGGTGGTCAGTGTACAGGTCTATCCATATTGCAGATTCTTCCGGAAGGTTGTAACCTTTGCTATTAAACTCTTAGAGAAACCTGCTGTCATGAAACTACCAGAAAGATTAATTTTACCGGTTGGCGAACTGGTATTGTTGACGTGTGTGGTCACTGGAGATCCTGAACCTTCTGTCACGTGGACTAAAAATGGGAATAGCTCTCTGCCACGGGCTCAGTTCGAAAACGATGGTCGTATCCTTCTTATTAAAGATGTCCGTCCTGGTGACAGTGGTGTTTATGAATGTAAAGCATCCAACAAGTTTGGAGAAAGCCGTACATCTACAACAGTGATAGTCGCGGGTGAGGTGTACTGACAAGTAAAGAGATAATAACACTTAAAGAATTTATAGAACTGTTATAAGCAGAGTTTTTGCTTATTCCATCTTTAACCTACCGAAAAAATTGTGAAATTGGATGGACCGGAGGGTGGCCCATATCACTTGCTCTATGGATGTTCTCAGATTTAAATTTTAAGGAAACTTTTGGAAGATTGCAAGCTTTTCACTTATAACCTCACTTTTTACTATGAGGGGAGTTCGCTGAAAATCCCTGGTGTAAATCCTTCACCCGGCGTCATTACGTGGGGGGAGTCTGTTGTTTTGCTTGCTTCCTTTTCTCCTAGGGATTTGCTCGTAGTATAAAAATATAGGTATTGCACTATCGTAGTCTATTGATCAGAAGCAGTTACAACTTTCGGATGTTTAAAAAGGTTGATAAAAGTGGGTTTTGGCCTAGTTCTTTTTATGATGTTTTGCAGTTTTGATTTTTTTTTTCTTCTCTTTTGACGCACAGTTCCACCCAGAATAACTAAAGAAGTTTCCCCATCTTCAGTGATATGTGAGATGCAAACCCTTTGTACTTTATCTTGCCATGCAAGCAGTGACAGTCCTTTTAGTTACTCTTGGACAAAGAATGGTCTGGTCCCAGTTAGTGATGATACTAAGATCATGAACAACATCATTGTTCTCACGCCTCGTGATTCAGAGGATTATGGAGTGTATTCATGCCATGTTACAAACAGCTTTGGTTCCACAGCTTACAAAATCACTTTGTCAGAGGGTCACAAGTCTTCACCGTCTGCGTTTGCATGTAGGTGCATGTAGTTGGTAAAGGTTGCTAAAACAAAGTGCACTATATTAGTCATGTATCTACGTACTGAGTAATGTTACAACCGGGTCAGGGACAGAAGTACAAACCAGTTTGCTTTTCCTGTAGTTTTTAATGTGTTGTAGCCTTTTTGGAATAGGACGTGGATGATTTAGCTCACTTAAGTATAAGCAGGTCATCAGCCAGCTCTTCCCTTTTTAAGGACACTTCCTACTGAGTTTGAATCACTGAAACTTCACGGCAACTTTGTCAGGGTTGCTACGTCAGTTCATTAGGTAAGAAAATGAGTTGAAAACACATTTTCTCTATTTCTACGAATTACATAACCAAGAGTAGAAGTTTCGGAGAATGAGAAGTGCTCTGAGAACACGAGCCATAGGCAAGTGTTCCCACAACTTTTTCGAGTTCTGAAAGACTTCGTTTAGAGAATGTTGCGCGAAGAAAAAATAAAAACCTGTTTATTTTGATCTATTTTTACTCTTTGACAGATGGAAAGAGCGTTTTCTATATTACGGTTATCACTTTATCCTGCATTGTTTTCATCTTGCTTGTTGTAAATGGTGTGTTGATATGGCGGCTAAGACGGGCTTTTCCTGAAAACAGAGCAACTACTGCGGACAAGTCTCTCACCGACAACGTAGGTGAAAGTGTTTCACCACGTGATCAGCACATGTCCGAACCAGGTTCATACATGGAACTCCGTCCCAGGCATTTGGAAGGGCAGTCAACTGGATCTCCTGAGTACAAAAGTCTACAGCGCAAAGATAAGAATACCGAATATTACAATGTGGGATTAAACGAAGGAGAAGATGGTCAGGGAGAAATTTACCAAGAAATAGGAAATGCCTCGTGCTGAGTTGTTTCCTTTCATCGCACAGTTCCTTTCATTCGAGCGTCACGTTTTCCCCTCTTTGAACGCCCGCCACGCAGACTATTTGATTGTTAAAACCGAAGAAATCTTTTTTGAGCCCATTTTCGTGGTAGCTTTGAGCATTTTGCCTGCTACAGTGGTCAGTGCTTCATGATCAGTAGTACATGGCGAATGTCTTTGTCTGAATTGTTATGTCCGGGATAGCTAACAAATCTTAGGCGCCGCAGTCTATCTGGAAATGAAATACTACTCAGATAGATGAAGCACTATTATAAAATATGTCCTTTCATTGGTTTATCAGGCACATTGTAATACATGTCAATCGTGATATGTCACAAAGCAGCTGGCCAGTAATCTTCGATTGATGTTTAGAGGTCTCTTATTGAGAGGGAACGAATATTATTGGCTTTGGATATGCCATTTCTCTGTCATCCTGGTACAAAACGTTTTATTTAAAAACAGGTTTGACAAGTAAAAGCCCGTTTAATTTTGTGCACATTTCATTTATTGGTCATGTCGAAAGTTTGTTATCTCGCCACTTTTTCCAAAAAAATAGAATAGAAGCGCTTGGAAATAGCTTATTCACGCAGCGCCACTACTGAGGGTACAAGGTGAATATATTACATGGCGTATCTTCTGCCAGAATGCCCTTCACCTCTACTAAGGTTTCCAAAAGAAACAAAACTTCTCTTGTAACCTTTTATGTTTGATTATCTACTAGGGATAGTTGGTCTAGTTTGATCGTCTCGTTGAGGGAGATCTTAGCCCCTTAAATCACAGGAGTGATCAAAATATAATTTCTCATAACAGAACCAATACATTATCAAGGAACATGTGATGAGAATAAGGATAATCTATGTTACCTTTTCTTACTGTACCACCAAATTCTCAGAAGTGCCGTTAAAAGAACTGATGGCCAAAAAGTTATAACACAGCAACAGTTCTTTTTAGCTTTTTGGAACAAGAGATCTAACCATGTGGCGCGTTAGCTGGTGTGCATTGCAAAGTTTTAGGATAAGTCGATCATATTTGTAAACACAGTGTCAGTTTTTTTCGCCATTGTGGTTAGCAATTTCATATTACGCAATAGTAGTAATGATGACGATGATTAAGATATTTAGACAGGGATTTCACTATGAGGTTATCATCAATGTTGCCCTGCGTGAATAACTATTAAAAGTAAAACAAACGTTAAAGTAAGAGTTGCAATGGCCGTGTGTAATGATTTCCTTTTCCAATCTTTCTGTAAGCTGACTGTCTCATTTCAACTTTATGTTATAGTATAATAAGTTTGCAAGTAAGATAATCTTTGTAGAAAACATTTTTTATGGAGGGAAATGGTTAAGAAACGCGGTAAACATAAAAGAAGCAAACAAACAGGCTAATTTTTATGTTGGACGGTCCTTTAGCCTGCACATCTTTTGTTGTTTGCTCACAGACGATGCTTAGATTACACATTCACCTTGCTTCTAATGGTTAGTTGTATGAGCACGTGTAACCATTAATATTTTTTCGCATTTTCGCCAGGTTTTGAGCAGGGTTAACTCCCAAAATAGCCAACAAAAACATACATCAAAGAACTTTGACAAGTTTCGTAGCCATTTCTCTCTATTAACTATGCAAAAATCAAAAATACAGATACGGAATAGAAAAGTTCAAGACAAAGTATTTTTAGGTAATAAAATGTTTGTCGATAATGTATGTGTAGACAATAAAACAGTTGTCAGTAATAGAATTTAGTAAG
>Ga0126343_10000719_pt1 | contig 13683 bp, 6 predicted proteins | sample Cyp2metagenome_FD_92531 | JGI IMG/M metagenome (GOLD analysis project Ga0126343, IMG submission 92531) | Coral microbial communities from Lord Howe Island, Old Settlement Bay, Australia - Cyphastrea 2 metagenome | ecosystem: Host-associated > Invertebrates > Cnidaria > Coral ... | reverse complement strand
TGTTTCCCATCATTGACCTTCATGTTCATCATAATGCGTTCGGATTACCTCGTAATTTCGATTTGATCAAGCTGTAAGCATTAAATGGAACTGTTTTAAATCGTCTACGGTTTGGTGCTTACACCTTCCAGGCACCATTCCTTACGACCGCCCATTGTTAATGAGTTTAATAATTAAGATAAAAAAGGGCCGAATTGGTGATCTCCCAGATTTTGATTTTTTTTAGGTTGTATATGTTACTCTGGAGCTGTGCATACACATTTCTTATATCACAGGATGTCTACTGTTCATGTCTACAAGTACACGTTCATATTGAATCAGGATTCTATAGAACATACTGTACAAGTGCAACTTGTACACAGTTACCTGATCACCAATTGCAGCTTGGATGAAGCTGAGGAGGACTTCATAGGTGGATTTGGTTTCTCTGGTTTTTGGCCTGTACCGCACTCCAGCCAAGTCTGATGAATTATCTGACAACAAACTGCTGCTAGCTTTGCTCTTCGTGAACTCCTCTCTTTCCACCAGTTTTTGACGCCTGCAAAGGAATATATATCGTCACTGCAATCAAAGCAGTCATAGGAGGTTTGGTAGAAAGCCGTTACATGTGGGCAGGGTTTAACTACTGCACATTCTTTGTTTAATGTGTTGTATTGTTGGGCATGAAACTTTACTTTGACAGTTTTACAGCCTAAATGTACATGTATACTCCAAAACAAAAATTCATTCGGGGTTGGCCAGTCTTTTTGGGTGTACAGTATACAGTACTGCGGGATTTTAAATCAAGTGTATGGTACAATGTAATTTCACTCCAAAATTGGGCCTTTCAGAGGTATAGAATATACCTTCTTTGTAAAGTTTGGTATTTTCCAAGAATTTCAGGGGAAAGTTTGGGTATAACTGATTTTTATTTTCAACTATTGATATACATGTACCACTATCCCCCATGGCCATCCCTGATTATTACTTGGCTTGAATGTCAGAAGCATCTTCCAAGACCTGTTTTAAAATCACTAGACTGGTTATCCAGCTTATGATTAAAAAGTTCACAAAAGCTGCACTCAAAAACATTCCATGACATCTCTATCCTTCTTAACCAGACATAAACATTTGCTTTTATCTAATGCCAGGAGTAGTTTATGTTGAATCCCATTAATGTTTTCAACTGGAGGTCAACTGGTTTTCATGGGCAGGCAAAATTTTTACAACTGAACTTCTTTATCAGAAAAACTTGTCTAAATGGTCAAACCAGACAGCCAGAATCACCCTCACAGCCAGTAAATCTGCCTGGTGCCCAACCCCAAATGAAACACCTGAATTTGTGCTAGGTAGCCATGGCAACTTACTTGGCTTTTCTCTCCTCAGACACAGGAGGTTTGGTTCTCTGATACTTGTCTCCCATTTTAATCCCTCCCAAGTGTCCCACAAGTGACACAACCTCTCCAGTGGCCTCATCACGTCCACGGCGCTCGATCAGCGAGCGATCAGCTTGCAATACAAGATTGGAGTTCTACAAGAATTTAATGAAATTATCTGAGTTAAATGCTAGATAAAAGACAATCAGTTTAGTCCATAAACATCAAGAAAAGACAAATAATTATTATGTAATTCACAGCAGCAATTATACTAAGACAACACGAAGGAATCCCGGAAGAAACAGCTCCATCACAATTAATGGACACTTAAACATTTCAGTTATCCTTACAAACAACTGACTTTCAGAAGTTGATAACTAGCAAGCAAACAAAATAGGTGCTGTAGTTAGGAAGACACCTCTTCGAAACAAGCACACAGAGAGGCAGACAGTCGTGTCTCAAACACACTCATTTCAGGCAGAGTTAACTGAATCTACTATACTATACAGTAACATGTAAAGATTCTACCCACAATGTACATGTAGTAACGAAAAAGTATGCATGGCGAATACATACAGAGTGTTATCCAAAATCTGACATATTGGTGTACTAATAGCATGTCTGCCAAGAAATAGTCTTGAAACATTTTCTTGTTTTCTCAAACTGTGTATCTCTTGCCACAAGATACAAGCTTAAGCTTAGTACCATAAGCTTAAAGGAGAAAGTTTATACACGTCTTAGGGTAGAGTCACAGCGCACGCTGAATATTGTGTTCCCGAACATTCTAATAAGTATTATCCGTGCGTTGAACATACATCCCGACATTGCAAATAAATTCCATGCATTCTCATAAGATAAGAAAACTGCAAAATGCCGATCTGATGCCGATTTATCCAAATCTTAGCAGTGTTTCATAACCACGTGGCTACAGCTCCACAAACTTCGATACTAAACTCACCGCTTTGTACTCATACTGCAGCGATCTGGCTGTAGCATCCGCCATGACGCTTTTGCAGGGCTAAGCCTCAACAACGAAGCTTTTCTTCAGCGGAAAATATAAGTTTCAGTTGCTCAAAGATGATGAGTTTTGATGGCAACTATTGCTGCAAGATGGAGGCCAAACGTTGTTAGTGCGTATTCCAATGGTAGTGTCCGCTGACCACTTTATAAATAAGCGCCTGGAGCCCAGGGCCCTGCCTGGACACGCGCCAGACTACTGTATGAAGTGTTCTTGATATTATTCCAAGGTTTGTCTGCGCGATCAAAGTTGAAAACTTCCCTTTCGTCTGCTCAGTGATCATCGTTTCGCTCATGTTGTCCGTCATATCCCGAGACTGTCGGTCATGACGAGATGCGTTTAATATATTTTTTTTTGTCTTATGATCTGCCCCCCATTCAACGACGTTTACCTGCAGATATTGCGAACTAAAACAAGATTTTTTTATCTCAAATGCCAATCCTGGTAATTGAAACGCAATTGATCGTGAAAAGTATACTATTTTTGCAAACAGTTGGAAATTATCGAAGATATTTGGAATACAAAGGACACTGCAGCCTGCATAAGGAAACAATTTGTAGTCAAACACCAGATGTCGAAAAAATCCCCTCTGGTCTATTCATCGACTATGGTACAGCGGAATACTATCAATTACTTCCAGCAACCCATCGCCAATATCATTATTCCACACTTTTTAAGACACGCACCAGACTGCCTTCAAAGGATGGGAAAATCAGTCAGTCTTGCGTGTAAGATGCCCACATGGGTCGCACTGAAGAGCAAGCCTCTCCAAACCGCTTTTGGACGAAACCCACCGCAATTCTTGGCTCGTATTACTCGTATGCGATCTTAGCCAATGAATAAGATACTGTTCCAGCGAATGAAGTAAAACGATGTATAGGTTGTTGACCAAGTGTGAGGTCAGAATGGCTGGATATTGGCCAAGTTTTCCTTTTGCGTGTTTATGGACCGTGGCGGAGTCGAAGTCCATAAACATGAACGATGCCAACATCAATCCATCCTGACCGAACAAGCTTGGTCAATAAAGAATTTATTTCATGACATACGGGGAAAGTTTTCTTGTCGGACACGGCGGGTAGTCTCGAGCGGGCAAGAAAGATCCACTTCCTCGCTCGGGTAGCCAATCATAGCGCAGGGTTTGATTCATCTTGCCCTCTCCGTTGTCTTCTTTACTCGAGCACTTTCCCCTAAACACAAAGTTGTTCTTAAGTGCATGTTCATACCGTTAACGTCAGTTTCCTTCTCCACAATTTTAGCTTTATTTTCATTTAGCATTAACTTACTTTCTGTAGTAATTCAATTTGCAATTAACTTTGCATCATTGTCCGCTATTATTTCTTTTCTAGATTTATCTTTCGAATACTTTTCTGATTCTGACTTTAAGACTGGTGCAGCATTCCGTCCTATTTCTGTTAGCCGGCTTTTCTTTGCTTATTATCGTTCATTTCTAAAATGGACTTACACCATGGCACACCCCCGGGAAAATCCTTTTTTTTTAGATCAAAACATGAAGCTTTAGTATATCTGAATAAAACGGTAACTGTCTACCTGACAAGAAGTCAAAGCCACTATGATGTTCAAAATTCTAAATAGAGAGACTCATGATTATTTATCAAATAAATTCATCTTTCGTAATGATACTACTAGTTATAGATTAAGAAATAGTGAAATGAGGCTGGCTCTTCCATAACCTCGCACCGATTATGTTCGTAGGAGTTTTTCTTATAGCCGTGCCGCGTTGTGGAATAGCCTTCCGACTGATATTAGAGTATCTAAAACATTAGGTGAGTTTAAGACGAAGCTAAGTAACTTCAGTTTTGAGTGAACTAACGACACGGCTTCCCTGAAAAGCAGTACTTTTGTTTTCATTTATTTTCATTTTAATAAGTAGTTAGCTCAGTTTGTCTAGATTAGGCTTTTAATCTTTGTATATATTTTTATAATGATTATACAGTTTCAGTTTTCACATTTGTAGGTATTTTGCTTGTATACGACTGAGGGAAATTACCGTGTATAAATAAAGTGATCTATCTATCTATCTATCTATCTATCTAAGTATAATCCGTTTTCACTGATTTGAAAAAGTTATTCTCATATATTATCTTGCTAGAGTAAAAATTGCTCTTTTTAATAACATGCTAGGTAATCTGGCTCTCGCTGGCGGATCTTGATGAAACTGTCTCAGTGTAATTTAAAGCACAGACCAGTATTTTGCTGTGGTTCTGTAATTATGCTTCATACGGTGGTTTTTACTTCTGCGGCCGCCTTCCCACTACGCTTGGAAACGAAGTTTCTGCACTGAAAACGTATCAAATGCCAGTTTCCGTCCACACTAGGCCGAAGGTACTCAACAATCACTCACCATTTTGGATTTGGAGATTCTGCAGGCTAGATGTGTGAAAGTATTAGAAGAACACTCAGTTTCCTGTGGTTGGTCGAGATTCCTTAGTAAACATTCAAATGACGACTGTTTGCCGTTGATGTCGTCATATAAATGCTATTCTGACGTTGAATTATGCTGACCGCTGTCGTTGTTGTTCTCCTCTCGTTTCGATTCGACAGGAAGAGCAGTTTTTCTATTTAGTGCCATTTTGTGCCAGTGATTGTACTTGATCTTACTTAGTACTCGCGGAGTTCGGAATCGCACAATTCCTGCCGGGGCGGACCGTACGCGTGCTGCTCGCTTGACCTTTTGTCTCGTGCCTACTCGTTCCGTTCGACATCCTCGTTCCGCCCCTGTCTGCCCAGTTGGTCTGTCCACCACCGTTTCACGCGACACAACAAGGTAACAAAGGCACAAAATTGAAAGAACGACAACTAAACAAAGGAATATAACAGAGGGGTCGCTCCTTGGCGCTCTTTGACTTATTTCATGAACCAGACGGGAGCGGTATTCCTTAATTTCATCGCACGTCACCTCTATCTCGAGTTCAAGAGATTCCAGCCTACGGATTGTTCCGGTGAGAGCAGCGTTGTTTGCTAGGCCTGTTAGGGCAGCCGTCCCTGAGATAGCGGCGCCGGGTACATTTCCAGTAGCAAGGGACGCCACAAAAAAAAATACGGAGCCAAATACATAAGTCACAGTCCAGTCTCTATTGCTGTGGCTTCTATCGATGTCGCTTTTGATAAATCGAGCTAGATGTTTGAGATCGGCAGAAAAGCGATCTAACCTTTGGAGCACCTCCATGGAAGTTATCTGCAGAGCCGTAGTACTAGAGTATTCCCTATTTGGCAGAAGTTCGTTTTGTATCTGATCTATTGTAAGATCTAGCTCCTCTTGCAACCTATCGAACTCTTCCCGATATTTCTTGTATTGTCTATCCAGCGTCTTCGCTTGATGGAACATGTCCAAAGCTTTGTACAGAGAATACAACGGCATAAAAAGCAGGCGTTGGGTTTTCGTCGCAACGGCAAGAGCTTTTTCCCCCAAATTCGGCACGTTACGAAGGATCTCTCTCACTCCATTTGGGATCATGTTGTGAATTTTCTTCCAGTCAGTTGTTCGATATAGCTTGTGCAGTTCTTTTATACAGTCGATAATGTTCGAAACAAGCCTTAAGTCAATTGTCATGCTTTCGATCGCCATTCTTTTCGCATAAATGGCAACTTCCACGCATCCTTTCGGAACACCGACTGCTGGAGACGACGACGAAGGAGTTATCAAGAAACCGAAAGAGACGACCGCCAAAATCCGGAAGTAGTTCCCTTGTAAGGTGTCTCGGAGCATTTCGGGAGCGAATATTCTCAGAACGCTTTGACAAGCGATCTGTGGTCTCCGATCGTTAGTTCGATGTGAAAAGTGCAAAGAAGCTGTTTTCATGTAGAAAATAATCCAAAAATCGAACCGCCAGCAGTAATGGTTACTGCCGCTTATGAAGACAGCCTCATTCTCGGGCTCTTTGGGAAGCGAGGTGAAAGAGCCTGGGAACGAGGTTGCTCGGAAGAATAGCTAGAAGTACCCGTGGCTTGCATACAAGGGTGCAGCGCGGTCGAGTGCAGAGCAAACAAGTTCTTTCTTATTTGCGACACGCTAACTCTTATAGGGTAATCCAGGGTCTCCGTGAATAAAGAATGTTTCGATTCTGATTGGCTAAGAAGAAGAGTTTTCATTTAGCACGAGTGTAAATCTATATCACCAGTGCAAATTTACAAAGAAGATAACCGAAGTTAGTACGAAGACACTTCGAGAATATTGTCGGTAATCCGAGGTCTTCCGAGGTTGGTCGAAGTTCACTCGAAGATTTCCGAAGACAGCCGAAAGTAATTTTCGTTTTCTGCACACTTCCGAAGAACAAGCAAACCCTTAGGAAGATTGCCGAAGATCACCCGATGCTTGTCAAAAACTTTAATTTCGAACATTTTTTTGAAGTTTTACGAATATTTTCGGGAATGTGGTACTTGCAATACCAAGTACACTGCACCCTGTCTAAATCCCTGAACAAACGACCCCCCGATTGGTCACAAGTAGCCGCAAGTTGATCTCGTTTAGAGACTTGCGTTGGGTGGCCAAAGGTTGGCAAAAAAAAAAACTATTTCGAGGCTACGGGCTTAGTTCCTAAATCCTGCATTTTGTTGACTAACAGGTTGTTATAACGACGACTGCACGTCGCTTGCTTGGTTGGGTGGCCATACGATGAAAAACTTGCGTCGACTTGCAAACAAATTTGATCTTGACCGGACCAAAGTGAACGCAAGTCATCACAAGGCAATTCAAGTGTGCGCAAGGTCTGGTCACATGAAATAGCAGATCCAAGTTCTCAACTTGAGTCTATCTGTTTGGCCAGAGCTTCCCCGGGCAGAGCTCAAAAACTCTACTTAGCTTTGATTCATTCTTGCTAATCTGCCTCTTTATTCAGTTGGGGCCAAGGGCATAATTTGTGCTGTTTACCTACTGTTGCGTTTTGCTAAATAAATCAGTTGAGACAGTAAACGGCGCCGGCATTGGCATCGGCTTAATTAAAAGCTTGGTTTTTTTTTTTTCATCAGATTGTGGGATGTAATGTTTCGCGTAAGGCGTAAATCCCTATCACAAAACATTATATCGAGAGCAAAGCGATGTGCAGGTTATTTGAGAAAGGTTTTGGAATGCGGAAAGACATTCGCCTGCGAACCGTGTTCTCCAAAGGGCTTTCGTCTCCTGTATTTCACGTCATGTGTATGACAGACTGAGGCATGTTTTAAGTGTCTATAATCGTTGATAAGCCTTTGAGGGTCAGGCCTCGTTCGCACTACGAAGAAAACTTTGAATACGCAAAAATCACGGGTCATTTTGGACTGATTTGTGCTTGTGGAAAACTAGAGCAGGGAAATCACATGGTAATCACGTGATGCCATCGTGTTCGAAAAATCCGTTTTCAAAATGTTTTCGTGCCACCCTAAAATGCAAAGCCGGCGTTTGCAAATTCCTAGAGCTTGAAAGGGGTTTTCAAAAAGCTTTGTTTTCGTGACGGATTAGTGTGGACCGTATGCAGGTAGAGAGGAAGCTGCGCTTTCAAATCAGTTTTCTCTAGTGTAATGTCTACGGGGCCTAGTTAGATTACGGGCTGTAGCAAGATGGGATACAACCTGTACCAATACATAGCTTCCCTGAACGCCTTTTCCGCGGCATCTGTTAAAAATTTGACCTTAATACATTAACACACGCAAACAACAACTAAACTAACCGTTCTTATAGCTGAGAACACGTGCAAAGTCATAAGATGCTCATGTGTGCTGAAGAAAGCAAAATACTTTTTCTCCAGGTGTTGTGTAGCGACTGAAATGTAAATACATTTCAAGGTTTCTCATTTGCTGAAGCCCTGTGTTTCTTTGCTGTTGCAGTTCTTGCTCAAGTTGCTTCAGCAACACAAGGGCGCGGGCATTCCAAAGGAAGTGAAATTGCTATCTTTCCTTGATGCTTCCTTTAGCGTGGGCATTACAAAGGAAGTGATGTTACGTTCTTTCCTTATGCTTCCTTTAGCTTCTTCCGGTAGCTATTTTAGATTTTGAGGACGCGGAAGAGAAGAAGCTAACTCATTCCCAAGCCCATATCGTGATCAAATTCAAGATGGCTGCAAACTTACAATTGAAAAGTAACGCTGAATTAGTTGATATTGGACTACAAGATATTGCGCCGTAGCACTCATATTTTAGGTTCAGTGAAGTATCACAGTTTTTAAAGACTGCAGGCAAGTATATAAAATTGTTTCTCAGTCTTGTTTCTCTTAAAATAACTTCCTTATTCAACTTAAACTAATGATTCAGTTTAAGTTGAATAAGGAAGTTATTTCAAGAGAAACAAGACTGAGAAACAATTTTATATACTTACCTGCAGTAAGAAGCAAGACTGTCAAGAAAAGTTTTTATAATAATGGCTCAGTTGTGTATTATAACTATTTAGTAAATAAGGATAAGTTTCGAATGGTATCCTATATTTTTATTACCTTTTAGTTACTCTGTAGTCTCAATATCTGTATATTACCCTTACCATATTTGTATATTAGTTAATTAGGGCTCTTATTGATATCAGATATACTTTTAAGTATTCTGAAAGGATTATCCTGGTTAAATAAAGATTTACTTCTACTGTGAGGAAAGAATATTTCTCTCGAGTCTTGTGGAAAAAGATTTCCAGTAGGTCACGCAACCGTACGCGTTAGCGTTGCGTGACCACCCAAAGGTGATTAGAGGTACACTACTTAAACTCTTGTCACTAGGCCAACGTAGCTTTATTCAGATATATCAATTACTTGGTGATAAGCATTGTAGACCAACGCATTTTACCCTGAACTTGACATTTCGTGCGCTAAGCAACTGTACATTTTCAAAAGTAACCGTTACGATTTTTGATAGTTGTAAATTGTTGTTGAAAGTCTCGAAACAAGACTAAGAAAAACGTCTCTCTGAAATATTTCCGAGGCCTCACGTTTTGCCAAACCTCTACGTGTTAGAGAAAAGGAAACTCAAAAAGAGATAGTTCTAAAAAAGCTAGACCATAATTATGTAACATTAACCTCCTTTAAACAAAGATTAACCCAATACGTGATGTAGAATTAAAGGAAATTTACCCAACCTTGGAAAACAACTTGTTCAAAACAGATGCATTACAACCCCGACCACTCTCTCGTTTGAATAGTATAATGGATTTAAAAACACACCCTGAGCGTGCTAAACCGTTTACGGAATCAACTAAGCTTTATGGATCTCAAGAGCATTCAACGAAAAACAAAACACTATCTGCAACAATTGTCAGTTATCATATTTAACCCCGGAAATACTTGCAGGAAACGGATATACGAGGATACTCAAGCGTATCAGATTTTAAGAATTTGTTACGGGAAATAAGTCGATGTTTTCAGTGAAAAATAGGAGTATCTGAATCGTGTATAAATAAGCCTGGACTATAGGAATTTAACCATTCTTTAATCGACTACGCTGAAGAAAGGAGCCTTCAGATTCCAAGAGGACTATTTTCTCGCTTACGTAGCAAATTTTTGCTCTTGGTGAGTAAATTCTTGATTTTTCACAATTTCAGTAATCCAGGAAGCCTGTTTTCACGTTTTCGCTCACTAGAACTATAGAGTGCCGTAGATTTTATTTTGGAAGCCGATTCCAATCATTTTATGGTACATTCTAGGCAGTGAGCTCAAGGAAACTGGTGATATCCCGTGGAGAGAACTTTTAACATTTACCTTGTAAAAGTCTAGAAAATTAAAAGCATTTGTTGTCAAGAACTTCTTTAATTTAATCAGCATCTAAAACAACGTTCACAGGATAATTGCCACCGGATAGAGCAACGTTAACTCATAAGCAGAGGAAAACTGAGAGGGATATCAACAATGAAGGTATGAGTGGTTGGACAAAATTGATTTCATTCCATGCAAACTTTTTAGAGTCCCTCATATAACTGGCTTCAGCCAAGGACTAGGGGTATACGCACGAGCGCAATTCGTGTCTCGTCCACACGTGTACAATTATGTTTTTAAAACGGCTATTTTTCCCTCCAGTTTAGCCTTCCACCCACACGTAAAACGGCGTTTTCGAGTGCCGAAAAAGTGGTTTCGTTAACGCTGTTCAGGTTAAATTTCTTCGAAAACGCCACCTTATCGCTTTCAAATACGATGACATCATAGATAGAGTCCAGTCTCTCGGTCCGCGTTCCGCGCGTGAAAAATTAACATGGCGGACAGACAACAGCTATTGTTTCTACTCTGCGGGCTTCGTTCAAGCCTAATAACATGCGTACAGGTGCGTTTTACCTTATTAAATCTTCACGCTGACTATGTTTGGAAGCGATGAACATAACGGGGATGTTTTCTGTGTCAGTGTCGAGAACAAAAGCTATAAAACATGTTATAAGACGACTTAAAGGAGATTGACGTACGGGCGAATACGAGTAAACAGTGTCCAAAATGGCGTCTTAGTGTGGACAAGCGAAGACGATTTTAATGCGATACATGTGCATGTGGATATAATTTTTTGGGGGGGGGAAATGGAAAATATAGTATGCGGATAGGAGTAGACACGCTTTCGGCCGCTGCTCAGTGCTTCGGGATACTTTCCTGAGAATACATTTCATTTTGCTATACACTTTAGTCGCCAAAGGTGTTTCGTAGCACGATTTAAGAACATGACAAAAGATATTTTACAGGGACATGAGTGATCATTGCAATTGCAGTAAATCCTCAAATTAGCGCCCGGGGCACTCATTTCAAATTTAGGGGAAGACGAGGGGCCTTTATTTGAAGGAGGCATATGCATTTAATCGAGGAGGGTGGGGGGGCAATTTAATTTTTCTCAAATCCTACTCAGAGAAGATTGGTTTTTTGCATTATATTTGTGTCAGTCCCTCAGCAGAAGTTGAGAAGGGCGGATCCTGTCTCTCTTGAAAGACTACGTAATATAACCCCTTAAAACGGTCTAGGCCTGTTTCATAAGGTTGGTTGGGCTCTGGGTAATGAATCAAGAGATCTTCACTACCATCCGTTGCGACGCTATATTCGCAGAACTTGAATAAATCGAGCATCTCTTGTTTGGGATTGAACACGAACAAAACTGTACATCCTTTGTTGGCTCAGGAATTGTCCTGTCGAATCTAGGGGAGGGAAGGGGGCCGCTTATTTTAAATTTTGGCCGACAAGACGGACGCTTATTCAAAGGGGCGGGAGTTGGCGCTCACTCGAGAATTTGCGTCTGACAAAATGTGCATTTACTTTCTTCGCCATCCACAGGCAAACTACGAACTCACACACTGAATATCTTCCAGTTGGCTTGATTTTAATTTTCATTTAGTAGAACATTGCACCGATATTGCAGAGATCATGGGCACCATACGAATCGCCTCCAAGCCTGAATTTTTTAGAACTTTATTTTTTCCCAGCTGCTTAAGTTGTTTAGAATACCAAACTGTAGTATTCGTTCGTTTCATTTCATCTTTCTCGGCTATTTAAATTTAAGATCTTTCATATGATTAGTTGCTCCAATCCTCCTCTATAGAAGAACTAAATTTCTTAAAATGACAAGGCTGAGCCCCTTTGTAAGGAAAACGGACCTATGAAAGATATAACACTACAACTATGTTTTTTGGTTTCAGGGTTTGTCTATTGCAACCGCCTGTTTCCTTCTTCTCGCTACTGTCACACTCAGTCCAGATCTGTCTTTACCAAGCCACATTCCACGAGACCACCAGTGTGTGAAGCGGAGACTTCTCAATGCATCTGGTTTGGTCGCAATATGTGAAGAGTTTTCTTTCCATTGTGTGCGTAGCGTTGGTAATTGCGGCCTTCCGACATGCCAGCCAGTCTACGAGATGAGGACGTTCCAAGTGATCAAGGGGAATAGGAAAGTCGCTTTCACTCAGCGGGTAACAGTCAACTGTATATGCGCTAAATGCAGGAAATAAGTTCCTGATCATTGGAACTGCTAAAAAGAAAATACAGGTACAACTAAACTATCCCAGTGAGGCATTGTAACAGATTCCTCGCTCAAGTTGCGACAAGCTTTCTGTTGTAAGCGCTACGTGCTACAAAGTTTTTGTGATTGTGAACAAATGGCTATATCGTGAATTACATGAAGTTATTTTAAATGACCCAACGTTTCCCTTAATTAGGGATATAAACATAACAAGCGTACATTTTAAGACAACGGAACGACATGGTTCCAGTTATTTTGTCGTAAGTTATCTCAAAAGGTTCCCTAGACCTCGCTGCGAAGTGGCAGTAAAGGAGGTTCGACTTTATGTATTTGATTTGATTATCAATTCATGCTCTGGCAAACAAATAAGTGTAACAGAATTAACGTGAGGTGTTCCAACTAGTGTAACGCGACACAGAGAGCCTATCGAGCTCTCCACAAGCATACAAACGAAGCCGTTGACTTTTACAGTGATAGGCGACAAAGCAAATAAAAGGAATAATCCCACACCAGTACATGCAAATGCTACTTCAAGTGTGGCATAGTCAACTGCGTACTGAACACGTCCGGTTCTATTTCACGGCATAAAAGTTACCTAAGTACAAATGCATTCATGTGTTGTTTAATAAAAATGTTAAGTATACACTTATCGTTATTCAAATTTGTGATATGGCTAACCCTGGGAGGAGGTACTCCCTTATATGGGCTATAGAAAGTAGCAATTTTTAGCCGTATTGTTCTTAAATACTGGGGTATCGATGTTAGCATATTTTGGCCATTTTGGTCTTAAATAGAGTATGGTTTCAGCACTCCAGTCTTAAATTGGGTATGTTCCTCAGAAGAAGCTACTTTTTCAACATTATGGATAACAAAATCCTTTCATACCTTAAGTTTATAGCAACTGCACCAGCTGGGACGGTCATAAATCGAACTTTTGGTCAGGTCATAGATACGGTAGCAAACATTTTCGTCACAAATAGGGTATGGGGTTTTGGCGCACACCCAACAGTTTTGGTAGTGCCCCACAAGGGGGGGGGGGGGGGGGGGGGGGGGGGCGGGGGGGGGACCCCCCCCCTTTTCTGGTTTTGGGCCCCCGGGCCAAGGGGCAGGAAAGCGCGGGCGCGCCCCGGGCCCCCCCCCCCCCCCTCTAGGGCTTAGGCTTGGCTAGGGCTATTAGGGCTTAGGCTTGGGGTTAGGCTTAGTTAGGGCGATTTAACAATTAGACCCGTAGCCCGAAAGGGCTACGCGGCAATAGCCCATAAGGCGAAGCCGAATGGGCTATTGACCTGTGGCCCTTGATAGCGAAGGGTCTAATTGTTTTAGTATCACCCAACTAGTCGGACAGAAAAGGCAATAACGAAGTTAGCAAATGCAAGTTGAAAAAATACTTATTTGGGAATAAAACAAACGAAAGTGTCA
>Ga0126343_10000718_pt1 | contig 13687 bp, 10 predicted proteins | sample Cyp2metagenome_FD_92531 | JGI IMG/M metagenome (GOLD analysis project Ga0126343, IMG submission 92531) | Coral microbial communities from Lord Howe Island, Old Settlement Bay, Australia - Cyphastrea 2 metagenome | ecosystem: Host-associated > Invertebrates > Cnidaria > Coral ... | reverse complement strand
TAATTAAATATGCATAAATTAGTGAGAAACGGCCATTTTTGGAGGGGGTCCCCCTAACTTGGAGGGAATAAAATATTTTGACCTAATTTTTTGCCATGATCATTTACTCACCAAACCCAACATCTGTGCCGAGTTTGAGCAAAATCGGTGATTTGAGCTGTATCACCTCCTGCCTGGTTCTGCCTGGTTTTCTCATGGACATACTCTTAAGAAACAACTTCGAGAAAATATAATGACTGAAGGACACATTGCAATTAAAAACTACCAAGCTCTTTAATGAGGAATGCAAATGCCTTATGTTGACAGATTTTGTTCCGGAAATTTTGCTACCACAAACGTCTCAATAGGACAAATTAATTTACTTTGTGTCAGTTTTCAATTTTCTAATCAGTAGCGCCTAGTATTAGTTTATTCCTATATATCTATTGTAGTCTTTAAAGTGTTGTAGTTTTGCATGGAATTTGCTTTTAATCTGTGTTTTACTGTACTGTAAGTGTTTTTTTGAATAAATAAATGCACTATTACAAAAAATAATAATCATCATAAAAAGAAAAGAAATCACTGTTTCGTACCTAACGTTTACGCGTTCTAAGGTAAATTTCAGTCCGAACTAAACCTCAGTTTGCTGCCATTTTGTTTTGAGCGCCGAATAAGGTCATGTAATGAAAATCTCAGATATTTTTTGAGAATTTGTGCAAGGTGCTTTTGACAGGTCTTCAGTTTCGACTGGCCGCCTTTTTAAAAATCGTCGAGGAGAAGGCCCTGGGGAAGAGGTTGGAAGGAACTTTGTTCTCGAGATTCAGGGCATTCGAAAAAGGCTGACGTCATTTACATTCCGTGCGCGTTGCAAACGATAGTAGTGTTGTTCCTCGCAGTATTCTCGAGCAATTTAGTGCGGACAAGAAAAACGCTGCAAAAACGGTACTGTGGAGCCACAGCGACCGTTTTCCGCGAAAGAATATCGGCGTTGAAAACTTAGCGTTCGTCTCCGAGTCGCCGAAAACGCATCTATATAGACGGTGAATGAATCATTAAAACTATATCGAAGTGTACAATTAGTTGGTTGTCATAGTAATTTTTAAAAAAAGTCACATTAGCTGCAACCAGTAGTAGAGCCTTAAAAAGAAATATTATAAAAGAGAAGAATGGCAAGTTGAGGGATTAGCTCTCTGTCCCATGTTACGTGCTTATCGTTTCCAAACGTTTCATGGCCGTTTTGTAGCTTTGATAAGATACATATCTTTCATATACGACGATTATTTAATTGCACAAGTATTTAAATTAGAATGCTATGCATTCCTGAGCATAAAAATATAAAAAGTTAAAAGGGAAAAAAATATTTTCAAATGTATATCCAAAAAAAAAAAACAACGTGAAAAGATAATACAACCTAAGAAGTGTATTTAAATACTCAAACAACTGCCCTGAATTGTTTTTACGGGGCGCGAAGGACTTTGTTGGTTCGTGGGATTTGTATTCCAAATCGTTCTCCATCATAACAAATATTGTCATATTTCCCTTTTCGGTCGTAGAATAACTTCGACGAAGTTCATCTGACGTGACTTTTGACCATGTGAAAATGAAAATAAAGTATGCAGGTAGATTCAAAAATGCTCAAATTCCTCTCATGGATTTTATTCCAAGTACACTTATGTATTACAGAGTCTCTTATATTGTTTTAATCAAATTGTTACATAATAACGTTACAACTCTCACGCACGCTAGGCAGATATTATCGGAAATTGCAAACTTGGCACAATTAGCTCCATTTGGAACTTCCGACAGTTTGCGATATTTTAACTTCGAATCATTGGAGTTGATACAAATTCCTGAGTCTTACATATCACTTATCAGCTGAGCGAAGAAGAATTGATTCCATTTCTCAAAACAAAGAGAGCACAATTATTTTCTCATACGCATAGTCAATCTTCATCTTCTCATAATTGAATAGCAAGACAACACGTGCTCAGTCATTGTCGAGAATAGCATCAATTCCATAGTTCCATAACAAGGAAGAACCTGCTCTTCTCCTGTTTAAAGAAAACACTCATAAAAGAACTACTGCATGTGCCGGGGTAGAAACGTTTGGTTATTAGAGAATGTTTCTTCTGGTATTTGGTGCTAACAGCATTACTCTGAACATATATACCCAAGTCAAAAACAGTTCTTGAGAGCTGATCTCTGTTGTGGCGATAAAAGTGAAATTAATTTATCAGAAATGAAAATAAAATGATGTATTGTGATAGCTGGTCAATACAAAGTTGGACCAATCATGTACTTCTTTTAAAGTATTTTAATTATTTCTTTTAATTCTGTGCCAATGAACAACAATTGAACAAAAATAAGTGATGTCTTTAAAAGGAAACCCGTACAACGCCAAGATCTAGCAGAAATATTACCACAACAATCTTAATTTCGGGTTAACTTCAGTTTACAATTATTTTCCAAAAGTCTGAAGAGGGAAACCATAATCTTCTTTAATACAAACAGGCCTTCATTTACGGTTATACTGTTACGCCCCCTGGCGTTCTGGATTCTTTACTTACGCGATCTGCTTTCAACTGACACCCAACGAAAATAATGTGTTATGTTACTACGAAGCCATCACTGCTTCTAACCTGATGTTTACGCGCCCTAAGGTAAATTTCGAACTAAACTTTTGCTGCCATTTTGTTTTGAGCGTCTAATCAGGTAAAGTGATGAAAATCTCAGATATTTTATGAAATTTTGTACGAGGCGCTTTTGACAGGTCTTCAGTTCGACTAGCCGCCATTTTGAAAATCGTCGAGGTGAAAGCCGTGGGAAAGAGATTGGGAGCAACTTTGGGCTCGAGATTGGCAGGGCATTCGAAAAAGGCTGACGTCATTGGCATTCTGTGTGTGGACGAGGAAAACGCTGCAAAAACGGTATTGTGGAGCCACAGGGACCGTTTTCCGCAAATGAATCGGTGTTGAAAACTTAGTGTTCGTCTCCGAGTCGCCGAAAACGCATTTCTGTAGACGGAGACTGGATCATTAAAACTGTATCGAAGTGTACAATTAGTTGGTTGTCATAGTGATCGTAAAAAAAAACCGTCACATCAGCTTCAACCAGCACTAGAGCCTTGAAAAGAAATATTATAAAGGTTATGAGTGACAAATTTGGGGGATTATCTCTCTGCCCCGCGTGTCGTGCTTATCGTTTCCAAACGTTTCATGGCCACTTTGTAGCTTTGACAAGATACATATCTTTCAAATACGACGATTAATTAATTGCACAAGTATTCAAATTAGAATGCTAAGCATTCCTGAGCATAAAAATATATAAAGTTAAAAGGGAGAAAAAGATTTCAATTATTCTTCTAAATTACAAATGTATATCCAAAAAGAAACGAAGCTAAAAGATAATACAACGTGTGAAGTGCATTTAAATACTCAGACAACTGTCCTGAATTGTTTTTACGGTGCGCGAAAGACTTTATTGGGTTGTGGGCTTTGTACTCCAAATCGTTCTTCATCATAACAAAGATTGTCACATTTCCCTTTTTGGTCGAAGAATAACTTCGACGAAGTTCTTCTGACGCCGTGAGTTTTGACCATATAAGAATGAATATAAAGTATGCAAGTAGATCAGTCAAAAAATGCTTAAATTTCTCTCATGGATTTTATTCCAAGTTCACTTTTGTATTACAGTGTCCCTTATATTATTTTAATCAAATTGTTACATGATAACGTTACAACTCTTCTCACGCACGCTAGGCAGATATTATCGGAAATTGCAAACATGACACAGTTAGCGTCATTTGAACATTCCGACAGTTTGCGATATTTTAACTTCAAATGAAGGTGATACAAATTCCAGAGTCTTACATATCATTAATCAGCTGAGCGAAGAAGAATTGATTCCATTTCTCAAAAAAAAACAAAAACGAAACACTACACAATTGTTTTCTCATACACGTAGTCAGTCTGCATCTTGTCATAATTGAATAGCAAGACAACACGTGCTCAGTCATTGTCGAGCACAGCATCAATTCCATACTCCATAACAAGAAAGAAGTTGCTCTTTATCTGTTTAAAGAAACACCCTCAAAAGAACTACTGCGTGGGCCGGGGTAAAAACGTTTGGTTACTAGAGAATGTTTCCTCTTGTAGTTGGTGCTAACAGCATTACACTGAACATGTACCCCCAAATGCAAAACAGTTCTTGAGAGCTGATCAATGTTGTGGCGATAAAAGTGATTAATTTATCAGAAATGAAAATAAAATGATGTAGTGTGATAGCTGGTCAATACAAAGTTGGATCAATCATGTACTTCTATTAAAGTATTTAAATTATTTCTTTGAATTCTGTGCCAATGAACAATAATTGAAAAAAAAAAGTGATGTCTTTAAAAGGAAACCCGTGCAACGCCTAGACCTAGCAGAAATATTACCACAACAATCTTAATTTCGAGTTAACTTTACAATTATTTTCAAAACGTCTTAAGAGTGAAACCATAAGCCTCTTTTAGTTTAAACAGGCTGACATTTATGGTTATACTGTTACGTCCGGTAGCTTTCTGGGTTCTTTACTTCCGCGATCTGCTTTCAAATTATGTGTTATCTTACTACGAAGCCATCACTGCTTCTTACCTGATGTTTACGCGCTCTGAGGTAAATTTCGAACTAAACTTTTGTTGAAATTTTGTACCAGGTGCTTTTGACAGGTCTTCTTTCGACTAGCCGCCATTTTGAAAATCGTCGAGGAGAAGGCCCTGGGGAAGAGGTTGGGAGCAGATTTGGACTCGAGATTGGCAGGGCAGTCGAAAAAGGCTGACGTCATTCGCATTCTGTGTGTGGACGAGGAAAACGCTGCAAAAACGGTACTGTGGAGCCACAGGGACCGTTTTCAAAAATGAATCGTCGTTGAAAACTTAGTGTTCGTCTCCGAGTCGCCGAAAACGCATTTATATAGACGGTGACTGGATCATTATAAACTGTATCGAAGTGTACAATTAGTTGGTTGTCATAGTGATCGATAAAAAAGGTCACATCAGCTACAACCAGCAGTAGAGCCTTAAAAAGAAATATTATAAAAGTTATGAATGACAAGTTTGGGGGATTATCTCTCTGTCCCACGTTACGTGCTTATCGTTTCCAAACGTTTGATGGCCTCTTTGTAGCTTTGATAAGATAGATATCTTTCAAATAAGACAATTAATTAATTGCACAAGTATTCAAATTAGAATGCTAAGCATTCCTGAGCATAAAAATACATAAAGTTAAAAGGGAGAAAAATATTTCAATTATTTTTCTAAATTACAAATGCATATCCAAAAAGAAACGATGTGAAAAGATAATACAACCTATGACGTGCATTTAAACATTCAGACAACTGTGCTGAATTGTTTTTACGGTGCGAGAAAGAAGTTATTGGATCGTGAGCTTTGTACTCCAAATCGTTCTCCATCATAACAAAGATTGTCAAATTTCCCTTTTTGGTCGCAGAATAACTTCGACGAAGTTCATCTGACGTGACTTTTGACCATATAAAAATGAAAATAAAGTATGTAGGTAGATCCAAAAATGCTCAAATTTCTCTCATGGATTTTATTCCAATACACTTATGTATTACAGTGTCTCTTATATTGTTTTAATCAAATTGTTACATAATAACGTTTCAACACTTCCCACGCACGCTAGGCAGATATTATCGGAAATTGCAAACATGACACAATTAGCTTCATTTGGAACTTCCGACAGTTTGCGATATTTTAACTTCAAATGAAGGTGATACAAATTCCAGACTGAAACATTAGCGCTAGTAATTATTTGAACTTCCGAAGTTGCCTTATCGATATAATACTGGCATTAGAAATTGAGGGATTTTTTGCTCAATATAGCTCTTTTCCGAGCTCGAAAAATTCAAGAAGAGAAAGTTTTCGAGACAGTATGAAGCCATTATAGTTCAATAGTAACAACTGATCAGCACAGATAAATCTTGATGCTTGTATCCAGCTATTTTTAGCATGCTATTTTTTTTATTTAATTTTTTTAGAAACGTGCCAATGCGTCATTAACCCGCGTTGCTTACTGATAAAACTCACAAATAAACAAAACCTGTTTAGTGTTATTTTTACAACCAACAAATATCACAGGAAACTTACAAAGGAACCTAGTTGACACATGCCGCCCCAAGCCCTTCTTTGTTTTGACTTTATCTACATCTGAAGGAAATGTTTTGAACGTTTGGTGTCTTCTGAAAGGCGTTTAAATTCATAAAGAGGCGGTTTTAGTTGTGGGATGACTGAAAATATTGGGTAGCATATTGATTTAGATCACGTTTAGATTCAGACGCTGCTCGGGGATTCTGATTGGCTGACCAACATAGGACGAATTTGTTTCAAAGCTTCTCAATACCAACGTGCCGCAGCAAGTTCCGCAAAATGACTAAAAATAGAATCTTCCTTTCTGCAGACCACCGATTGAGATACCACAAGATACCGAGCTAACCACAATACATTTATCCATTATTCAAACAATGTAGGATATTACTGTACACAACCTTCGTGGACTGTTTGCACGCATTGTTTGTTAGTAAATTATAACGCTTTTGACAGTTGTTTACTAGTATAGATGGCGGATAAATCAAAGAAATGCTTCATGATTCTAATTGTCGGAGTTAGGGAAGAAAAATACGCGATGATTTTGAAAAAGCTTAAAATTGGTGGGATTCCAAAGTTTGAGAGTTCCATCTCGCTGATGAGTGAATAGTCTGTGGCTAACGTCCTCTGAACATATAGAGCCTGGCTTGTTCACAGCGACAAAAACTCTTTCGATTAATTCATTGCGGCAAAGACATAAACCTGTGATCAGATTAGGTAAACCATTCGCTTTGCGGGAAACGACTTCGAGATTGATATCGACGTCAACAACTTTGAACTTACTCACGCAATTTTGGAGCGACTATCTCGCAGTAAATTTTATAAAAGTGCGAGGAGCAATTATTGAAGGTTTTCATCGTGCATCATATTTTTTTGAAAACCTTTATTCACAAAACTGCCCAGAATCACTCGCCGCAGCTCTCAGTTGTAATCTAATGCATCGAGTGGTTCATTCTTGTCTTTTCGCGTTCCATGGTCAAGGTAATATGTGCGAATTTATTCCAAGTTCAAAACACAAAAGTTAACCTTTTACAAGCAGAGTCCATTTCTTTTTAACTTAAGATTAAAAAGGTTAGTTTTGGACTATTTCAGTCTTCCATCGTTCCCCCAAAAAGAGACTCGTCGAGGGCATGTTGTTCCCCCAAAAAGACACTCGTCGAGGGCATGTTGTTTCATTCAAGTTACCCAAACAAAATAAAACGAATGGTCAACTTTTACCTGTCAAACGTTTCTCAAATGATGAAGGAGTTGCCCTAAACATTTCCTATAAAGTTATCATCACCAATCACATAAAAAATAAAAGTTATTTTTGGAGAATCCATACAAGTTTAACCGATATAGGCAGGAGGTAAAAATACAAACTTATAGATAGGTAATGTTGACAGAACCAAAACAAAAAAAAACTCTTGGAAATATTTCTTGATCCTTTTTTCTTGGTATAATGATCAAGTCAAGTAATAGGGTTTACTAGGAAGATCAAATATTGAAACTTTGGTAGATTGAAAACGAGAGTTTTAATCATGACACTTGCAATGGGATGGCCTAGCTTTTGAAGGCGGCGAGATTTGGGCATTCAGTGAGTCAAGCGAGCACAACCTTCTAGTTCATTCCATTTATTCGGATTTCATGGGAATGGAAAAAGAGAAACAAAGCAAACGCATTTACTTTAGCACCATGGAGTTTCCGTTTTAATCATTTCAGGTCGCGCGAGGCAGAGACAAAGGATTCAGAAGAGTTTCTTTTCGGCCAATGCGCCATTCGCAAACAGTACACGTTTAAAAAAATTGATTTCTTTCATTAATGCTCGTAAACTGAGCATAAGATCAGTGCCAGATTGCGGCTTAGAAAGTTTCCCAGGCGCAATATAAACCTGCCTTGTAAATCCATTAGTAAATATTGGTTTTTGCGCAGGAAATTCGCGACCATAGAATCACACGCTTGCCAACTACTTAAGTCGATAATGAGGAAATTTTCCAAACAAAAGAAGAAAAAAGGCTGTAAGGATGATAGTGGGAAAAAGAGATGGCCAGGTACGCATTGGTGGCGAACTTAATTGTGTCTTTAACACAGGAAATTTACGAGAAAGTTATTGAAGGACAATGGAGCAAGGAGGCTGAATGAAAACTGGTGTTAATGCAATCCTTATCTGTTCAGTACAGTGACCAAATCTCTGTTGTATCCCGTTCTCCAAGCACTTGTGTCCTAATTTACATTGATTTTGCGGCCTTGGTGAGTTATCAAATTAACCCGTCCATTCAACTTCTGAAATCTCGGAGTAAACGTTTTAACTTTCTGTACTCGCCGACAAATTTTGAAAATAAAATATCTCAACGGAAGCTAAATCGTCGACTCAGCTCAGGTTGCAGTCTCTGGTCTTGTCTATCCCCATTAAAACAATTCGATCTTGTAACGAATAAAGAATGAAATGCGATGATAGAAATTTATCCTTGTTCGTATCGGCAGGGTAATGTTGATCGTGTTTTTTGATTTGAGCGGGTTTCCATTTGGATATCAATCAAACATAGCACATTCGTGATCGAGTCATTTACCGTTCATGTCTCCTACTGCGTTTGATTCTTATCTCTCGACCACCTTCTCGATCTTTCTTATTCTAATCTTTGTTTAAAACATCGTTGGTAATTATTGATTTAACTGCCGTACAGATAGGAAGTATGTGCAACATGCAAGAACATTCCAAAGTGTTTAAGTCGCAAGGCTAAAAATGTGTAAATCTGGGTCACTCTATATATCTCTATTTGTTTTTTCTCAGCTTAGATCGAACTCCACATGGTGTATCAGCCAACTGAACGGCAGGAAACATTCTACGAGCCGGCAAAACTAATTGAATTATAGCTCGAGCTATCATTCTATTTGCCATCGACGGTCTTGTAAAGAATTCGGCACAAGCGAGCAGAAAAATTATATTAACTAAAATTAACACCTAATCCTATGCAATTTAACTCCTGTTTGCCTACTGTACAACCTTCTAATTTGAAATAAAAGCTGAGTTTTTTGGGGACTTCTTTAAGTCTTTTCACGCTCAATATACTAATCTCTATGCGGAACTCGGAGATTTCATCTTTTCTAAATCCCAATTTGGGTTCCCAAATTACTGAATATGACTGCCTTTGTCACAATACATATCCTGTGTCCACTTCAGGCATAGAGCTTGAGCCACCAAGTTTTGCTTATTTATTCATAGTGATCAGAAACTAATTTTGTGTCCTTGTTTCCATTTGCGGTAAAGTGGCGAAATCACATTTATCACTCTTTCTATACAACAAGTTTTTGTCACTTTAAAACAATTCTCTTTTATGATTTCGTGGTAAAAGAAAAAGCAAAAGTTAATATAGTGCGTGTGAAATTTGCAGCTTTGTAATTTGGAAACACAATAGGCAAAATATAAAATTTACGTGGCCGGCTGAAAATGGAATGTACTGGAAACTGACAAAAAGCCTACGGTTGCCCTGTTCAATTTAGGAAGAAGTTTTTGAAATTCAGTAAAATCACCGAATTAAGAAATTTTAGTCAATACCTGTGTGTCTATCTTACAGAGGTCTATGGAAAAGTTCGCAGACTCCTTTTAACTGGCCAGAAAGCCTTCAACAAGAGTCACACCGTGGGTACCTTTGTCCTCAGTTAAAAGCTTTTGTTTCCTTTCCTAATAATGTACTGATGGAGATATTTCAAGTGGCGATTCAAACCTTCGAGGGGTTTTTCATTAAAATTTGATGAGATGAATTCCTTGCTTAGCATTAACGTCCAAAACAAGTTGATTCCTTCCGGATGAAGTTTTGCGTCCTTTGAAACTGACGAGCAATCATTGGTGAAGTTCTTCAAGAAATGTTTGAAAACCGTAATAAGTGTTAAACTTTTTAAGCTTTTTATTTTGTACATAATTCGTGTTTATTAGAATCGTACCCATTTATTCACTTCTACTCATACATAGTACAAAAACGCAGCTTTTTATCTGCATTAATCAGAGAAAGATTTGTTGAAACTGATTTTTGAACATTTGTACTTGTGTTCAATTCTTCATTAGTACGTCGTGGTGAGAGAATCTACCGGATTCACTATTCTAACCCCTTGATTTAGATTAATCAATTCTTCTGTTACTCTTTTGTACGTTTTAAGTATGTTAATATTATATGAACAACTAGCTAACTGAAACAGGATGGAGGAACAAAGAAATTTCTACCAGAAATGGCAACAAGTCTCCTTTAATCTTTTGATAATACCACATAGGTTCAATATTTCAGTACACGTCTTCGAAAAGCGATCAAGTCGTTGCGTGGGGCAAACTTTCCAATTACATATTGTTTAAAATGTGTTGCTTGTTGAACCCCCCTAATAAACAATATATTACAATGAATCTGATATACCAAATACGATGAAATATTCTATATGATATTCTGACAACTAGTCAATAGATTTCTTAGTCTTATTTACAATAAAAATATTTCGAAGATATTGCTTTGCTCGCACTATATCATGACGTAATGTCCTCTTCCTCTCTTAATTTTTTAAGATGATTCTGCTCTAAAGAGTTTAACTTAAATAGTACTTTTATAGTTAATTCTTGTTAAAGAAAACTTCCTTTGCTCCATTTCGGTCGACTTTTACCACATTAGTTTCCAATTTCACGCCCAACTGACCCACTTCACTAAACGCACTGTATTCAAACAAAATGACGTCTTTCTGTTTTTCAGAAGTCTATTTGAGCTAAGAAATGGCAGCGTGATTAATCTGGAAAGCGCTTCAACGCCAAATATAACTCATTTCTGAAATCAGAGGCATTTATAGTTCTGGCAAAGTTGTTTGATTTTTCTATAGCCTCATGTTTTCACCTAATTGAACCGGGCCATGAAGACGAGTGTTTACCCCCGGAGACGTGCACTGTGGATAAGTTTGTCTAAGATAATGTTTAATGTGCGGTGAAAGGCACAGATCAAGAAGGAAACCGCAATTATAAATGTACTGAGCTTTATTTAAGAGTCAGAGAGCCCAAGAGCAACTATCTACTAAGGTTTTACATGCCGGTCTAAACTCTAGCGTCTTTGTTGCTTGCGCGATTGCAGCTTACATTATATCATTGTTTCGTTCACTATTAGAACGACAACAGCGCAAATAAACTTAATACTTTACAATACCATCAGTGGCATCAGAATTCCAAGAAAAACTATTCTATGCCTTCATTTACATGTTGACAATTTCGCCTTGGCAAATAAATTGTCAGCACAATGAAGCAACTAATTTTCTTTACGAGACTTTTGTTACATTTGCAAATGAGTTGTTAGTCGCCTCCAGCTATGAATGAGTAAATTAACAAATCTGTAATTATTTATGTATCGTTTTCTTTGTCTATTCCTCGTTAATTTGTTGTAAAAGTTCCTTTAGCCCTGAAAGAAACTGTTTACATAACTGATATGTCTTCGATTCATTCATCAACTTCCCTATAACAGGAAAAATTCCTTAAATTCGACACAGTCAAATACTCTGGAACTATATTTTAAACTCTTTCAATTTCGACTCGTTTCGAGCCATTCTAAAATACAATAGATAAATTCAAGATTGATTACATTTTCTCTTTCTTTAGCGTTCATTCCTTGCAATGCTTTTAAACGCTGTTCTTTAATTGTTCAAAATCTCTGAGATTTAACAGGCTGATGACCTCAGCTGGTGGGAATAGTTCCAGCAGTTCCATGATCAACTGATCGACGTATTCCACTGAACTTCAAAACTCTTTTCCAAAGAGTTAAAATGTCTAAATTAGCAGGCAAGCCTGTAATTGTATGGGAAGATCAATCGGGTCGGCTCAGTTACGTGAAACCGATCAAAGGCTGGGGAGGAAGGTAGGTACTCGCCGGAGTGAGTCGCGAACGAGTTGTACATCAGACTTGGTTCAAGCGCTCGAGGATACACCGGCATGAGCAGTCCTGCCTCGCGGTGTCCTCTGTCAGGCGCCAACAGGCTGGCCATGTCAAATGATTTGCGCTTTTCTTGGTAGAAGCCCTCTGGTTTCTCATTGGTGGTAGTGGTGGCTTCCTCGTCTTTCTGCTCCGCATCGCACTCCGTTGTTGAACAGTCGACAGTGAGCTCATCTTGATCTTCGGAGACTTTTTCAACCTCTTCGCTACTCTCAGCTTTGCAGATTACAACATCGTCCTTAGACTCGTTGGATGCTCGTCGGCTCTTGTGTGATCTTTTCTGTATTCTTCTTCGCCTGAAGTCGCCGCGTCGGAAGTCGTCATAGTACAGAGAACTGATTGCCCAGAAATGTCCTTTCCCATTTGGACTCCGGCCGGCTTTGACAAAGCAGTCGTTTAGGGAAAGGTTATGACGAATACTGTTTCTCCAGCCAGTCCCCTTGTTTCTGAAGTAAGGGTAGTGTGTGAGGATGTAGTTGTAGATGTCGCTCAAAATAAGCTTCTCTTCGGGCGAGCTTAAGATCGCCTCGGCAATGAGGCCGATGTAAGACTGGCTGGGCTTCTCCTCGTCGGAGGACGAAGCGAATCTGAACTGGTGAAAGCGTTCTTTCCAAAGAGATGGATACGCCGGTGCTCCGAAAGAACATACGGGCCAAAGTGGTGGACTGGAAGGCTTTAAAACGTGGTCCATGGCCGCAGGACTGAACGTTGGAGAGTATGGTCCCCAAACGGACCAGAAATGACGAGAAAAAGGCACGCTAGAGTTGCGATTTCTCCAATGGAAATCATCTCTGTCGCCATCGGCTTCACTTGTTGGTGATTTTGGAATCGAGACGGGTGTAAACGCCGAAGCGCCAGCTTCGGTTGACGAAATCATGATGGACTCGAGGTTTGACTTGAACTGATGTTGCTGGTGTTAAGTTTAACGAAATTCTGAGGGTGCCGAGTCGTTTCTTGCTTATGTAGTTGAGAGCACGATTGTTATGATGCGACGCGATTGGCCAACCGTGTATCAATACACACTAAATAATGGCACTGGTATTGTATTATCTGTGGCTGGTTGAACTTACTTATATCACGCCTGCATCCAAGGAAACAGCGATATCATCACGTAGACATGAAGAGCAGATACTACCGCCCTCACACTACAAACTGTTTCCGTGTTCGTGTAAATATTTTGATCAGCAATGCTCTGAACGCAGGATCTCGCAGCGAAGTTACTTGGTCCTGCACGAATAAGTCTCGTAATCGAATTCTCTCTCGTTTAGACAAGCGTTAATTAACCTCCACGCCTCCATTGTTTGCGGTTGGCAGTAACAAGGGTTATTCATCAACCCCACTATAATTTCCTGTCAAAACACAGCTATGTTTGTTATTTTTCCTAGCGGGTGGCGCACGGAACTTCCATTTTGTTTGCGGTATTCCAGGCGATCCTAGGAAGTCAGTGAGCAGTTAATACCATTCTGTCACCGAGGTGGTCTAGTTCGCTCGAAAACCTCGAAGAACTGCCCGGCCATTTTCTGGAGCCGTTCAACTCTAGCAACGCTTTTTTTCGCTTGTGACACAAACAAAGCAATTAATGCTCAGCGAAATATTGACTAACAGTTTCTTTATATGCTTACTGCACATTTAGGAG
>Ga0126343_10000717_pt1 | contig 13688 bp, 12 predicted proteins | sample Cyp2metagenome_FD_92531 | JGI IMG/M metagenome (GOLD analysis project Ga0126343, IMG submission 92531) | Coral microbial communities from Lord Howe Island, Old Settlement Bay, Australia - Cyphastrea 2 metagenome | ecosystem: Host-associated > Invertebrates > Cnidaria > Coral ... | reverse complement strand
TGTACAATTTTTAATTTGCATGTACTATTTTTCATTTGCAGCAACATTTTTAATTTGCAGGTTAAATTTTTAGTTTGCAGCAACATTTTTGATTTGCATGTGTGACCCTTCTGGGCCACCGTAAAACTCCCTCCATGCGGCTATGTGGGCGCTTTTTTTGGTGGCCTTTTTCTCCTTTCTCCGCAAGCCTAATCTAGTGGTGGATTCCCCTAGCGTGATTTCTGATAAGTTACCTCGCCGGCGGGATTTCTTATTAACCTCCGAGGAGGCTTTTTTGCGGATATGCGCCACTAAAACCATTCAGTTTTCTCAGCGTATTTTGAAGATTCCGCTGCCATTTATTCCTAGCTCTCCTCTTCGCCCTGTCTCCGCGTTGCGCAACCATTTTCGCCTCAACAGTCTTGCTTCGTCCGATTTTTTGTTTTCTGTCAGATCGTCTCCTGCCTCACCTCTGCGCCCCATCACTCACCGCAACTTCGCCTCCTTTTTATCGAAGATACTCTCTATGCTCGATTTAGATCCCCAATCTTTTTCTCCCCATAGTTTCCGTAGGGGAGGTGCGTCCTTTGCCTTCGAATGCAACGTCCCGGGTGAGTTTATTAAGTTTCAAGGGGATTGGCGTAGTGACGGTTACTTAGTCTATCTCGAAATGTCTGTGTAGTTTCCGCTTCTTTGATTGTGTGACAATAAACTCCTTTGTTGCCAAACTCTTCGAGGTCTGCGGTTTAATGCGTTCGATTCAAATACATCAAATCAAATCAAATCAAATTAACTGTTGGTTTTTGAGGAGAGGGCAAAACCGGAGTTCCCGGAGAAAAACCTCTCGGAGCAGAGTAGAGAACCAACAAACTCAGTCCACATATGACGCCGGGTCCGGGAATCGAATGCGGGACACATTGGTAGAAGGCGAGCACTCTCACCACTGCGCCAACCCTGCTCCCCGTAACTAAACACAGTGAAATTTTTTGAACTGTACAGGAAACAAAAATTGGTTTAAAATTGGTAGTTCGAGAAATCGTACAAAGTTACAGTGTTTGAGTGAGGGGATGGAAATGACTCTTGCTTCGAGTTATCGGGAGGTTTGAATAATCCAGGGTTCTAGAAATCGGGATTCCATCGTATAACAATAAAGATCCTGCAACCTTTGCAAGCACTGCAACCGACGGTTTAGAGAATCTAATATGTCTCGCAAATTTGCATCCGAGATCCTCTTAGGAACTAAATATGGAAAAAAAACATATCTTGCAACCTATGCAACAACTGCAACCTAAGCCATAAGACCTAAATCTGGCAACCTTTCAGGTTGCAACTACTACAAACCACATCTTCACGTCTCTAGACCTCTTTATACGAGAACTAGCATCTTGCAACCTTTGCAACCACTACAACTAAAAAGCAGGGGACCACTGCAACTCAGTGTTTCTCCTACCGTATTTACAACTGATCTCTTGCAACCACTGCAACTAGCACTCCCACAAACTAATCTTTGCAACAAGCTAATAACAGCAAACATCTCAAGCCTTTTGCTACCACTCCAACAAACATCCCTAGACCTTAACGTGACATTGATATCTCGCAACCTTTGCAACCACTGCAACCGACGCCTCCTAGCAACTTAATATTACAACTTATATCTTGCAACTTCTGAAACCACTACAACCACTACATCCAAGTACTGCATACGAGAACGAAACTTTTGTAACCTATGTAACTACTGCAAGCAAGACTCCTCAGAACTAAATATGTCTACAAAATTTTGCAACTTTTGCAACCACGAGAACCAAGATCTCCTCATCTACTCATGACTTAATATAATATGACAGCTGGTCTCTAGGAACCATTGCAACCACTGCAACTACTGTCCCTCAGTTCCGAATATGACCATAGCTTGCAACTTTGAAACCAATGCAACCAACCCTGATAACTTGAGATGATTACTAGCTTCTTGCAACCATTGGGACCACTGCAACCTAATAGTTCTCATTAAGTATTTACGACTAATATATTGCAACCTCTGAAACTGACACTGTAGCTAACACCTTACAGAACTAAACGACATGAGACATTCTTGAAACTTTTGCAACTAAGCTGTTATCACTGCAACGAGCAACTCAGACCTAAATATGACACTACCACGGGAACCTACACCACTCAGACCTTAATATGACTTTAATATCTCGCAACCTTTGCATCCTTTGCAACCCATGCCTCCTCCTAATTTAATATGACAACTAACTTCTTGCAACTATTGCAACAGCTATCACTGTGGACGAATATTTTGTAACCTATGTAACCACTGCAAGCAGGACTCCCACAACTAAATAGGCCTGAAATATCTCGCAACCTTTGCAACCACGGGAACCAAGATCTACTCATGACTTAATATGATATGACAGCTGGTCTCTAGGAGCCATTGCAACCTCTGCAACCAAAATGACCCCGGTTCTGAATATGACAACTAATAGCTCGCAACTTTGAAACCAGTACAACCAACACCCCTGATAACTTGATGTGATCACTAGCCTCTTGCAACCACTGCAACCTCTGCAACCTCTTCCCCACGAAACTAAATACTGCAAGAAATATCTCGCAACCATTGGGACCATTGCGATCAACTTCACTTAGACCCTAATGTGACAACAGTATTTTGCAACCTTTGCAATGATTGCAACCCATAGTCCTAAATTTAATATCAAAACTAACTTCTTGCAACCTTTGCAACTATTGCAACCACAAGTAACTCATAAAAATGCAATAAGACAGCTAGTCTCTTGGAACCATCGTAACCACTTCAACCAGAGTCCCACAGTACTGAATATGACAACTAGTAGCTTGCAACTTTGAAACCAGTACAATCAACAACCCCAAAAACTAATATGACCAAACATGTCTTACAACATGTACAACTAACCTAGCTCCCTCACATAAATATCTTAAAAAACAGGTCATATGCAAATAATACAGTAGGCTCATTATCAGCCTCATGGGGTGATCACTTTGCAAAGAGAGTTTGATAGGTTTTATTCATTTTTATGCCAACGACGGCATGTTTATTTCCGAGTTCTTGGTTGGTGGTCTGTGATAACCAATTGCTTTCATTGGTAGCTCGGTTATAAGGTCATCCAACCACAGTCCACCACGTGTCAATTATATATAACTATAACAAATCCCTTATTAACACGTCAAAATGACGTCACCCACTTTTGCGATATAAGCAGCTACTGACCACAAAAAGTTCACTTTTTCAATATGGCTGGAGGTGAGGAAGCCTTACGTTAGTTGAGCTTACCAAGAAGAAAGAAATGAGAACAGATGAAATCGTGGTAAAGTAAGCCTTTTAACTTTTGTGTACTTTTTTTCCAAGATGGCTGCTTATAGAGACGATAGAAGACAAGAAAGTACAACAACATAGGTGTCTTCCTGAAGAATAGGGAAATACTAACTCGAGGACCTTTACCTTTAAAAGTGTAGTACCAAGAAAAACGATGGCTTCTGCACTAAAAAAACACACAGGAGGTGCAGCAGAAGATAGCGAGAACGTGTTGCAAGGAATGGACCATGTACTGAAAGGGCACATGCTTCCAACACCTCATGGGAAAAGTTATTTTATTTCAAATGATGTGAAAGAAGTTTGTGATATAGTGATGGAGACAATAAGAAGACCCGATCAAGCATTTCCGCACAGATCTGAGGTGGGGAGAAAAGTGCTCAAGAAATTATTTGGGAAACAGGTTGGAGTTTCAGGAGTTTCGCAAAAGAGGTGTTATTGTGTGACTGTTATCTTGAACGATGCAACCAATGCATTGATAACGGCCTTTCCGACTGTGAAATGAGGAAGAATGTTTTAAAAGATACAAAAACTTTTGAGATAAAAGAAAACCATATGCCAAGGCTTATCCTACTGGCGGTCTAGTACGAAAAAGGAAGCTCGTAAAAAGAGGTTGTTTTAGCGCTCAGCGTTTTTATACTGAGTTTCTAAGTTGTGAATTTATACATTGGTGGTATCTTGATTTTTACATTGAATTTAAGGTACGTTTAAAAGCATCGACTAATATAACCTGAATTTCAGCCGCCTCCTCCTCTCGCTAGTCTCGGGAGATAGGCGTCTGATAGCACTGGGCGATAATGCCGTCCGGTGACGTCACGAGTCAAATGTAGTACTGTTTATAAAGTTTCCCACGCGACCTTCGGCGCAGATTCATAGAAGCGTCTACGTCTAGACAAAACCAAGTATCCAAAATTTACAGCGGTCCACTAGTAAAAATTATCATTTTACTTTCAGCATGCTCGGTTAGCTAACGAAATACACTGGAATTAAATATTCCTTGGGCGGATGTGGATCGGGTTTTTCAACGGCCATTCGCATGCATGAGCGACCTCGAGAGCAACCAAATCTGTACGCGAACTAAGTCATTTCTGTACTTGGGGCTACGGACTGAACAAAACTTTTAATAAACTTTATAATTTTGTAACGTGATACGTTTTATAGGTTTAAGTATATGTTCAGTCCATAGCCCTAACAAAAACACCTGCAGAAATAATTTGTTCGCTTGCATGCAGATTTGCTTAATTTCGGGGTCATTCATGCATGCGAATGGTCGATGAGAAACCCGACAAACGTCGTAGGCAAGTTTACGAATACATCGCTTCCACTAAGAAATTCTGCAAGTGCCCTTTCTTGTTGCGGATTGAGGTTTTGAACCCCAAATGTCAAGCATACACCAGAAACGGCTTTAAGTCTTGTGGCGTTAGCCCGCGATTTTCTTCCGCCATCTTCAGTGAACCGGCGAAAATTGGCAATAAAATTATTTAAATTATTCGCGTCGGGCGAATGATTTAACACGGCAACCAATCAGAACCACTACCGGGTTTTCGGGTAGTGACGTCACTGGACAGCATTATCGCCCAGTGCTTTCAGACGCCTATCTCCCGAGACTAGCGAGAGGAGGAGGCGGCTGAAATTCAGGCTACGACTGATATCGCTAATTCGAAGAAAATGCGCGTATTGACCAATCACAGTGTAGAACAAGGATGCGTTGTAAGAGTACAAATGTACTGACTTATCAACCAATCAGTCGGAGTTTGAAATGTAGATGACAAAGCCCCTCCATGCTGATTGGAATTCAGAAGACGTAATCTTGTGAGCTACCCTTCACCTAGAGAAAGACAGTTCATTTTGTCCCATAACAGTAACAAGGTTTAAGGCTACAGATTAGAGAAGTGGGGAACTTCATCTCCCAAGATATAAAATAGCTATGGGCCAGTCAACATTCGAGAATGCTGCTGCAAAGGAATGGAATGACTTCCCCAAGGAACTGCGTGCCTATAAAACGCTAGGACTTTATAAAATTAAAACTTTTAAATCTTTAATAGATTAGACAAGACGCAACACATATATAGTGTACAAGTTTCTTTTATGTTGTATTTAATGTTAACTTGCATTGACGATTGAATTTGTATTTTAGTATATTTCTTATGTACTGATCTCCAGTTTATAACAGCGCTTTTTTATGTTAAAATCGCTGATCGGATTTTCCAGCATTTGTTATTATTATTATATGTGTTCTGTTAAGACCTACCAGTTGAAAATGTGAATACAGCTGTAAAGTAATCATTGACTGCCTAGCTTCTGTTTGCAAAATTGTCATTTGGACAGCCCTATGGAAAGCCCTTGATTCGTTGATTATTCCTTTATCCTTTTTTATTGCAAAATACAGAATCATTTACATTGTGCTTACTTTACTTATAACAAAACACCATACTTACTCCGCTTGCTGCTTTATTTTACTCATTTTCCTGTTTGATTTTCATTTTTATTCCGTACTAGTACCCTTGTGGTGTTCCAAGGCGTGCAAAAAGTCAAACTCAGGTTGTTGTCGACATAACGGCAGTTTATATTCCTGACACCTCGTTTATCTTTCAGAACCCTCGGGTAGGTCACTATCACCAGTTCTGGTTTGAAGAAATGGACAGTTATTAGTATAGTATTTAGCCTCGGCCACAGAACGTTAAATTAATGGAACTCAATCAAACCAGGAGCATATGGAGCCTTCATCTCCTAATTAGACCGGCGTCCTACGGCGTTTTAACACCTTGAGCTATCTCCTCACCGTCCACAGTAAACTTGGCTTCCGCTGACCGATATGAAAGCGTGTATTCTCAATTTGAGACGTCTCTTTGTTGATGTGCCGCCACTCCTCACTTTTCTGTTTCTTTTTCTCTGTTACATATTTCCCCTGTAATGTTCCCACGATTTAATAAGACCTCTATCTCGCTCATTAGTTGCAGGCTTGATCGGTTTTGTTTACATCAACTTAGTTGTACAATGCATATTTTGTTTTGATTCGAGAAGTCTGACTGTCGTTCTATTCTGAAAGAAAAAGCTTCATTAAAAAGTGAAGAAATGCTAAGAGAATATTTATGAAAAACGGATGATAATAAAGTGCTCTCTTTTGCCAATAAGCAACGAACAAAGCGATGACGATGGCCGCGTCGAGCCTCTCTCTCCCATTTAAGTCAGTACATACAATTTTGAGGTCAATGGAGTTAAAGCAGCGGAAAAACAACGAAGATTTTTTTGCCAATGAGCTTGAACAGCAAAGGACAAGAAATGAGGGGCACTTGCTGAAAGGTGGGGAACCATTCTGCGTTGCGCTGGTTTTAGCACCGAAATTGTAATCTTGTATGATGACCACGCTACGCCACTTCAACATTCTAACCAAATTCCATTCTTCGCCCCCGCTATTCGTCGTTTTGCAGGCCTCTGCTAGCACCCAGAAACTGGCTCTTTTAGAGCTGCACAGCGGGCGCTCATCGGCTTGGAAGCAGTCGATCCACAGATGGTCACAGACAGTTTCACCACAAAACACCCTGACAAAAAAGAAGAACATCAATATTACTGTTATACAGTGCTATGCCCCTACGAATGATGCTTGGATGATACTAGTAAGAAGGAAGAATTCTATGACCAACTGCAGAGTGTAGTCAACGGACAAAGCGATACGGATATTAGCTTACTCATGGGAGATCTCATGTCAACACAGGATATGAGCAGGTTATAAATGAAAGCAGAGAACTGTTTACAGATTTCTGTGCACAAAACAATCTGCTTATGGGGGTAGTATGTTCGAACACAGGTGCATTCATAAAGCAACGTGGAGATCACCTAACCATGAGGCAGAAAATCAGATCGACCATGTGTGTGTATGTCTGAAGTTCAGGCGGTCTCTACAGGATGGGTCGAGTACAAATAGGAGCTGTTTCTGTATCAGACCACCATATGGTTTTGGCAGCACTCGAGCTACGCTTGAAGCGCTGCAAACTACCCACTAATGCCACTAGAACAAGGTATAATGTAAATCTGTTGAGTGACAATGAGACAGCAGCCAAGTTTAACATCAACCTTGCCAATAGGTACTAGGTGCTGCAGCAGCTTTATGATGATGAAAACATAAAGCTTGAGGAAAAATGGAAGCAGACAAAGATGTGCACTGAGAGATGCGAAGAGACAGTTCAGTGATAGGAAGAGGGCCCAACATAAGGTCTGGACGGTCTGCTGAAACTTAACGAAAGATACAAGAGAGACGGAAGAAGGAGGCCATATTGAACACGTGTAGAACAAGAGCAAGTAAGGCAGAAGCACAACAGCAGTATACAAGGGACCAGAAAGACGTGAGGTGAAGTATAATAAGAGATCAAAGAAGCCATATAGACAGCCTGGCCAAGCACGCAGAGGGAAAGAAGTTATTATAACACAGAGAGTATTCATATTTGGTCACCCATCCAAGCATTAACCCCGCCGAACAGGGCTTAACTTTGTTAATCGGTGAGACATGGTACTGTCCTTGTGGTATGATGACTCTAAGCTGATCGCCCTTTTTTTATTGCTAACGCGAAAAGGTGACGAAGAGAGAGAAAGAAATCATTGATACTGCCTGGGAAAATTAAGGACGAAAAAATTTGATTAGGATGAAAATGAGAATTATTATTTGTTTTGGTGATCGGATAAGAAGCGGTACTTTCTTCACGGAATTTTATTCAAAAAGTGAAAGTGCAGCATTTCTCAGCGTGACAAGTGGGGTATGGTGGCCGATGACTGCCATTCGATTTTTTACATATTTTTTAAGCAAATTGAGAAAAAAATGATAAAACTACACATAAATATGAAACCAACCCGCTTTAAAAACATAAAGAAAATGACATAAAAAATTAAAGTGAAGTAAAAGTAAAACAAATATAAAATGACTATAATTTGAAATTGAATTAAAAGCAAAAATTAAAAATAAAACCATTATGAATTCGAAACTGAATACAAATAAAGTGAAAGTAAAAGCAAAGTTAAATCACTTTTAAATTTTAAATTGATGAAAAAATAATTAAAATGTCCATGGCCTATGACTGCTATAGTATCCCAGCAGACTCTCCAAAATGAAATAAAATCTAATTTAAAATAAAAAATAAAAGAAAAAATTAATTAAAAAAAGAAAAGAAAAATAGAAGAAAAGAAAAGAAAATGTCCATGGCCTATGACGTATAGCAGAAGCATGTGATATCACCATATCATGCTTCTGCTTATAGTATCTCAGTAGACTCTGCAAAGGTGGCTGTGGATGAAGGAGAGGGGACTGGTAACCGTTGAAAATGGCTACCCAGTGGGACTTCAAGACGGTGATGAAAGAGAAACGAACTGGCAAGCGTAAGGCACCTTCTCATGGCATCGTACAGAAAGAAGAAGTAGTCATTGAAAGATTAAGCACCGATGTTTCGGGCAAGGCACAAAAGTACAGTCGAGAATTCGTCCCTTTCGACTACGAAGAAGTGCCAGACACTCAGAAGCTGTGTTAGATCAGAGGACCTTACAAGGCACTTCGCTTCAACAGTGGGAGAACGTATGGTATGCGACATACCTGCGGGTGAACAAGGCCCGTCGTTTTCTTCCTTACAACAAATTCCTCACCTAAAGGTTGTCCATGTACGTTTTACTGAGCCAAACGATCGAGTGACCGCATGGAACGCGATAGGATTTTGAAACGACCGTTTAGACAGGCGAATACCCAGTCGTTGCCAGTTAGCTAGCAAAGTCCAAAGACCGAGTGAAACCTTTCCAAAGAGTCAGTCGGTGTGAGAAATGATGAAACCCGGCAAAATCATCAACGGAAGCACTGCAACTATTGATATCTTCACGTTTGATATTGCCGACATGATGTGGTCAAGCTCAGCCTAACCAAAGAGCCCTTTGGAGAATGAGGGTTTCGCAAAGTGTTCAAGCCACAAGCAAAACAGTAGGATTCTGGGTTGTGAAGAGTATCTGGAATCTGCAGTGGATATAATACAACAGACCAAGCAGACATCGGAGCAGCACACAAAAAAGGTTGTGCAAATGCACATGCTCGCGAGAAATTTCACCAAAAACCTGGAGAAAGAGTTACAGTTGAATGGTAACTTGGAATTGTATGGCAAAACGCTCGCCTACAAGGAAATATACATGGGAAGAATCCATGGGTAATCTGGTGATGAGTGGGTCACTGTTGGAATACGTTGTGGTGTGAACTCCGAGATTCGACAGAAATGTGCAAGTCTCGCCCACTTTTCGTATGAGCGATCACATGAAAATATCATGGTGGTAGATATGCAAGGCAGTGATCACATCCTATTTGATCGTGAGATTGCCTCAAAGGAATTGTTAGATGGTGAAGAGGTTTTATTTCTGCTGGCAGTTTGTCCCTTACAGCAATCTCCGATTCTATTGAGAATCATCCTGATTGCAATAAGTTACTACTGTACATTGTTAGGACCTACAGAATTTCCAAAACAAAGTCCTTAACTACCTCGTGCATTGTTTTTGATGTTCACCTCTGGATTAGCCAAGGAAGCTTTGTAAGATAAGTCTGGCATGTCAAACCTAGATGTTGCTTTTACCAGTTTTTGCATTAGACAAATTTAGTTGTTGAGCCAAATAGACTACACGTGGTTTTAATTTAAACTTAGTCTAACTGTTGGCTTTGTTGCACATAGCCATGCTATCAGGACTAAATCTGAAACAAGCAAGAAGTTGTTATTGTTTACAAGTTGAGTTACTGTTACATGCAATGTGCCTGCAGTTATATTTCTAAGTAAAGTCCCTTCAGGGAATTCCAAAAAGCAGAGGTATGATTCCTAATGACAAATGACATTTTATTTATTGGTATAGCATGAAATCACTTATTGTTTACAGATTTATGACAACTATCAAATGTAGCAGCTGTATAATCAATAAGAACAAAAAATGTTAATTTGTTCAATTTTCATTAGTTGTTTAATTTACCTTTTTCATATTTGTACATGGATTACTTCAATTAAAAATGATGTCTGATGCCCATGACAAATTGTTGATTAAAATGACCAAATTTGGGCTGTTTCAAGATAACAGAAACATTTAAGTTAAAATTATGTTTTAAATAAAGATATGCTTCTTTACAGTCTTTCCCCACAATATTGTTACAGTTGGGGATCAGCCCCTGGTTCGCACTCCATTCTAAATGCAGGATTGAGGAAGTCATCTTTGACATTAAGAACACCAGACTCTACAGCTGCTTCCCTCAATTGCTCCTCTGAAACTGGCAACCCTGAAAAGATAGTTGAGATGGTTTTTGAACTAACAGTTTCTGAATCAAGTTTAAACCTTTAAGTTGTGCAAAAGGTTATAATGTCAATGGCTAAGAGTATACATTTACCCTTAGTACCTGTACCAGCTCACACCCTCCAAAGCATTCATAAGATGTGTTTCAATTTTATCTCTGTCACCCTCATTAAATAGAGTCGCTTACTTACATGTACTTACTTATATAGGCAACTGCTGACAGCCATTGTTTGAGGCTGAATATCAAAATTGAGATATATTACTCTTGGTTTAAATTTTTTCCTCTTTTGTTTTCATATGATCATTGATCACTGTGATTATTATTTCCAAATAGGTGAGTCTTAATCCAAAGATGAAATAATGAAAAATCCAAGATTACCACATTGTTCCATGCCATATTCTACCGGGAAGCTGTAAATATGGTCAGGTATGCCACATGGAAGGACGGCATCTTTCTGTCGTCTAATTCTGTGAGCATTCAAGATGGTGTCTTTGAAAGTATCAAGTTCTCTCTGCAGGAGGGGTATCATAATAAATGCAAAAAAACTTTTACTGCTCATCAATCAATGAAAGCATCTGTTAGTACATACATTATTTTTCATGAGTTCGTTTTAGTGTTTGGGTTCTTTTCTGCTGTTTTGGAGGGAAAGTTTCCACTCCCTCTATATAGTGTTCATATAGCCAGCCACTAATTTTGTTTTCATTTGTCATTACCTGTCAGTGGAATTCCTTGGATCATAGTGACCTTGCTCTTTTAACCAGCTCAGATGGCCCTGGAAATATTTCTCCAACCTCTCATGGAGTTCTCTCCACCACCTTTCTATCTTTAAAATCGGGACAACTAATTTAATCACAACTTACAGTATCAGTAGTTCTATTGCTAGAAAAAATTTCACCAAACCAAGCCATTAAGTATAAATTATTCTAGCTAAACATGCATTTACAGTTGAATATCATAACTGTCGCTTGCAAAATTCAAAGCAATTAAAGGGACACAGTCACGGTCTGCGCATGCTCACGTTACCGCGCGAAACTTGAAAAAGTCAGCCTGACTTTTTCAAGTTATCGCATTCACAAATTCAAAATGGCGTCGACTAGTGGAGGATCCGGGCATGGAGGTAAACGCGTCATCTCAGGGCGGAAACGGAAGGTCGAAGACAGAGGGGAATATAAGAAAGCGTGGCTAAGAAACCATAAGCATATTTATGTGGAAGAAAAGATATTCAAGTTGTGGCTGCAAGTCAAATTTGATGCGGGTTACCACACAGCAATCTGTTTGGTTGATGTCACTGGGCCCCCAACTACTGTAACAGATCAAGCTTAAGATGCAAAGTTTAAGAAGCCTTCTATTCATAAACTCACTTGGTGTGAAGTTGATGGGCCATAAATCACTGTCTCAAGCGGATCAACATCAACATGATGTCGTCTCAGGAAAGCATGCATAGCTGCTATTGTTCCTGTCTCAGTGCCCCTATTCATTCATAAATAAGACGCCATGGTTCTAGTCTCGTAAAAGTACTCCACATACCAACGGCCAATTAACTGTGGATCAGAGTTTGACACCCATATGTGAAGCCACAAAAGTGTTCGACTTGCCATGTCGATGCAACCGCATATGGCTAGGGGATATGTGCAATTTTGATACTCCATAGGCTTGTCGTGACCGTCAACTGAGTGCACAAAATTCGGCCCCTTAGTGGAAATGTCCTTTTGGCTTCCTTTTCTTTGCACCAACACTGCGAGCTTCAAGACCCTCCGGATCCAAGTAATACATGACAGCGTGGACCAAGTCTCTTGGTACGTTCAGTTCATGTTCCTGTCGAATCTTTTTCTGCATGGTGCATGGTCCGGTATCCCAGAAGTTTCCCAGGTCCGTCCATCTCTTCTGCAATGGCCTTCCGCACATCGTCAACTGTTATGTCCTTGTCACTATTACTAAAAGACACCAAAAGAGAGAGTGAACGAATGTTCCAAGTGTAACAAGAATAATCCCTTATTACAAAGCTGAGAATTTTTATTTTAATATTCGGAAAACAGCGACTAAAAAACATCAACGGTTACCAGTCCCCTCTCCTTCATCCACAGCCACCTTTGCAGAGTCTGCTGGGATACTATGGCAGTCATGGGCCATGTTTTCTTTTGTTTTTCAGGCAATTTAAAATTTAATATGGCAGTCATAGGAAGGCCATGGACATTTTAATTTTATTTTTCAATCAATTTAGAATTTAAAAGTGACTTAACTTAAAGTGATTTAACTTTGCTTTTACTTTCACTTTATTTGTATTCAGTTTCGAATTTATAATGGTTTTATTTTCTTTTAATTTTTGCTTTTAATTCAATTTCAAATTATAGTCATTTTATATTTGTTTTACTTTTAAGAGCTTCTGCCTGAGAGACCGGGGCAGACTTGGAAATGAAGGTCGGCCGATTTAGCTTAAAATTAGTACACAAAGTCGTCATATGGACTTATGTAATATGCCTAAGTTTCGGGTTCAACGGCTTTTTTTTAGCCGAGTTCTGGATATCAGCCCCTCAGGGGTCCCCAGAGGCTGATTTTTAGTGCAATTTTGGCCACTTTTCAATCTCTCTTTTCGCAACGTACAATCAATTTCAGACAAAACCAAAACCATAATTGTAAAGCCCTATCCTTAGACGCTTATGGGTGAAAGCATTAGCTCGCGAGAAATTTTTGTTCGCCAGGGGCTGTTATTACAACTTGGTCCTATTTGAAGCATACGGAAAGCAACCGGAAATGGCCTGTTTTTAAGACCACATATTTTCCATGCCCATATTTTATATTGTAAAGTCTTAGTATCCCTGCAAAGTTCAACCCTTAGTCTAGTAATATCAAGAAAAAAATACTAAGGTTGAGGCTTTTTTACTAAGAAAAATCTTACACGACTATGACTAACCTGACCACTTCCGGTTAAAGTTTCAACAAAGCTGGTCTGTAAAGATCAGTCATTTTATTTTAATTTATACCTTTTTTCTTTTAAATCATAAGTTAGAGGCTCTGAAGTTTTGGAAGTGTAACTAGAAAGAGTTACCATTAATCTGAAATTTCAATTGA
>Ga0126343_10000716_pt1 | contig 13689 bp, 4 predicted proteins | sample Cyp2metagenome_FD_92531 | JGI IMG/M metagenome (GOLD analysis project Ga0126343, IMG submission 92531) | Coral microbial communities from Lord Howe Island, Old Settlement Bay, Australia - Cyphastrea 2 metagenome | ecosystem: Host-associated > Invertebrates > Cnidaria > Coral ... | reverse complement strand
CTGATGATGGTGATGGTGATAGTGATGGTGTTGTGATTATTGATGATGACGATGATATTGTGATTGGTTTTGATGGAGTCGTATTTGTTGGTGATGACGATGCTGTTGTGATTGTTGGTAATGAAGATGTTGTGATTTCTGCTGATGGTGATGCTGTTGTGATTGTAGATAATGAAGATGTTGTTATTGCTGTTGATGTTACTGTGATTTTTGATGATGACAATGATGTTGTGATTGTTGGTAATGAAGATGTTGTGATTGTTGTTGATGGTGCGGTGATCGTTGATGTTGACAATGATATTGTGATTGTTGGTAATGAAGATGTTGTGATTGTTGTTGATTGTGTTGTGATTGTTGATGATGAAAATGATGTTGTGATTGTTGGTAATGAAGATGTTGTGATTGTTGTTGATGGTGCTGTGATTGTTGATGATGACAATGATGTTGTGATTGTTGGTAATGAAGATGTTGTGATTGTTGTTGATGGTGCTGTGATTGTTGATGATGACAATGATGTTGTGATTGTTGGTAATGAAGATGTTGTGATTGTTGGTAATGACGATGTTGTGATTTTTGTTGAAGGGGATGGTGTTGTGACTGTTGATGATGACAACGATGTTGTGATTATTGATAAGGAAGATGTCGTATTTGTTTGTGGCGAATGTGTTGTAATTGCTGATGGTGACGATGCTGATGTGATTGTTGTTGATAATGATGCCATTGTCATTGCTGTTGACAATGATAATGTTGTGATTGTTGTTGATAACGATGTTGCGATTGGTCTTGATGGTGATGGTGTTGTATTTGTCGATGGCGATGTTGTCGTGATTTTTGATAATGAAGATGCTGTGATTGCTGTAAATGGAGTTGTGATTGTTGATGATGACGATGATGTTGTGATCGCTGCTAATGAAGATGTTGTGATTGTTGTTGATGATGACGATGATGTTGTGATTGCTGCTAATGAAGATGTTGTGATTGTTGTTGACGATGACGATGTTGTGACTGTTGATAAGGAAGATGTTGCGACTGTTGATAATGAAGATGTTGTGTTTGTTCGTGATGAATGTGTTGTGATTGTTGTTGATAATAATGATGGTGTGATTGTTGTTGATGGTGATGGTGATGGCGCTGTAATTGTGGATGGCGATGGTGTTGTGACTTTTGAAAATGATGTTGTGATTGTTGATAATGAAGATGGTATGATTGTTGCTGATGGTGTTGTGTTTGTTGTTGATGATGAAGATGATGTTATGATTGTTGATATTGAAGATGTCATGATTGCTGCTGATGGTGTTGTGTTTGTTGTTGATGATGACGATGATGTTATGATTGTTGATAATAAAGATGTCGCGATTGTTGTTGGTGTTGTGATTGTTGATGACGATGATGTTGTGACTGTTGATAATGAAGATATTATGATTGCTGCTGATGTTTTGATTCTTGGCAATGCTGTTGTGATTGTTGATAATGATGATATTGTGATTATTTGCAATGATGATGTTATGATTGTTTGTTGTGGTGGTGTTATGACTGACGATGATGTTGCGATTGTTGATAATGATGTTGTGATTGTTTGTGGTGCTGCTGTTATGATTGCTGAGGTCGATGATGTTATGACTGTTGATAGTGAAGGTGTTTTAATTGTTGAGGATGTTGATAATATTATGATCATTGTTGTTGATGATGATGTTGTGATTAGTGATGTTGATGATAATATGATTTCTGATGATGACGATGACGATGACGATATAGTAATTGTTGCTAATGATGACGATGTTGATGCTGCAATTGGTAGTGGTGATGATGATGATGATGATGACGAGGTTGTGGTTGCTGATGATGATGACAATGCGATTGGTGGTAATAATGTTGATGACGATAAAGTGATTTGTAATGAAAATCTGAATGGTGATGATGGTGATGTCGTGACTACTGGTGATTGTGACGACGCAGTGGTTGTTGTTGATGATGATGATGATCTGATTGGTAATGGCACTGATATTGTGATTGATGATAAAGTTGTGATATTTGATGATGCTGATGATGACTTTGTGATTTGTAATAATGATGACGATTCTCTGAGTGATGATGCCGATGAAGATGTTGGCACTGGCGATTGTGACAAAGATACTGCCGTACGGGACGATGACAATGCTGGTGATGACAACAGCAGCAGTGATGATGGTTTGATCTGTGCTGACAATGGCGACGACTTTTTCATTGTTGGTGTTGGGGATGGTGATGTTCGCAGTCGCAGTGATAATGCATCTCCCTCGGATGATGCGAGCGTCAACGTTACTGAAGTAAAACTCGCAGGTGTTAACGCGTTTTGCAAACTACCAACAACATGCGAAGAGGAGACAGTGCTAAACTTTTCATCGAAGGCATTAGCGGCGTTTGAGGCTACGTACACATAGCTAGTTGTCAAATTTGCTCCTGAAGACTGCGAGGAGATGCCCTGGCCAGAGCTCAAGACTAAAATACTCGACAAAACAATCTGCGCTGCAAAATTAACACAGACATATGCAATCAACAACACGTTGTGGTTCCAAACCCAGCAGTTCTCTTTATTATTCAGGTGACAAGAATGCGTCCGTGGAGGAATTAAATAAGATCTCGAGGTTATTCCCAATGCTTGCACTCGTTTTTTAATTTTTATATCTACTTTATTTACGTCTGAAAACTGTCTTGCTTCACGTTCGGCAAATCTAATGATTAATTAATGAATACTTCATCTCTCACTGAGGCGCAAGGTTATAATTTCAAAATAACCCTAACCTCTTAATTTTACCAAAATGTAATCTTTTCAAATTTATTTTTTTCAAAGGGCGATATAAGGCGATTATAAAGACAAACAAAGTGGAGCCTAAATATTTGGTGAATATATAAGCAAGATAGCTTTTGGTCACAATAACACTGTTGACGTATAAGAGAGGCAAGCGAGGTTTTTACCGTTAGCTGAATGAGCAAATAAGCACTTAATAATTAATGAACACAAGATGAACATTAACAAAAACAAGCCAAGGAAGCATCGCAAAAGATATCAACAAGGAAGTATTTCGTTTCCTTCGCCAAAGGAGGAAAATTATTATTAAGCAAACTTTCCAACGACATTTCTGTATTTCAGTTCATGTTATGAAAATAAGTGTAGCCGTGACGTTTTGAGGTCATCTTTGCTACGAACCAAACTAACTTTAATTTGAAGGAAAGCTTGAAAATAGTATTCTGCTAAGATAGAAAAGACAAAACAGATAATAATAAACACGGTTAAGGATGGAAAAAGATTCACACGGATTATAAACGACGAACTTGAAAATTTTAGGCTAGACGTTTCAAGATGCGGAAACGTTAACGCGGCTCTTTTAATGCGACGGGGGCTGTGAGCTATAAAGCAAGCCACCGAGGTCAGTATTTTCACTCTTTGCAAAACTTCATCTAGGCGACAGAAGTTAACAACTGGAAGCTGCTGTATAAAAAATTCGCACCAAAACTGGCAAAAGCGCGCATTTCCTTGGGCTGTAATGGCTACGAGAACGTCGCTGGCAACAGAAAACGAAAGATATATTTAAGGTTTTTTAAAAAAGAAGGTTTCGTCGAGTAGTGCTAATTTGTTACACCCTTTCATCAAACATTCAAACAAAGATATCATCTGATCAATTTGGCCAAAATTTATTGATTAATTTTAAAGGAAATTCAGCATGATCATACGAATTTGATCGGTCAAAGACAGAAAGAAAGAATGATAAAATCGTTGTATTTTAACTACCTCTCACATCGATTCATTTTAAGCAAAAAATGGAATCAACTGTCGTTAACTCTTTCTTCCAAAAAACAATGAAGAATTTACTTTACTGCAAAGTTAACAGCAAAATTTCCTTTCCTCGCTCTTGCAGCTAAAGTTCACTCATAATTTTGCTTATTTGGAGTAATGTCAGATGTTAACTGCTCCTCCTTAAAGTGAAGAAATTTGCCAGAACATATCAAGGAAAAAACACTTACCATTCATTGTCCAAACAAAAGAAATAAAGTTATTTTTCTAAAATTAGTAGCTCCCACCTTAGAAATGAGCGGTAACGGCACTGTTTTCAAAGAAAAATACGAAATGCAAGTCTATAACAGCTGCGCACTGGGTCGCAACAAAGTGTGTTATTATTATGATAATTACTGGTATGGCCTTTTAACTGACATAGTGTCACACGTAATAGTCGTTAAATGTTAGCCATTATCCAGATGCTTTTATTAAATACTACGTGTGGAGTTAATGGATGATTTTGCTTTTAGTGTTCGTTAGGTAATGTTACACCTTAAGCTTGGCTGCATGTGATAATGGTTTTTGAAATCATGGTTTTTCGATGAGTGGAAAAATATATTGATCATGCCAACTTTTCAAGAAACTCCTGAATTGTTAAGGCAAATTGTCAATAAAATTGTTTTTACAAGCACGTATGTTTTCGAGATGTCTTCCTCTCATTCAAGAGTAAAACGCCAGACATCTCTTTTGACGTCAACGTGTCATATTTACATAACAATACCATTAAATACGGAGCATGTTTTTTGGAACGTGCACTCTCAATTCCGCGATTGTCACTTCCCACTGTTAACATAATAACAGTATTAAAGAGATATTTTACGATATTTGAAGTCATTTTTCTGATGTACAAAATTACTTTCCATTTGAAAGACATCAGTACAAAAACTTCCTCAGCCATAAAAAAACTACACTGAAGAAGTAAGTATAACTCCACAATAAACAACTATGATATGGCTACGATACGGCTACGATAAAAAAATCTCTCTGTTACTTAAAGGGTTCATTTGTTATCAACAGCCAAAATTTCGTTTTAAAATTTTTCAACGAACAACTTAAGTAGCTTTCACGATTTAAAACGCTTTCTGTTTGCCAAGATACCAGTTGAAGCTTATCTCCGATATTGCCTCTTTTTTGTGTTGAACTGTATTGTTATGTTAATCAATAACTAGGTCATGATTCTGCGAAAAAGGGCTGTTTTGGGGCAGGAACGAGGGCACTGGGCTCGAAGATAGAGTAGGGACCTGGTGACAAGCAACTAGAGTACGGCTTTCCTTTCATTTATAGCGGGTATATAGAGGATAAAATATAGATTTAGGCCAGCCTAAAAGCGTAGCTCCTGGGCTGGGTTGTTCAGAGCCCCGATTAAGCCCACGAAAAGGTAGAATTTTGATTTGAGTTTTCTAACTTTGCGGCGAGGTTTTCTGTATATTATTAGACGTTCTGTTTTGAGTTTTAACAACAGCAATATACACAAGACAAAGAAGCAAAAAAAATTTGCATGGAAGAAAAAGTTATAATTCGGTTAACTTGTAATCCTGGGTTAGGGTTTTTCAACAAGTTAACCTAACATGAGCCCGCGATCCAATCGAAAAACTAGCACTTGATCAGCGGTCAACTTAAAAACACGTGACCTCGCAACAAGCTGTAAACTTGACCCGTGGTATGGTCACGCGATACTGGTCGGCGGATACCTTGTTTTGACAGGTGTCAATTGATGATAATATGGATGTCCAATGATAAACCAAGGCTGCAGGTCTCTTCTCATCGTGCGTACGCGCCCACGATCAATACTTCTAGCCATGATAACTATGATAAATCAACTCATGGGTTTACTATATGAGTATGGGGCTCCGCTTAGCGGCTCTTCGGGCAGCCGGAGCTTTGTTAATAGGGTCTTTAAGATACGCTAAGGCGAGTTGCTACTACGGCTACTTTGGCCGTGACGGACTAGGCTGACAACGGTGTTTTACCCGCCACTCTCAAATGATTAAGATTTTGCTGTACGGCAACGGTATGTGCTGTCACAACGCGTCTTAACAAAAATGACTACTTTCAAGGAAACCAGAGATTATTCTACTTTCATACGAAATAGGCTTGATTAATGACATTGATTTCCTTCTCTTGTATCCGTCTTGCATCTCCCAGAACTCAGATTTGTCTTTTAGAACTTGATAGACCTGCCTGTAATTCCAACCACAAAACAAAATACAAACTCTGATATAAAAAAGTACGATTTCGACAGGGACAGGTTGTTCTTACAACGATTGGGTGTTAAGCCCGAAAATACAAAACTTACGATTATAATAAAATACATTTTGAACAATAATAAACACGAACGTTTTTTATCTATGGCTGCTCGGCCCGATACTAATATGACTGAATTGATCATCAAAATCGTTCAATTTTTCTGTACAAATGACAAAGAAACAATGAACTTAGAACTGATTTTTATGATTGAGAACTTTATCTTCAAACTACGCTGTTCAAACAGTGTAAAAAGCGTTAAAATGAGAAGTAGACTGCAGCCTTATACTCACGTAGTGAAGAGTACGTGAAACCAGGCACTTTCCCGTAGTATAAAGCAGTGCTACGATGGGAAAGCCATACTGGTAAGCGCGTCATGAGTCATGACGTCACCGGAAGTGATCTTCACTATTATGCCGCCGTACTACAGCCTAGCCGTACCATATCTTAAAGTCCCTTTTTACGATACGTGCAGAAATTCACGCGCGCTCATTGGTTAATTTTTATGGTCAATATGCGGACAGACACATGAATTTGAAATTCATGCGACACGTCAGCGAGAGAGAGCGGGAAATTCGACAATTTTTTTATCGTAAAAAACAAATTGATGTCAATTTTTAATGCGTCTGTCCTGTTATTGACGATGAATTTCGTCATAACATTGTCAAAGTAGTTTGCGGATCCACTCGGCTATCGCCCCGTGGATCCACAGCTACTTTGACAATGTGATGACGAAATTTATGATCAATAACAGGACAGACGCTTAAAAATCTGACGTCAATTTGTTAAATTGCATGCTCGAGCGTGGATATCGATTATCTCACGAGTGAGCGCAGCGACGTTTTTAACGATTTTCCGACGATTTTAGACCACTTTTCGAAGATTTCCGAAGGCTAGATGATTGCCCGAAGATTTCCGAAGATTTCCAAACATAACTGAAGATTTCCGAGGAGAGACTGATGTTTCCATCATACAGCAACGCATCTGAGTACTTTTTAAGAGATTATGTAGCAATGGCAATCTTATGACTTGTGAAAACATGTTATTTTCACGTGTGAAACAACATGTTATCTTCACGTGTGCAACGTGTTATTTTCACACGTGACTGAGCTCACCTGGTATTTCACTGGTGTTTTTATAATAATTGTTAATTAATCTCTGCCGTCTGCCTTGTTCTACAACAGCTCAGTCATGGCATTTGAGTTCTTTTAGCCAAGCACAAAATTACCCTCACGTTGAAGAAACCTTACAGTTATAGCTTAGTAAGAAAGAAAAACATCAAAGAGAAAATAATAATGCAAAAAGAAACAAGGGTAATGTGGGCTCTGAGAACGAGATTGAATGAGCTCGTAGTTTCCAAAAACTGATGGCAGCCATGATGGGGGTTGTTCATCCGACTAAAGAGACACTAAATATGACACGCACGACAATGGAGGTTGCACTGATTAACTTTAATTTTCAAATTTTGCATTCTTGACGAAAACAGCTCATTACACACGATATGCGCATTACTCTTATTTAATTACCAAAAATAAAATGTTACCGATTGATGACGAACCTACACATTGATATTCGGATAAACTCGTCCCCCGGGTCTTTAAGTTCCCTTTGAGATGTCCATTACCTTGGAAAAAACCTAGGGACGAGCTGAAGATCGAGTCTGCAAGGAAGGTCGAACGCGAGCAAAAAAGGTACCATTGTCAAATTTAGAGCATTTTTTCTCGCCTTTGACATTTTTCTCGTCTGTTTTTGGTTCGATGCATTTCTCCTTTGGGGTGGGAGGGGGGGGGGGATGGGGAGTTCACCTTTCCAAATTAACGACTTACTGTTCAATCTCCTGACAAAAGTAATCAACTTCATTGTATAATTAACGACTTACTATCCTACTACCTCCTGACAAAAGAAAACAACTTCACTGTATAATGAAATCAAGTATTGTTTCAGATAGGGGGGTGCTGGTCAGAAATTTTGAAAGAAACCCTAAGAGGTACAAAGTTCCTATTTTATGGGCGTGGTTTGAAATTGTTTTCACCCCACCCAAATTAAAAATATCACATTAACTGACATTTTCAGAATTTATAACAGCAACAAAAATGATTGCTTCAAATACTGTACGTTCAATTGTAAAGTTGATTACCAATTATCTCATCTCAATTTTTTTGGGTTTAATACCTAAAGGGGCTGGGTCACGCTATTTTAGGTAACTTTGTTTAATTTTGTTAATTATAAGCTCTAAATGTCAAATTGGCAGAGCAAGAGCCTCATTCGCAAAGTCATGACAACATAACAACTGAGAATGATTTTTCAGCTGTGTAAATGGAATTCTGATATAAAATGATATAAATTTGAAAAAGGTGGACCGGCGTTTGTCATATTTACCCAAATGCAATCCATTTTAATCCTCTCCAGTTTTGTCCATCCATGTCCCTTCTTGGCTTTAATGTGTTTTGTTTGAGTTCTTCTATAGTTTTGAGCCGTTATTTGATATTTTAGTTAATTTTTAAGCTATTTGATCAGTGCTGAACTAATTTGACCAAAACTGTGTGGCCTAGCCCCTTTAAGCTCTTGGGGAAAATGTAACTATACTACATGTTTTATTGCTTGCCTCTGACTTCTTAAACAACAGTGATTGATATATAATTTCTCCTCACAGTATATAAGTGATGAGAAAAACAAAAATCATCCAGTACAGGAGAAAAAAATTAATCTTGATGTACAGTATGCCACCTAAAGAGTTCAGGACATTGACTCTTCAATCTGCTTATTCAAGAAAATTCACATGATCTGCAGATTGGTTACATTGACTATTCAATCCGCTTAATGAAGAAAATTTGCATGATCTGCAGATTAGTTACTTGATTTATTATATTAAACTGGTTCATGAGTTGTGTTCTAAAAAGGTAGCATTGCAGCATGGTCTTCTGCTACATATCTCTATTTTCCTTTTGTTTTTGTTATTGGTTCAAAATTTCGAATCAAGTATTCCAACCAATCAGAGCTAGCATGCTATTGTTTTGAACCAATCAGTTTGGCACTGGTTGCATTTTTTCTGGCACTTGACACTCATTTGCATGTTTTCCCGTGCTTAACCCCAGCTGGATGCTTTCTCACACTTGTTGACACCAGCTGCATGTTTTCCTGCGCTTAACACGGGCTGCATGTCTTCCTGTGTTTGCTGACACCCACTGCATCAGGGCTGATAAGCGCCATGGCTGCATGTTTTCCCACTGGCTGGATGTTTTCCCGCGCATGACATTGGCTGCATGTTCTCCCATGCTTGACGCCAGTTACATGTTTCCCTGCACTTGGCATTGGCTACTCATTTTTGTATCTATTTCTGATTAGTTCACTGCATTGGCTGCTGTGATTGGTTAGAGTGATAATTTTGGTATTAGCTCCAACACTGACAATAAGTAGAAACTGCTGCAAGCAGTTTGTGTTTTAAGTGAGTGAATATTAATTTTACATCTTCTCAGACTTGTTGAGTCTCTTGTCCTCCACAAAGGAACAAGCAACTGATTGGTTCACTGCATTGGTCGCTGTGATTGGTTAGAGTGATAATTTTGGTATTAGCTCCAACACTGACAATTAGTAGAAACTGCTCCAAGCAGTTTGTGTTTTAAGTGAGTGAATATTTACATCTTCTCAGACTTGTTGAGTCTCTTTTCCTCCACAAAGGAACAAGCAACTCACACGGATGACCCTCATGATTTCTGTGAATTACATTCTCTAACTTACCTAAATTGAACTATTCTAGTCTAAAAACTACAGTTAAATGTATCAACACCTCAGGAGAAAGTCAGACTAGAGCAGAATTGATTAGAATTTAATGTTTGGAGTGACATGCTGACACTTATGTCCAGGATTTAATGCAAGTATTGTTTCATTATAAGTACTTCATATTTGGCAGGGCTATTTCACATATTTCATACTACTACAGAACTGTATGACTTTCAACCAATGAGGACACTTTGTGATGCTTATCATAAGGAATTTGAATCTCATTAGCATTCAATCCTGGACATACAGTGTATCTGTATGTTGAGAAAGAGAACCTTCTTGTGAGGTTCAGGTTGTTGACTATTTATTTTGTTGCTTTCTTAAAATTTAACAAGATTACTGAGGACATTTACCCATGACATTTAGCTAATCTGTTAAGAAATCCAGCAGAGGTGCTTGTGACACTCATGAGTTAACACTTCTTCAGGGCCAAAACATGGTGGCAGCTAAGACTGGAATGGAAACAGACAACACAGTAGCAGACACCATGGCTCCAGTTGCTGCAAAGAAAACACAAATTGTAGTCAGCGACGCCTTTTCCCAGTTAATTTTCTTATTTGCATAATTTATGATAACCTTAGAAAATTAGAAAACAGTAACAAAATACACACTCTGACTGGTTAAAAATCGTGTTTCCATAACTTCATAGAAATGCAGAACTAGCATGAACTGTTGATGTAATAATGGCATGAACAAAGAGAATTTACATTTTAGATAATCAAAGTTAACAAGTCGTTTCCCTTTTTTTTGCAAGGGTGTTTTCTAAAAGAAATAGAAAACATGTTCTCCTCGTTTCTGTCAAGTTATAGAAACACTCACTTAAGTTTGAGAGAACTCGAAAAAGCTGTGGAAACACCCTCCTGCGGCTTGTGTTCCCACAGCATTTCTTGCTCTCTCAAACTTCCACTTGTGTTTCTATAACTTGATAGAAACACGGTGCATTTTTCTATTTCTTACATGATGCATGTTAGAAAAACAACTACAATACAACTGTATATTCTATTTGAGTTCAACATACATGTAAATGGAATTTGCTCTACCCCATGGAAGACTAGGTGAATCATGTGCCAACTGTACAAAGTATAATCAGAGCGCATGTTTTGGCTTCACAGCACTTACATGTACTTTAAAACTCCACACTACATATTCTACAAGCAGATTGATCTCTTACTACAGTATTTCAGTCACAAATTTGGATTTCTTTAAATTTTCCTGCAAAACACTTCACTTGCCAATCACATGTGCAAAGGACAGAAGCTACAAACCCAGGTTATCTTGAGAACATGACCTCTATTTCATGCTGATAAAGCCAAAGACAAACATCTTGAATTTTACAATAAAAATTAATATGAATTCTCCCATCTCAATGGTCTGCAGTTATTCTGAAAAAGGTTCCAGGGGTATTCGACAGTGGAGGGTTACACCACAATCGACAGATCCTGCTAACAGGTTTACATCCTTTTTGCCATCCAATTCAGATCATGCAATGATTCTGCATTTGATTCATTCAGTTGTTGTGCTTGAGCAAATATCTGTAATCCCATGAAATCAGTAGCTTTTGACAAATTACCCACTTGTAACCTCCCAAAATACCTAACTGGGTGGCAATGTAAACATATTAGCTGAATCAGGTTGAAATTTATTATTCATAAAGATGCCGGCACTTAAATGAAAACAGAAAGTGAAGATAATTACTGGTTGGTGGCTTGGCTGTTGTTGTTGGTTTAGCTACAGTTGGAGACGGGGAATCAGTGGTCTCAGAGTACTGTGCTTCAAAACCCCGACCACGTGAAAAGCCTGCATGGAACTTTACAAACATCTGGTTTCCACTTGAAACCTTCTCTTCCTGGGCAGAGCCATGACAGAAACGTGCCAACAAAGGAGAACTTTCTGAAGGTCCATCATATACTTCCACATAAGTGCAAGTATCTGAACTGCATTCACGCGAGCAAGGGCCAAGAGTGAAAACAGTTAATGCAAACTTCACGCGTTTATTAGGTGAGACAGTAATATTCCAGAAGCAAAACGCTGATGGAAGATAATCATCTAAGGGGTAGTTCGGGCTGCTCAATGTTCCGTTACCAGTAAGAGAAAATGCTTCATTTGGACAAACTGGAAAGTTAAATACAAAAGCAAAGAATCAATAAAAGCAAAAAAATTGAAGGACTAATGAATACATGTACCTTCGGCAGCTCTTTAAGGCAAGCACAGATTTTGGAGTGACTTAATTAATTCCACAGTAAACAGAGTAACAAACTACAGTGCATATGGAAACACTGCAGAAAATTAGCACTTTTGTTAAAAAAAATTATATAATCAACATTGTGGTCTACAGAAAATTAGAAGAAGCCCCCATGAAAGCATCCAGGAAAGCCTGGGTGATGAGCAAAATGGCTTACATGAAAAAAGTAAGTTTTTTCAGACGCCTTAAGACTAGAGTTTGCCACCTGTGGCACCTGGGCACTACCAGAGCACAGCCCTGATAATTCACATGCAGCTTTACTTGACAACTAATTTAATTTAATTTTTAAATTCAATTTAATTTACTACTGCCTCTTTTATTCAACATCGGCTGAGGAGACTTTGAGAACTAATCATGCAAAACTCACACATTTAAAACCTTCTTGAAAAGACTGCACCACTCACCAAGCACCAACTGAGTTGTCCCCACCCCTCCCCAGAAAGAAACACTTACCAGGTGGCGTAAAGTTTAACTGAGTATAAGTTGCTTTAAATCCCATACTCTGAAAATCATTAGCACCATCCGCGAAAAAATTCAGCTTCAAGGTGTCACCAGTTGAGTAATAAGTTAACACTTTATTGGGTCTACCACATTTTTTCCCACTTGCAGCTCCATCATTGGAATAACCGTATTGGATTTCCAGATAGTCACATACTGTACAGTCTTGATTACACTGAAAGACGTCCATGGTGTTTGCAATGTCTAGTTTGATGTGGCTCCCATTGTTGGATGTGATTTGCCATCTGCAGTTCTGGTTGTTTGGGTATCTTCTGGGGTAGAAAGGACTGGTGATGACACCAGATTTCCCACTCAACTGGGCCATTGTTGGACACACTGGGAAGAACAAAATCGAAACAAGAAGTTTAAAAAACTTAAAACCGCGCTCTTTTAACTCTTTGGCGCTCACAAAAAAAAACCGCAACATATCGCAACAACGTTTTGCGAGAAATCATTACCCGGAAACAAGATTAGAAACAATAGCGATTGCGTGATTCAAAGTTGGCTCAGTGCCCGGGTTACAAGAGATTTTATTTCACATTCTTTGCATAGCGTGGTTGCGTGATTTGTAATCGGACTTTTTGTTTTCCTACACCTTGAAGGAGAAAAGGTCTCACAATTTTCTTTAGCGCATTGAATATTCCCTTCGAAAGTGAACATGCAAGCAAAACGAAAATACAGCTTAACTCTGGATAATTTCAGCCTTAGTAGCCAGCAACTGTTCCTAAGTTACATTTTTTACCCTTGCAAATGTCCTGACGTGCATCTCCCAGGGAATTTGGCGCAATTATTCCTCCGCAACCTTTTGTTGAATATTATTAATTCGCTGGCTAAACATTCCATGGCTGACGTAAATACCTTTTTTAGCGTATTCAAGTTATTAATCCCTTCGAGACGAACGCTTCGACAAAACCAAAGAAAAATGCATTTTACACACACTGATGAAAACAATAATCCTTAACATTGTCCGTGTGTTAAGGTTTCGACAACATTTAGCGAGTAAACATTAAAGATTGGAGATTCAAAGTTGGCCGAGTGACAGGAAAAAAAAACAAGATCTTATCAGTCACGTAGACATGGAAAGTGAAAGTCACCCGCCAGCCCGGGGGGG
>Ga0126343_10000715_pt1 | contig 13695 bp, 2 predicted proteins | sample Cyp2metagenome_FD_92531 | JGI IMG/M metagenome (GOLD analysis project Ga0126343, IMG submission 92531) | Coral microbial communities from Lord Howe Island, Old Settlement Bay, Australia - Cyphastrea 2 metagenome | ecosystem: Host-associated > Invertebrates > Cnidaria > Coral ... | reverse complement strand
TGTCTACCACTTGACTGACGTCCCTTCGTTTATGTCCAACGGCAAAGAAATAGGAGACGTTTTATGTGTATTTGATCCACATTGCCAATACGTTCCTGATGCCAATCCTCTAGAACCAGGCAGAATGTATACGGAAGTCAAGAAGTTGAAGACCCTGTTTCCAGATGTTTTTAATTGTTACCTGGAAGACCGCTTTCCTTTAGAAAATTCGACCATGTTTCGATTTCCTCTTAGAACTCAAGAAATGGCATGTGATTCTAAGATATCCTCCAAAGCAGTTACACTGGAAGATTTGAATGAAATGATGGATTCGCTGAAGAAGGAGCTGTTTGAAGTTCTAATTTTTGTAAACAACGTGAAGAGGATCACTTTGTGTGACATGGACGAAAGTGGTCAAGTGGTGAGTTCTTACTCAGTTGAAGCAGTGATGACCGAAGAAGATGCAAGCAAAAGGCAGGAATTTGCCACCCACATTAAACAAATTGGGATATCAGAGGAACAGAGAAATGCCTTTTATCCCAGCAACATCAAGGTGAAAAAATGTAGCTATGTTCTTAACTTAAGGGATAGCCTTGGCAACGAGGAAAAGTGGCTTATTATCCAGCAAATTGGCTTTGAGAACGAAGTGCAACAAAGCATACTCGATGCTTACCGAAGTAGCGATCTGGGGATACTTCCTCGAGGTGGTGTTGCCTGCCTCTTGAAAAACAAGTCAGTGCATAAGGAGCCAGAGAGAAGAAGAGGAAAAGCTTACTGCTTCCTTCCGCTTCCTTTAGAAACGGGTCTTCCAGTCCACATCAATGGCCACTTTGCATTAGACCATGAGGCTAGGAGAGGTCTATGGAGAGATGAAAGTGGTGGTTACCGGACTGACTGGAACAACACTTTGTTGAAAGATGTGATAGCGTCGTGCTATCTGACACTGTTGGACGAGGTGAGGAGTTTCCTGCAACTGCCAGTCTTGCTCAGAGCGAATCTAAGTTGCAGCAGAGCCTTTTTGATTACAAAGCTTGAGAGTTATGAGACGCTTTTTCCATGCTGCGGTAACTTAAGTGATCCTTACTGGGAGATACTAGCAAGATCTGTGTATCGCGGAATGAATAGTAAGAAACTGAGAGTTCTTCCAGTGGTGCGAGATGTATGCACGCACGGTTCTACGAATGACGTTGAACTGAAGTGGCTTCCCCCAACTGGTACTGGAAAGGATCAGGCACTCTTCAACAATCTTGAAACTAGTGGCTGTTTTGGTGGTGGAAGGAAATACGACAGTGAGGAGAATCGGCGGTCTTTCGAGAGAATTTTGCTTCAAACAGGTTTCAACCTTGTGCAGTTTTCCATGGCGGTTTTTAGAGCTTTTAGCAATTCAGAAGTGAGATGCTGTTGTATAACGCCTAGCGTTGTCATAGAGTTCTACAAGACTTTCAACAGCCAAGATTCCCTTTGCGAGATTGGATCTCTCCCCACTGACGTTGGTAAAACTCCATTTAAAGACAGCAGTGGCGTTATATTGGTACTGCGTTACTGCAGGGATCATCCATACTTCTTATATAATCTGTCAGGCCTCCCCTTACTTGTAACGCAAGATAATTGGCTCCGTATGTTCAGTGAATGGGATCCAAAGTTTCTTTCCCGCTATCACGACATCTTGCCAAAATCCAAAGAACTGTTCGTTCATGAGGAAGTTATGGAAAATATCTTCAATGATCTCATAATTCACCAGGCGGCTGTTTTTAAGCACTTTGACGTCAACGCTTTCGCTCTTCATTTAAGTGACACGCTATCACCGGGGTATCTTGAAGAGTGGTGCCCAGACCATGCTGAATTACCAAACGGCCTTTGGATATCCAGAGTTTGGAGCTTTTTGGCTACCATTGGGAAAAGTGTTGTGATTGATGCCAGTAGAAGACGTGAAAGCACCTCGACCAACATTCGTTCCATGCTCAAACCACTGTCCAACTGGAGCATTCTCCCTGCAACTCAGACCGTCCTGCTATTAAGATCTGATGACGCAAATGCTTGTGAGGAAGTTACAAAAAACATCCTAGTGCAGGTGAAATTGGCAGAATCTGTCCTAGATTTCACGGATACTTTTCACTTCAATGGGCCTCTGGTAAACGCTTTAAGAAGGCTAGGTCTGCCTGAGCTGAATTCTGATGTTTTGCTTATCACGGGCATGTCAAGCTCATGGATGGATTCGTGCTTTTTAGCACGGCAAGTTGTGGCGACCCTAAAAACCCCAACGTCATTGCTTACTTCACTTGACCACAAGATGAGCTCAAGCCCACATTCGCTAGTTGGAAGACTGAAACTAGACGACTGTGTAACCATCCTTAAGTATTTCAGTGATAATGTAGTTTGTTTACAAAACTCATTCGGTAGCAATTCAACTTTGAAAAAGCTTCCTTTTTATCCATCAGCACACGGTGACCTCATCAGTCTTCATCAACATCAACGAGTGTGCGTTCTCCCAGACGGGGTACCAAACAGTGAGACGGAAGTCCTACAAAGTAAACTAGATGTGGTGTTTCTTAAAGAGGTTCCATCTCTTTTTTCCCTCTACCAATTTTTGGCTTTTGACAGTATCTCCCCAGTTGATGTGTATTGTAAGTACATCTTGGTACTTTTCACAGCCTTCAGCGAAGACGTAAGACTTACTCACCTCACATACGTTAGAGACACCTTACTTCCAAGTACGTCAGCAAACAAGGACGATGAGTACAGAGTGTTGAACAGGCTGAGAAGCTCCGAGATCATCACCACAAAGGAGGGAGACTTAAAGAGAGCATCACACTTCCACGATCCGTGCAATGATATTTTCAAGGCCATGCTTCCAGGGGAGATGTTTCCACCGGAACCTTTCAAGTCGAAAGAGTGGTTGTTGTTTCTGAGAAAGATTGGCATGGTCTATGAAATTTCTCCCGATCATTTCAAGAAATTTGCTAAGGAAGTTGCTCTCGAAGCAGTGACGCAGCGAAGTGTGAAGACAGACGAAAAGTCAAAACTCCTAGTGTCGCACCTGTTAAGTCGATCTGAAGTATTGGGTCACGGGCTTCTGCAATCTGTTTGTGGCATTCGTTTTCTATTGTCAGAGCCAGTCTCTCGTGACCTTTTAGCTCTACATGGACAGTATGGTGAGAGAAAAGATGGGCAGTCTCCTTATATTGCATTCGAAGGCTCTGTCGTTTCTGATCATGCTGAAATTGTGTGGACAACGGCACACCTACTCCCACGATGGGCGGATCCACGATTTGTACTTGAAGTGAAGGCTCCTAGGAACTTGACTAGAGAAGATTTTTGTAACAACATTCTTACCTGTCTCAAAGTGGTATCAGAACCTTCTTTAGATCTGGTTACTTCACATTGTCGAAACGTCTCTAATCACCTTGTGACAGAAAATGGAAGCGAAGTCTCAGAGCAGCAGTGTTTAAGGCGAAAGTCAGTCATGAAAAGCATCTACAAGTTTTTGCAGGAAAAAGCTACTGCAAATCATGATGTAAAAGAAGTCCTGCATAGCAGCCCCTGCATTTTGGTCGAACGGGGAACACGGTTTGTTGAACCTAAGCAAGTAGTCTTGGAATTGTACGAGAGCCTCGAAATAAAGCCATTCCTTTATAGAGTGCCTCATGACCTTGGAGAGTTTCACAAACTCCTTCTGTTTCTAGGTTGCTCCAGTTCTGTTACAATGTCTCACTACGCCATGGTCTTGGAAATGTTACATGACCAATGTGGGGAAGAGAAACTCCATCCAAATGAGATCCAAAGTGCGTTAAGAGCTGTTAGAGGATTCTTCGAAAGGCTGCAAGAGAATCCAGCTGAAGGGAAAAGTCTTTCAAAGCTGTTCTTACCAGCACTAAATCCAGAAAGTAGCTGCCAAGGACCTCTTCCTGATGTCTTGCACAAGTCGACCGAGATCATGTTTGATGACGCTCCCCATTTACAGAGTCGTCTCCAAAACTTCAAACAACTATTTGTGGTGGACTTAAAGAAGGCAGGACTCCAATGCAATTCTTCTTTGAACTACAAAGACGTCGTAATGAATCTTTCAACAGCTGTTCGACCGCAGATGCTGTCCAGTGCAATCAAGGAAGCATTTGCTGATTGCGGCAACGAAGTGGCTGTTCAGCTTAGCGTTGCTGACACCCTGAAGAAACAACTCTGCTCAGAACAGTTTTTCCACGGGGTTTTGAGGCTCATTCGACACGCACAGCATGAAAAAGGAAAGTTGGAGGAAAGTTTGATCGCTTCTATAAAAAGCAGACTACGAAATATAGAGTTCATGGGAATGACTAAAATCTGCACCAAACTGATGTTCAAAGGAGCTGATGTTCCAGGTAGCACAGCTGAGGTGCCATACTTTCTAGACAAAGAAGATGACAAAAATATCTGGAAGGTCTATGTTAATTCTGAGGCAGAGGAAAGTCTTAGTAAGATATATTTGGCCGTAACTCGAGTCATTGCAGACGCATGTGAAGGATTGCTCCAAGGGGCAGTATATTTCATTCCTGAGATGTTACGCAGTGATCCCAACAGGATTTGGTCCATCCTGGATGAGATGGAAGTTAGGCAAGATGACTCTTACAACGCATCGAGCAGTGATCTCTTACCAGAGCCAGGAAGTTTCATCCCGATCGAAGACCATCATCTCTTGAACGAGGCCTTTCAAAATCTCTCGCCTGGTGAATATGTTGGGTACGAAATGGACGACCCAAGCATGCAGCAGAAGGAAGGAGACGCTACATTCATCTACGCCGTGATAATTGAAGAAGTTCACGTTGAGGAAACTTCAACTCTGTTTGGAAAGTTTTTCAAGATTAACGTTGGAAAGGACAAAAAACCGAGGGTTGTCGAATTTGCCGACCTGTACAAATTTCATTCTTCTTCCCTTGGCCTGTCAGACGAGCAAGAAACTGCCACTGAAACACGGGACAAAAAGAAGATTTTTGATGAGATCTCTGAAGTGCTAGAAGAAGCATGGCGTCTACCTGAAGAAAGAAGAAGAAAAGTTGTCAAGCGAATTTTTCTGCGGTGGCATCCGGATAAGAATCTTGGAGACGTAACTTTCTGCACGGAAGCGTTCCAGCACATACAGGGAGAAATTGAAAGATTGGAAAAAGGTGAAAGACGAGAGGGAGAGCGCGAGAATCACCAAAGCTCCCACGAAACCTTCTTCAATCACTGGAGACAACGTGCTCGGCGGCATACCGCACAGCGCCGTGAATACAAAGAAAGGTTTCTCAAAAAATATGGGACCCGGGAATTTACATCGAGGAGCGGCGGTTCATGGCCATGTATTCCTCCAAGTTTCTGCAAGAAGAATCCTCAACCAGGTGAGGCAAGGCGTTGGTTCAGACAGGCAGAAGCTGACCTGGCGGCTGCTGATAATGATTTGGGAGGTGAAAAACCATCTTACGAGTGGGTGTGCTTTAAATGCCACCAGGTAAGAACAGTTTTTTTATGCATGTGTGTTTGCTTTAGGATGTACAATGCACACCTCCGAGTCAAAGAAATTCCTTTAGAGAAAGATAAGAGTGGGGTGACAAACATACATGTATGCTATTTGCGACCGGGAGGTCCGTATCAGGAAACAATTTTCGTGAGGTCACTGAGGCACTCAAAACCGGGGGCTCAGTTTGGTTTTGCTCCTTCCTCCATGAAATGCGTCTAGTGCCGTGGGCATGCTGGAGACATGCTGGACATGCTCGGGCTTTTCTTGAAAGGAAGGCTCCATGCATTTCGTTGACGCGTTAACCCCTTTATGAGGAAAAGACTACTCAGGATTACTTTTTTGGCTGTTCTTTTTACTGTGTCTTGGTTGACAAAGTTTAGTTTGCAATTGAATTGACTTATTCTTCTTGGTCGAAGCGGCAACACAGGGGGTCCGCTGTATTTCGTCAGCTAAATCTCGTTTCTTGGCCCTCTTGTTAACTTCGCCCCAACTATGCCTACCTGATCTAAATCTCCCTACATGCCACGACACCAAGTGTTTTTGGGTCGCCCTTGTTTCCTTCCACCTAGTACGTTCTAATCTAAAGACGTTCGATGCTACACTCCTAGATGTTGCTCAAGTTGTGCCAACTCCAGCGCGTCTTTTTGATGATAAGATGGATCGTTTTTAGGTCACTCTGTTGCTATATATTTTTGTTGGAGATTTTTTCAAGCCAGCTAATTCCGATTATCTGTCGTAAGAATTTGTTTAATCTGCTTCACACACATACTCACTCAACCTCTTTGCTCCCGTGAATGGAGCATAAGGCTGTCCCGTAGCATCGTCCATCCTTCACGATCTTTCTCTCGCTGTTCCACGATCTTCCACGTCGTTTTAGTCAGTCCAGGCCCAGCTTATTACACTTTGCTTCAATTGTTTTCCTAAACGCAATCTTAAGCCTTGGGTCAACCGCCACTTCTCTTGTCTTCCTGGTTCCAGGTGAGAGCACAGTTAGTTACAAACCTTGTTTAGGAATCATAACATCTCCATATGCGGTGTCGCTCATCATCACGTGATGTACTCTCGGCCAGTGAAACGGAAGAAAAAAATGTGTCGAATGATAATATGTTCGTGAAGACCTAAATCTACATGGGTGTGGCACATCTCAGATTACGATATTGAGCACCTGTGTGATTACAAACCATTTTAATGGTTTGTAATCAAACGAGTGGTTTATTAGTTTTTTTTTAAAAAAACCTACTAAAAACAATAACAAAATTCTCGAAAGTGATTGGCTATCAGCATCCCGATTTGAACATTAATTGGACAGTGGACGCGTCATGCTTGTAATTGGACAGTACGCGTCATTTGGCGCGCGTTGTTGCGGTGCACTTTGTTGAGTAAACTGCTGGGTTTTTCAGCATTTAGCACGACGTTTTAAAATCGTTGAGCGCTGTATCAATGTTTTGTTCGTTTCTCGAATTTTGTCATAGTTTTGATTAATTGGTAACAGGACATCGTGTCGTCCAATTCAGTTTGTAATCATACTCGTGATTTACAAATCGTAGTCCCGCTTTGCGGTCGTCCGATTTTGTTAATCACTCGTATGATTATAGGCCGAAATGGACTCCACTCAGTCCTATTACCATTATATATTGCACTTATCGAATGTCCTGCGAAAAGGCCTTAGTTTTTATGGGCAAGGGAAAGGTAATTATTAACCTAGCCGCTGTTGTAAAATATCTCTCCCAAAGAAGAGAGAGGAAAAATTTGATAGGTTGTACTGCCAGCCAAACAGATCACGTTTTGCAAAGCGGGCTTAAGAATTGGTCCATGCTTAGCGTGCGTATATCGAGTTATGGATGTAGGCGGGAAGTTTAGGGAGGAAGAAGCGTAGGAGTTGCTCGAATCGACACCTGAGTCTAGCTTGAGTGCTCTCTAAACTTCCCAAGTGCATCCATAACTCGATATACGCACAACTAAAAGCATGAACCAATTCTCCTCACACATGGCTACAGCTTGGGAGCAAAAACATGTTTTATTTGTGATCGACTACAAAGTTCTCACAATGCACGGTGAAGAAAAACAGAGGTCATTAGGATCCGAACACGCCACAATCAGCTGAGCAACGGTTGAGCGAAAACGTTTTATCTGGTTTCTAAAATTGTCCGAGAAGAATTCGCTTCTTCAAATGAATTATAGTGAAAATGTAGGCAGACAGAGATGACCTGCACCTCTTTACAACTTCTATTTTGATTCGTTCTTGTTGATCTGCACCTCTTTTGTTTTTAGGGCTAGGGACATTTTTTGTGTTGTATACCTATTGATTCGTTTGGCGAATCACGAGGACCCTTGTAAACGGTGCGTGGTCGCCCGGCAGACAAAGCCTAAAATACTCAGTGAAAATAATTTATTATAAGGACAAACAAAGTCAAAATAATCACGTTTAAGTAAACATCTAAGCTTGGCAAAAGTCAAACGCTCGAAGTAGAATTTGGATTGTTGACTGAGTAACCGTTAGGATTTTGAAAGACGATGAAGCTTTTCTTATCTGTCCGTGGGGACTTTTCTGTTCGGTGACGCGAACTTAAACTCGGGTTAAGCCGGATGTAGTCGGCAAATTTCCTATGATGACAATTTGGTTCCCCACGGAAGCCTACCAGGGAAAACACAGACAGACTAACAGTGGGTGGACGCGTAAATGTCGGTAGATTTTTGTTGATTTACATAGGTTGATTCACACGACATGATTCGGGTTGGTGGAACACCGATTTCTCGAACCCTCAATTTTTCGAACCAATTTTCGTTTCCCTTGGAGGTTCGAAAAGTTGGGATTTCACTGTAGTTATGGAGTAAGCTTGTCGCATGCGATATGCCTGTAGTCCTACCGTGTATCAAATGCTACCCTGCAGCACACAGTAAGTAAATAAAATATGAATGAAATCGAAAGTCTACAACGTATTTTATCAGCAGAAGTAATTTATTTCAGTCGTTATTGCGAGAGAGCGTTCTTGCAAAGCTGGGAGCGATCAGTTTTTCCATTCGCTGTTTCGATACCGCCCAAGCGACTCCGTTTTAAAATATACAGAGGACGGGAAAACAACAAAAAAATGATCATGGAAATGTCCTCTCTATGAAAAGAAAAGAACAATACCGCCTGCGTGTCTTTATGCAACCACTGACGCAAGGACTGTAAAAGAAACAACGCTGTTGTTGTCAAGCCTCAGGAACAAAGAAAGTGTGATCTCACATCTCTTACGTTTCAGTGATGTCGCTTTTCAGACAAACCCGAGATAGTTTGAAAGAACATATTTATCCTTCGTTCCGCGCACAAAATGACAAATTACAATGCGAAACAATGTGCTCATCAATTTCAAAAAAATACTTTTACCTACAAAACCTACGAAAACCACTAAATCACAAACGAAGACTTTTAGGCTTACACTTTGATATTTTAGAGGCTTCTTTAAAATGAGAGTGCTTTAACTACTGGCTCTTAGGCTTTGTCTCATGAAACGTCAACCAACAGCTAACAAATGTAAATATTTCAATTCCGCTATACAGTCCACGTGGTTTTGTTTTATTGATTATCAACGGTCAATTCACGATCATTGACGAAAATTTCAAAATTTTATAAACGCGCGTGCCGCAAAGACGGTTTTAAATCATTACATATCCGCCACTTACTCTAATATTAACATATTTGGTCACCAAACAATGTTTGATGGTGTTGGTCGCCAAACATTTCCCGTTTGTCCAGGGCCTGAAATCACATTTTTCAATTTTACTGTCTGCCCTCTGCATTTTAAGACGGCGTCGAATTTTATAATCACATTGCGCATTATAAAACTCTTGGGTGCCGCGGTTTACTGGGAAGAGTAGTATCGTGGCCAAAACATTCGTGTCGCCGTTTTGCGTCTCTTAGCCGGCGGGACCAAAAGAAGAGAATCAAATCGCTAAGGACCCGCCGGCTGAGAGAAGCGAAAAGGGCTATGAAGACGAGAATGGGCAAGAAAAAGATCAAATGACTTGTACAGGTTATATTTAGCTTAGGAGAGTTCGAATTCAGGAAGAAGCTGCAGTTGTAATGGTCCACGAAAAGTTTTGCTCAACAGAGTCGCTTTCACTCGCTTACTGTCCAGACCACGCTCTTCTTGTCATAGACTTCCCCACCCCAGACCCTTTAGATGTGACCAAGCTGAAACAATTTTAAACACCCTCCCCCACGAAGGCTAGATTTGTAACACATCGCTTCCGAAGAAATTTGAATTTCGCGCTCGGTGAGCTGGCTACGCGTCGGTGATTCCTAACCTTTGTCTTGCGGACAATAGTGACCATTTCAAACAATAGCCAGTGCCATAAAAGGAGCGAAAGCTTGATTGTTGCCGAGCCAAAATCCTAACCAAAAGTTTATAATCTTCACCTTACCGAAACAAAAGGAACTAGCACTAAACTCGACGTAAATTTTGCAGCTAAGTTGAAACTGAACACGCCATCTTATAGCACGGCCTTACGTACATAGAGATTTCGTTCATGATGGCTCAGTAGGAATTAGATAGGCCTAGCGTGCGCTATGTTATAATACAATTTTGCTTGTTTAGAGGAAGGTTTCCAAAGACAAGTCTGTACGCGCGAGACATAACTACTTTGTAATCATAGGAAAGCCTGGGAAATATTTAAAACAAAAAATAAATAACAATTATTCCATGAGCCCGAGTTGGATATGAAGTCATAATCACTTCATATCCAATAGCGGCGAATTGAATAATTGTTTTAGTGAATTCTCAAACCGGGTTTTGCCGCCGATTTTTATTTCCACAATTTTACAACGCGGAAATTTTTAAACTTGGCGCACTATTTTCCATATGACGTAAAACACCGACTATTGGCTCATAGTCGGAGTTTTTTAGCCAATCAAAAAACTAGAAATGCACTAATCGGAGCAGAGAATTTACTAAAGTAAAATAGAAGTGGTTTCACACAATAGTGAGGGTGCTCGATACAAATACCTGTAGAACGAAATACAAATTGAGATGGAAACTTTGAATTTGTAAAACAAAAAAATATAGATTTGTTCTTCTCTCAGCGCAAGTTTATTTCTTTTGTTTAATTTCCCTGTTCCTCGGTGAGAAGTGAAAACTTGTCTCATTGACTGTTGCTACTTTGCGCTGAGTACGGATCCTTGTTTTCTCTGTCGATTTATGGCCTGCGCGCTTCGCTCTTGGGCCATAAATTGAAGGGGAAAGAGTTCGGTCGGTAACTTACGGTAAGGACCGCCAAGACGAGCTAATTGAGCGGTGCATATATTCAGTGGCTTTAATAATAAATAATAATAATAATAAAACTACTTATATAGCGCCTATCCAGTCCTGGCTTCGGTGTGTTGTCTGCAATTTATAGCCGATTGCAGTTACTTATTTGTTTCGATATGTCTGATGGCTTACAGACCATAAATAATTGTACATATTAGTAGTCACGACTTTCTTTGACTTTCAGAGTGCAGAGAAGGCCCTTAAGGCCGCCCAGTACGCGGAAGATGCGTTCAAAACGAATGTGCACAATCTTATGCGCAACGCCTCGCGGCTTGGAGACTCCGAACTGACGAGACTCGCGAACCAGCTGGAGCGTCGAGTGGTGGATTCAACACGCATGCGCTATCCGGACCAAGTTAGCTATCCCCAGATTCCCAATGATGTATACTCGATGGAAATTGCTCACGAAGCCCTGGAACTAGCAAGGTCTATCCTGGAGAAAGTCCGCTGTGCAGTAACAAAATAATAGTATTGTTCTTATGGAGAACCTAGGTGCTTACCATTCGTCAAAACAAACCAATTAGAAAGACCATTGAATTATGGTAACGGTTTTTCAAAATCAAACCATCCAAACTCGATGGTGCTTACCATCAGCAATTGGATTTCTCGTTACTGTTTTCGGTTGCTGAGAGCCTGGAAATTGGAAAATGAAGCGAACGTGAAGGAAATTTACGCCGTTCTGTTCCGCACGGGAAAAGAGGATCACTTCTGGAGGTAGTCGACAATTTCCGAACAGATTTCTTACTGTTCCGTAAGACTTTCAAGTGATTTTTCCGGATTTCTGGTTAAATGGTAAGCACCGCCTGTCTTAAGAATAGTTCGTAGCAAGTGTTTTTTAAACAATGGAAAGTTGTTGATTTTAATAGAGATTCAACCTTGTTTTAGATCAAACGCGTCCCGTAAAATTGAAACACAGGAACGCGTTTGTGTTGCAAGTAGAAAAGGAAAACACGTGGAAAAGGAAGATTTTACAAATACCGCATTATTAGAGGCAGGTACAAAAGTCGGACCGGATCAACTCGAATCGCTGATGTGAATAAGAATAGCTCCTATTGTTGTATGCCATATTCTTGAGTAGAAGCTATTCTTATTCAAATCAGCGATCCGAGTTGATCCGGTCCGACTTTGAACCTGCCCCATTATTAGGGAGCAACGACGACGACGACGCCGAGGACGACGCCTAGTAAAAAATGAATTTCTATTGTTCAAGCGAAATTCGCGAACGTTTAGATCTGTTCAATACGCCAATGGCTCTAAAAACGTGCTCAGGTTAAATATGCAAAGACAGCTTACATCTCCAAATGGAGATGCGAAAAATTAGCGTTCGTCGTCCACGTTCCGTAGACGGCACAGAACTTGGTCATTTCACGTTGTTGTTTTGCAGAGGACGGCAAAGAAATGTACAAAAAGTTATAACGCACGTGCACAGCTATTGTTTTGCTCATTAAGCCTTTTGCTTGGTGACGTTCTCGTTGCCATCGCCGTCGTGGTTTACATAAGCTCCGATTAGCCCGCTTTTGCAGCCTCAATCAGGAAGGCTAGAGACTCGATGGTCTGTTGTGCGTGGACAGGTGGATGTGAAATCTTTTTTCCTCGAGGAAAACTTGATAATGCTACAGAAATAATTTGAGTTCATATTTATTAGGTTTCAAATACGGAACGCCAGCTCTTAGTGATAGTATAAAGAGGCAATAACAAATGATTCTGAGGTTTCTGTAAGAGCCTGTTTAGATACAGTAAGGCCCGTTTCAAACGCCGTGCTAAAGTCTGCCGAACTAACTTCAATTTGGCTCGACTGTAGCACGAGATTGGCACGTGAACTTGTTTTAACGTCGAGCCATGGTCGGCGTTTACAAAAGAAGTGGTAGTACAAACCAGCGGTGTAACGGGAAAATCCAAAATTATTTAGTTCGACATGGCAATAGCATGCCGTTTGAAACCATACCTTGCCAAAGTCGAGTAGCAGGGGCGGATCCAGGACTTTTTTTAGGAAGGGTTGCACCACTAAGGAATGGCAATAAACCACATAGCTTTTTTTTTGCAGAATACCAGATTATAGAAAGCCGCATGTAATCTCAGGGGAGGAGGGTAGGGAACCCCTGTACCCTCCCCCCTAGATCCGCCCCTGGGTTGCACGACAGAGCTTGCCGTGCTGCACGGCAGAGTCGAACTTAATTCTTGAATGGTCTCAAACGCCGGCATGCTACAGCCGTGTCAAAGTCGAACTTACATGATGAATTTAGTTCCGCATTACTTAAGCACGGCGTTTGAAACGGGCCTAAGCGTTGGGTTCATTTTGCTGTTTTGATCTTAACAGCAATAACATGCAAGTAGGAAACTTTGTAACCCTTTTTAATGATAATTTGTCAAGTTTTATGCCTCTTAGATTCTTATGAGATTTTAATAGGGACGTAATTTTATGTAAACTGTTTTCACTTCGACTGGGTTTTGAGGATGAAATAAATTTTTTTTTTGAGAACTGAAGTAAATACCCGAGAGCTTGCCACTCAGCTTTATTGCGAGGGTTCAATCTAATGTCAGCCATTGCTGTCCAAATTGCTACATCCTTTGCATAATCTTTTTGTCACACCATGGCCGTATTTATACTGCTAATCTTCTTTACATATCTAAGAACTGTGAAGGCGAGTAAGGTGGTTCTATCGTTTGAAGCTGTGCAAAAAATGATCTGTGGCTGGGAACTTGGCAATCGAACCATTAACTGGTAGCAAAACTTGCGTATGCCAGAAATTCTTATGAGATAGTTCTATGCTAAAGATAACCAGCCTGTTATAGTCTAGTATGTGGTCAGTTTCAGACTCCACCTATCGTGACAATTTACAAATGTGAATGATGCGATCTCAACTTGGTCCTTTGGATTTAATGAATAGGCACTAAAATGACTGGCCCCAAGGGAAACAGTAAGTTTTGTTTCCCTGAGACCCTCAACATTGAGGGCGA
>Ga0126343_10000714_pt1 | contig 13698 bp, 12 predicted proteins | sample Cyp2metagenome_FD_92531 | JGI IMG/M metagenome (GOLD analysis project Ga0126343, IMG submission 92531) | Coral microbial communities from Lord Howe Island, Old Settlement Bay, Australia - Cyphastrea 2 metagenome | ecosystem: Host-associated > Invertebrates > Cnidaria > Coral ... | reverse complement strand
GGTATAGGGGTGCCGCCGAGGGTTTGAAATCCTGACCCTGTTTAGGACAAAAAATACTCTAAAAACGCTACCCTGTGCGGGACAACAACCTCCATTTCCAGACGCTGTTTAGGACAAGTGACAAAATACACACTGTTTAGTTTTACAGGAATTTAAATTGTGTAATAAGCCATTCAAATCGGAGAAATAAGGCTCGACGCGTCTAAAACCCAGCTGCTGCGTCTCTGCGCTTGAAGTAAACGAAAAACCATAAACTACACAACCGGAAACTGGCCGATTTCTGGGCAAGTCAGGAATTTGTTCCAAGGTGGCGGCATTTTAGTAACACAATAGGACTCTTCGCCGAATTCTTAGACTGATTTACATGTAACAAACGACAAGAACAAAACTTTTAATAGCAATATGACGCCTTTCTTTGGCAAAATGTCTGTTTTGGTTAAATAACTTTTGAACTCGGAGGATTGTGCTTGATATTTTTTCCATCGCATTCTTTTCAGTTGTTGGCGAAAAAGAAGAAAATTCCAACACGGTCAACGTCCGTACGCGCGACAATAAAGTTCATGGAGAGAAAACCATCGATCAAGTACTGGAAAAGTTTGCGTTCCTCGCCAAAGAACGAATCAAGGACAGTGAAGAAGAATTTTAAATTAAAATTTATGCAGATCAGTGTAAAATGTCCCAAAAATCTCACGTTGAACAATTCACTTGAACCGCAGAAGGCGGGGAAGAATGTCTGAACAGAGGAACGGAGGTAGAGGTGGAACTGTGCTACACTGTTATTAGTAATTTTTAATGGAAAAATAACTTTTTTCTACGCGCACTCGTGGAAGGCAAATGTTTGTATTTTGTCAAGTGTGGAATCTAATGCTAGCTGTTTTGCACCCAATTGAGTTCGCACCCCTGAACTCTAAGCTCTTTGATAATTTTTCGAGTTCGCCTTCGCCTTCACAAGGTAAAGAACGAGAAGTAAACTTTTTTGGTGTGACTTTGTTTCATTATGCCCACAATGTTGTTGGTTTTTTTGCTGGCTGAGGCAAAGATAAATTTTACCACACTTAATCGCCAGTTGAGCCGACTTGGGTGCGAACTCGCTTGCTTGCGGAACCTCCAGCTACCGTGGAATCACGCGGATGTAGCAAAATTTCAGAAATTACTGCTATTTCGTAACGAAGTACAGTTATTAACGATGAAGCTGAAAGCGTTGTTTTGTTGCCCACTTCCTGTTCCTTCCTGCTGATTTTAAAGCAGGTACTCCAGGTGTCTAGGAAATTATTTTTGTCCCTGATATCGCGTGTCATGTGTCTATACCCTGAAACCACCAATTTGTTACCTTCCTTTTTCTGTGCAATGGAAAGGCCCTCGGCGAAGTGCCTTCTTTTGATATGTGTCGTAAGATCGGATTCGATGACAGCGTAATTTTAAATCGTAAGCATATAGTTAGAATTTAACTAGAAATGTTAAACTAAGCCGTAGCACGGATTGGTATTGTGATTTCAGTGTTACTATAGAAACGTGGAAAATAAAACCATTTGTAAGAAAAACAGTTTGATCTCATTTCAACTTCACTTTCTTTCTTCGGGTTCTTTTTGGCATACCTGCTTTCTTCTGCGCAGTTTTCCACTTATTTTTCTTCGTCTAACTTGTCACTCTACAATTATCGTACTTAACAATTCAATCAGATCATCGTCTCTGGGTTACATGGTATGTTTTTGTTGTTTTCTTTCGTGTGTTGGTCCTTCCCGCTTCTACTGAAGAATTCCTAATGCTAAATCGTAGGCTAGTCATTACTAGTCTTAGGGGATGAAAAGATGAACCGCTTTCCGTAGACTGAGACAGAAAAGACACCGACAACCAGACAGACAGCATTTAGTTCCTGTCTCACAACACGTGTTTCAGTCTTAAGCTTGTAATTTATCAGCAGTTGAGGTCGCCTTTAATGACACCAGATTTTTTTTTTTGCGTTGTCCTTTTCATTTCCAGTTGCGCATCTTAGAAAAGTTTCATGCGCCGTTGGAATGGTTCGTGGTGGTAAATTAGCAACAGTTTTTATATTACAAAAAGCTGATAAGCCACGTCACGTACGCTCGGAAAGAGCAAAGCGTTCCTGTTTAACCAAAAATATTGCTTAATGGTATTAATTTTTTCCTCTTTCAATAGGTAGGAAATCTTATTCGATATGTCAATTAAGGTGGCTCAAAACAGTTCCCAGCACTATCCAAGACGTAGATTTTGATGGTTCATTATTACCACGCTCTCAATTGATGCTACAATCATGGTATCGAAAAACTGCCCAATCCGGCACCGGTGAACACAGTAGTATCATTTTCGAAAATTTAAGGTGGCTCTTTTCAACTTTGCCAAAAGTTGCATCTTATCCTTCTTACCAAAATTCGATAATAAGAATAAAATTCACCATGCCGTTTTTGTAATATAAATTATTTAAGCTAAAATTAAGGATGTTTTTAGCAGGTCAAACTGTTCCTATGGAAACATATAGTGTGATGAAAATGATAACATGTATACCAATGATTGGGCAGTGTTTTGATACCATGATTGTAGCATCAATTGATAACGAGTGGTAATAGTACACATCAAAATCTACGTCTTGGAAAGTGCTGGAAACTGCTTTGAGCCACCTTAAATTCGCGTAAAAGCCAGCGGGTGACCGCATTTTCTCTTCAATGGCAACGAGAGAACGCGAGAAAACTCTAGAAAATTGTTTTCCGGTGTCGTCAGTTTTCGTATTAGATTGAATTGAAACGTTGTTAGATTATATGTAGTTAAAAATAAAAATGCTGTATTGTGACTTGTAACCAAACGATAGCACAATTGCTTTTAGAGTCGGGAACCTTCATTGTACGTTTGATCACGTTCCTGGGTTACGTTACGTGACTGGTCACGCAATCTTCTCAGGAAGATGTCGTCGTGGAAAGAGCAGGCTCAAACCACATGACCCGTTAAGTAAACTACCTTGTGGTGTATATCAGGAGAATGGAATGATGTTCCTTCCGTTCTCTTGAATGGACAACATACTGAGAATTTCAGGAAATATAGTCCAGCTGCATAATTGAATGTAAATGTTTATTGAAAGTCAAGGAAGGGCGTGCAATGACTATTGTAACTATAGACCACGCATTGGTCACGTCTTTAGAAAATCTGCAAATGAATTGCACGGTACGCAGTTCGTGAAAATTTGTTGGAAGACTGTTGAGTAAGTCTGAGACAATTTCCAGGTATCAGTGATAAAGCAGTCCAAAGAGCTTGATGAAATGCAAAAGGGTTGTATTAATTCTTGAATGGCTAGCAGAGGAGCAAATAATCTTACATTGTTAACCGCCTGGAAAAGTGGTGTCACGGTTCTCATTGCAAAGACGAAAAGGACACAATTATACATGATTTTAGTAGCACGTGCTTATTCATTCAGATAGGGTAAATAAATGAGGGCCATTAAACCCACTACTTGACAAAAGAAATTTGCAACTAAGCGTAATAGAAGGATTCATATTTTATTTGTTCAGATCTATTTTTCCTATGTATGATCAATTATATCATGCACTTTAAACTGGATAATAATGACATGGAGTCATCGAAACGTCATTCGATTCTATTGTCGCTCTTTTTCGTTTAAGATGAGAAATACGAGGTGAAATTTAATTAAGCGTGGGATTTTTAATTTTGTTAGTCAAAATCGTGTTGTTAGCAAAAAGTTCAAACTGTCGGAGGCCAGAGGTTACCAGTGTATTCCGTGGAGCACACTCGATGTTTTGACGTGATTTCACGGCGCGTGAGTGAGCTCATGCAGTCCCTGAGTGAACCCAAAGTCACGTCCATCCAGTGCGCAGACAATATCTCATCCGGGAGTTTAGCTTGCAATGATTACGTCATGGACCGAAGTGCAATGAACTGATTAGTTCCATTGATGTCGCGTGAATACTGCGGGAATAAAAAAGTCGCTAATACAAACCCGACGTTTATAAAGTTGATAATTTTAAACTTTGCTCGGTGCATTATCAATAATAAAGAACAAACATTTTAAAGAATTGTCATTTTTTAATCAAAAAAATCATATGACGAGAGGTTTTGAAATAGACTTCATTGACGTCGCAATCGCTTCCTCTACTGACCTTGTATGGCCATTTTACGTCACGGTTTGTTTGCTCAACAGTTGGTTGGCGTATATCCATTTATAAGAGCGCTTTTGCAGCGTTACGAAAAACAATTGCTGTGCAAAAACTCGGTATTTTTCGGTTACGTTGAAAATCTGATCTAGGTTTCTAGAGTATTTTCAAGTTATCCACGAAAACAAGAGAGTGTTATGGTAATTTCCTTGTCACAGACCGGAAGTTTCACGGTTGAATGAACATTTCATGACATTCACACACACAAGCAAGGTATTTTCATCCTGGCCACTAGGATTAGATAAAGGTTTGTACCTCGTTAAAACTTCCTGTTTTCAGTTGACTCATTCGTGAACACAGAGATTTGCTGACTGTATTGGAGTCAGTTTGTTTAAGTGTGTTTTATTTTACCAACGTTTTGCAGATTCATCATAGCCAGCGGAGGAATCTTCAATATTGCAAAAGTTGCGTGTCTGAAGATCCAAGTTACGACGGAACACAAGGATTGTGTTTCTTTACGATATATTCCCGTTTTTTTCTGAAAAGTAACTGACTGCAACATATCTTCAACTTTCTCATACTGGAAAACATTATGAGTTTGGAAATGAGCGATCTGTTCGCTAACCAAGTGTTGAACATCAACGGGCAACCGGTCAATTTGGACTCCTTAGACATCAAAGATATCCTGGAGGAGTCTAATCGAGGTTTCCTCGACCCAGCGTTTCTTACAACATCTACAGAACAAGGTATGCACGGTGTTAAACGATACGAAATGTAATGATCTTTATGACAGGGTTTAATACAATCCAGCTACTCATTTATTATCTGGGTATGAAAACTCTGTAACAGCGATCGACTAGCGCGCGAGTGCAATGTGTGCCTGTGGGTTTCAAATGCACGCACGTCTCGGATTAATACTACAGGAAAATGACGGAACAGTGCTTTGTATCCGTCGTTTTCCTTCAAGTTGTGGCAGGCTCTCGTATAATATTTGATCATTTATAAACATCTGCCGTTTCTGTCGCTGGAAGTGGAACCCGCAGCGGCGTGATCGGTGAAATAATTAAATACCGGTATAATAACTCTCGATTACATTTCAATTGAGATGCTCTGATGTTACATGTAAAATTTCCAATGTTTCCAACGATGATCTTTTGTTCTGAAGAGTGTTGGAAAATTACATCTTCTCAAGCGAAGTTATTGTGGTGTTCTTACATCCACATTGCTTTCTTTGTGACAACGCTTTTCAAAAGGAAAGGAATATTAGTTTTGGAGTCTGATCCGGTTTCGCATGTGTTTGTTATGTAAGTCGGTCGGTTAATGTAGTTTGAATTGCCAGTCGTTAGGAACCAACATTATTATTGCTCCGTTTCATTTCATATAAATATATCCGGCTAGTATTGTTGACCTTGGATGGCCTTGGGAAATAAGTTGTCAGTTTAGTCGCGTGCTTGGTCGTTGTTCATTACGTTTTGTATTTCGCTCCAAGCGCAAGCTTTTACCGTTGAGAGACTTAACTTTTAATATGTAAGGAAGTATATCAGACAGCTAACTTGTCAAGTGTCCAGTGATTGTGCATTTCGAGAAAATTACTTGATGCAAATGTCGGGAAATTTGCAAGGTTGACGACTTATTATTTGCATTAGGAAATGATGTCGAAAAACATTAGGAACAGTCCTCGTGTTATCAATCGTTACTAATTTAATTGAAGTCATCTATAATCCTCTCGATGAAATTAATAAATTCGGGAAACTCATTTCCGACAAGGTGCCGAGTCTCTAAATTAAAGTTTCGCATTTCCTTTGTCAACTTTTGCAGACTTTACGCTAGTAAATTAATAAAAACAAAAAATTGCAAAAGATAAGATAAATAATAATAATATAAAACATCTTGGCTTGCAGTTATCAATATCTGCTTTCCTAGGATAAGAAAATAAGTGCGTTTGCGACTCGGTATCTCTCAATCACGTTTCATGCGCGGAGCTTTCGTAAAGGGGTCAAAGGGCTTTATGACTCAATAGCTCCTTTATAGGTCTTGATATAGAGCGGTGTCATCTCGATCACAAACTAACTTTTTTTTTTTCAGTAGACGTGACTAGAAAGTTATTTCACCCACATCAATTTAGGGAAAAGAATATCGCCAAACTTGCGTGAGAGCTCATGTGTGTTATTATCATGCAATCTTGAAAGTGGTTGTGTCTTGTATAGCCATTGAAATTCTGAGCACGTTGCCATCGTTGGCCATCGTTGAGTTGCGTCACGCTGATTTATTGGCGATTCTGTGATACGAAAAATGGTTTGACGCGCAAGGAAAACACACGAAAAACAAACTATCATAAAGACACATACAGGCTGGAATAGGATGTGTTCAAGCCGCCTCTCAACTCTCCTCCCGGCAAAACGTGGATGTGGTTGTGGTGCAGCTGCACTTGTAGGCTTAGTGTTTTGTTAAACCTGGTTTTCATGTTTACGTGTCTGTCTTTTTGGAGAGAATAGGAAACAATTCCCCGGGTTAGGAAGGGAGGGAAAGTCTGGAAGGGGATGATCTTAGAGTATGTTCCTCCCTGTACCAGAAGTTCTTTTCTGTGGTTTGTTTGTTTGTCATTTCACCAGGCATCGATACCATCGCGATTGTAACAATCATGGTAGTGAGAAAGCCAGACTCTAATCTTTTGTATATTGAGTAACGTTGGCCGGAAAAGAAATCATTTATCGACAACGGAAACATTTCGTCCTATGAGCGGGGTTGTTGTCTATCACGAATTCAGTAGTTATCCGTTTCGGATCCAAGCCAAAAATATTTATCACCTTCATTCTTTCCAATCTTTTTCGTTTAATTTTACTTTTTGATTGCTGTAGTGTCACAGAAAAATAATTTCAGTATTCTTTATTCTCGTCACTTAGGCGCTTAAACCCTCTTTTGGTTCTAACCAAACCATGTTTTAATTTTCTTTGTTGCATATCATTCTTTCATGATCAAATAAAATACTGGTATAAATTATTCTTGCCCAAGTATGACAATGTTCATGTGATGTAAGTAAGCCTGTATGCCTAAGAATGACATGTGATATGTGGTAATACTCACACGGACGTCCAGACCATTTTAAACGGCGAGAAGGGAAAACTCGTACGCAAATTTGTTGTGGCAAAGCCTATTTTCACAACAGTGTTTCAGGTTTTTGAAAGCAGTGGAAAATTTGACTCATATTTCCGCAACAAAATGGCGCCCTTTATCGCTCCCTGACGCAATCATGATATTTTAAGGCACCACCGATTCTTCGAAAAAAAAATTCGTCACCTGCCCTGTAACTTCTCGTTATTGGCTCAGCTCTACATCGATTTTAGGAAACGACTGTTCAATAGCCGACTTTTTCAGTTAAAAAGCGATTTCGCTAAAGGTCAGTGGAGCGCTAAGTGTCCACGATTGTCATCAAGTGTGTTCATTGAGGCAAATACAACTTGCACGTTCTACTCTTAGGCTAAAAAAAAAAACGGTGAGTGTCACGTATCTGATCAGATCGTCTTCCAACAGTAGCACATGAAAAGCCAAGGCTGATCAAGGTATATTTTCTCGTTGCAAGAACAACATTTTGCCAAGTAGATAGAGGATGAAAGCAAAGAAACTCCCCAACGCTGGTACATGGTTTTGATATACCTCTAAACTCTCACAACTGACACGTCAATCAGTGAGAGAATTGATATTTCGCAGTAAGGTTTTGCGAGAAAAGGAACATTTAGCCCTGACCAATCCGGTTACAGCTTTCTCTATAATTGTCGTGATTAACTGACACTTGATGACCACATGTCATCACATAGGAACGTGCATTGGAGTTGCTACGTGCGCAAGAAGTCGCGTTTTAGCTGTCAAGTTGATACCACAGCATTCGCTGTTCTAACAGAATCGTTTTTCACTAAAGAAAATGGATAATTTTGGTAAGAGCAGTGAATTGAATTTGGTACACGGTAGCTGTCGAGAGAAGAGTTCTTGGCTTACATGGTTTGTGCTTTAAAGCAGAATTGATAGAGGCCCTGCACGTACCTCATAAAATAATCTTGGTACCTTTTTTCCGTTCTTTGTGAAGCAACAACGTGAGAGGACCAAATTTCTCCGTTTTGGGGAATTTGTGCCACGAGCACCAACCTTTTGCATTTCGTTCAGAACTATTCACTCTTGTCCGATATTCAGGTAGAAATGGTTCAGTAACAGTTAAAATCAAGGATTGCATGCAAGTTTTCAGCAGGACTGAGGGAACTGAACTGATTTTCACAGGCGAACAGAACTTTTTTGAACTAAGCTTATCTCTATAAGAAAAACGTTATGCTAGATGATCAAACCAGGCGGGCAAAATCATCCTCACAGCCGGTCACTTTACTCGATGCCCGTCGGGCCCTCGAAGAAACCCCAGTTAAGCCTAGTTAGTAGAGGAAACTGCTTAGGTTCGCCGAGTTTCCCAACCAGTCTTCTCTAGTTACTATGCAGGCAACTGATAGTAAATGCACTGGACATGTCTAGACGATCGCTGCCAGCAGCCATCATAATATATACGTCTTGTTTCAGTAAACATGCTGACTTGTGTTATTATTTGACAGTGTTTCCACCTTTGGACTGGTCTTGTTATACAGAGGACACCAAAGCGAATGTCACTGTTTTAGATTTGAAAGATGTCTACGAGAAAGGACAGATGCGACGTAATGCTAGCTCAGAACAGAGATTGTTGAATGCCGAAGTACATCTTAAGGCAACCGCACAAAAGCCAATTCAGGTAAATGATTAAAAAGTTATGAAAGAAACTCACTCGTAGCACTTGCAGGAACGTGCAGGTTTACTAGTAAGCGCCCAGTTATTTTCGTGACTGTAGAAAAAAAAAACACGATTGGTATCCCTGTACGTGGTTCAGATTTCTCACCCCGCCATATTGCTAAAGCCGGGGTATCATGGAAAGGCTCAGCTAGCCGAAAATGTGTTAAGGACATTTATAAGCGAGTGTTAAACTAGTGTTATTCCTTCGTGATCCCTTGGTTTACTTCCGCTATATCAAAAAAGAGAGAGAGAGAAAGAGAGAGGGCGGAGAAAGTGTTTGGTCTCTTTTACATGCTATGTACATAATATTAAATAATAATAATAATTTATTCATTTCTAGTGCGCATCTTAACATAACAAGGGCATATACTATTCATATATGTCTCTATCTATCTAGTTTATATATGGTAACTTTTATGCTTTTTTTCTTAAATGTAATGGTAGTAGTTTACTTCAGTTGTTAATTTATTTGTACTGTTAAATTCTATTGGCAAACCTCAGATGTCTCTACTGACTTTTTAAAAAATTGTTAATTAATTATTGTATTAAAAAAAAAACTAGATTAGCCTTGTGGTTATTTTGGGTGACCATTTACTGTTACTCTACAGTACAAATAAATGTTGTTGTTGTTGTTACGAATGTTACTGGGCAACTAAGGAGAGGGGGTGGGGAGGGTGGGGCTGAACAAAATTCAGACCTTTTTAATAATAAATGGGTTCTTAGGCAAGTGGCTGTGAATAGCGAGGTAGTGATATTAACGCGGTGATTATATGTTTGAGTATTACTGTGGTACATGCTTTCCTTTTTCCTTGCATCAGTATATGCTGATGTGCGTCATTGTATACTGATGCAGTTTTGATTCTCTACAGGGAGTGTCTGCGTTTGTGGAAAGATGTCCAGAGGCCGCAAGAATTCTACAAGACTTCAACGGCCGCGTTGAACTGGAACCAGTGGTGTACAGCAGAAAGGAGCCATTCGCCGCCAACTTTTCTGTTAACCTCGACTCCGTGTATTCATCCCAGAAGGGTATTAAGGTTTACGAACTTTCACGCGTCAAAGGCGAGGAGAGAAATATTTTCCGCCTGGTTGTCGTGCTCCACTTTGTGGATGGAACGACGAAGGAGTTTACCAGCAAACATTTCCAAGTACAAAGCAAAAAGTCCCCAAAGCAAGGCCAAGGTTAGTAGAAGAAAACCTCTTGACTCAACGGTCGATATTTCGAATATCCTGTGGTTCCGGTTTTTTTTTCTCTTCACTGAAGACGACTATGGTACTTCGCTTTCTTAATTGTTGCTTCCTTTTAAGTAACACTTCTTTTTTAAGATGCCATTTAGTCAAACGAGCTTTGACTGTCACAAATTGTTTTTTGTTGAATGGGAGAGGCATTTTGTTTAGACCTTTTCTTGCATCGCGTCTTCTGGTGTATGATAACTGTTAACAGCCGCGTGGCTTTCGCTAAAATAAGTTTCTTCCTTTCTTGCATTGCTTACACGCTTGAGAGTAAAATATAGGTCGCGTTAACACCGTTTATTTGTGGTATTTTCCCGCAGAAGATGATTCAGGAAGTGATAATGGTTACTGTGGAACTCCAAGCCCAGAGAATAAAAGAAAGAAACGCAAAAGTAAGTGCGCTCAATCTTACATTCTGCGGAAAAACTTTGTGAGGGTATAAGTAGCTTTTGTAGCCAATTGGTATGTCGAGCGGAGAATGTCATCGATCGCGATAGTAATACTGCGAGCGAAGCGAGATGAGAGTTGCCTGGGAGAGCCTCTCGCTGTAGTGTCTGCTGGGCTGCCTGTGGCTTCCCTTAACAAGTATTATGCGATAGGTCTTGTTGTTGTTAAAACACGTGTGCGTGAATTCTGTCCTCAATGCGGCTTGAATGCGAATTAAATAGTATTACACGCCAACCATTTTCTTCCCAGAGCACCCTTCGTCTCGGTTTCCATCCCAGAACTCCCTCGTTTGTGGCATATTACACTGATATTCGATGCATATTTTTCGAGTCTCAAATATAAGTAACAAGTGAAACATGCAGCAACTACTTACCTAACACTGTCTTTCTTCTGTTCTTGAAGTTTCAGGATTAGATTCCAGTCCAGGTGGAAGTTTGAGCAGTGGCTTGAACAGTGAGAGTAAGTTCTCTTCCATACTTTCTGTCTGTCTTCAAGCAAGTTCACCAGCTTAACAATGACGAACGACCCCCACCATTTTGTTGGTAGCGGTAGGACATGGGCCTTAGATTGCGAGACGATGGCAGAGCGAGAAATAAAATACTTTGTGGCCTTGCCCCTGAAAAAATGGCGAAGAGTGAAAAGAAATTATGCGGTTACCAAAACTGTTGAAAACTCAGATCATAATAAGACATTCAGTCACTCATTGTACCACCTATGATTTATTCGATTCCGACGAAACTGATAATTCTTTGATTTGTTTTTCTCAGCTATTAGCGCCTCCGAAGTAATAACAGATCGCCTCGAAGCTAAATCTGCCGTTATCGAGGAACTGCGGGTGACTAAGCCTGTCGTCACACAAAGAGGAGACATTGCTTATCACTTCAAACTGGACACTACTGATCATGATGTTCCCCTCGAAGAAGGTGACATCGTCGGTGTCTTTGAAGGCCCTGATGGCGAGAGCCACATCGAGAAGCTGACACATTTCAATGCCTCAAAAGCCGCGATGGCAGGAGTCATCAGCAGATCAGCGTATCTTGAGGCCAAGACTCCTGCAGAGGTCGAAAATAAAGGTACAGACTGAAACAGGAGTGCATGATGTTTTTTTCATTTTCAGGCCCCTCCCCTCTGTGGCCCTCTGTGGCCGTCTGTGGTCCTCCCCCTTGACAATCATCAGACGTCACCAAGTAATCAGGAAAATTCGGTTTCCGTGATGTATTATGAACTTCTTTAATTTACTTTAAAAATTGTTTGAAGATTGGTAGGGGTGATTTTTATGTTGACGCAAACACAAATCAAAGAATATAAGTAAGATGGTTCTAGTATCCCCCGTACGCCATTTATGGCTGAGAAAATGTGAACTATCCTAAAAACCTCAGCAGTAGTCGATCATGTATGCAAGTCATCTCCTCTCATTGTTTCCAGCTATGTACGACCTCGTGTGTGTAATAGGCATGGTGGGTGTTAAAATTCTCGGCCCAGTGAAACACGGTGAGCGAATCTTCGCCTCTTTGGAACATCCTGGAGCTGCGATACCCCAGAGTCGTGTCAGTGACGCTGTGTCCAGTGACGCTATCCTGCTCGGACAAACTCTTGAAAGCCTGGACGCTAAGACCAACGAAGTGAACCTGGTGCAGTCTTTTGTCTCAATCTTGCTGAGTATTTCGTCTGGTCATGTGACGGACGCCGTCAGTGATTTGCGGAAAAACATGAGGGAGGATGTGAAAACGGAAGTGAAACAGATCAAAAAGAAATGTCTGAGAGGTACTGGTTAGGATGAATCTGTAATGTGTCCCGCAAAATATAAGATTCAGTGAGCTAGGAGTCAAGCACAAGGGTGATAGAAGACATAGACAAATGTTTGTTGACCATTTTCGTGTTTGGTATATAATATGTCGAATTAGTATATACTAAAACAGTGGATCGCGTTGAAGGCGCGCGCTGATTGGTTCGTCAAACTCCGAATATCCTGTGTTATTTACCTCCGAGCAACTCGAGAGAAAATGGCGTCCCGGTTTGCATCCGTTACAAGTGAAGAAATGATCCAAATTAATTTTTTGTGGTGTATATTATCTCACTGTTTCAGTATATACTAAACCAACTATTCACCTCAGTGTCGGTGGTTAGTGGTGGATCCACCACTAACAACCTCCACTTCGGTGAATAGTTGTTAATTATTGTCGCATTTTGATTGGTCTTCATTTACATTTATCGTCATTAAGAACATCAGTGACACACTCGGCTATCGCTTGGAGTGCCAATTTTTTGTTCTTACCATGTTTTAATGTCATCCGTGATTGCACAGCAACATGGAATACATCTGCCAAATAAAGCACGGTTGGCAATTTAAAACCAATTAGAAGTGGTGTTTACTTTAATTCTAATCGTGAATCACTCTCCATCATAACGGATTATAATCTTTAGTGTCATTGACACTTTTTGTTCACTTGTTTCAGGTTTTCGCCGCTGGTTGTTGGCGGGCCTCATCTTAGCGGTATTAGTAGCAGTTTTACTGTATCAGTTATTCGCCCCAGGCACTGCGCTTCGTTACTACAGATGTCGCCAGGGATCCATTGATGACAGTGACTTGTGGTTCACATTCACCACTCATGATTTGCAGGTATTTCGTCTCGTGCGTACGTTTCATTCGTTCCGACGACTTCAATTCGCCACTTTAAAACGGGGAGATACCTGGGGCAAGTCTCATCTCGCACTGGCTTGTGGGAACGTTGTGAGGACAAAACTGAAGATGAAAACCGATGTTATTCCCAGTAACGATCCCACAAGGGGGAGTTGAGACTCGCCCCTGATTTTCTCTCGTTTGTTACATGGCGAATGGTGTAATTCACGCGCTAAAAGGTGCTTGTTTCCAGTGATCTCCTAATGTAGAACCCAGTATCTTTTACTAAAAATATTTTTGTTCCATTAGGCCGTGAATTTAAATGCGTCTCGTTTTTATACTAGAAGCCTTTAACGTGTTAGACGTTTAGGTTATCCAGACAAGTTAAACGTCTCTAGCGTAAAAACGGCAAGTCTGAGGCCAAGTCAACGTGTTATAATGTATCATTTTTTAATTTAGGGTTGGGGGAGGGGGGGGGGGGGG
>Ga0126343_10000713_pt1 | contig 13699 bp, 6 predicted proteins | sample Cyp2metagenome_FD_92531 | JGI IMG/M metagenome (GOLD analysis project Ga0126343, IMG submission 92531) | Coral microbial communities from Lord Howe Island, Old Settlement Bay, Australia - Cyphastrea 2 metagenome | ecosystem: Host-associated > Invertebrates > Cnidaria > Coral ... | reverse complement strand
TCTCTTTACATCCTTTAATCTAATTTTGTTTCGCACGTAAAAGGCAGGGGAATAACTCGAAAACCGCGAGGTTCTTTTATTCTCCTGGCTCAACTTTAAGCATATGTATTTCTTAAATTACTGCAGTTTGTCAGTTGTCATGTAAATGTGTCTTTTAGTTGTTAGAGTAAATAAAGCATTGTTGTTGTTGTTGTTGTTGTTGTCAAGTCAGAGTCATGCTCGGCTATTTCAGTGTTCAATTTTTTTAGTTGACATTTTTGTAGTTAAAGTTTCATCTTTTTAAGTTTTATCTTGTTTCTCGCAGTCCTGGGGTAATTATGACTGAAATACACAAACGAGGGGGTATGGATGACGAAGAATACTCGAAGGTGAGTGTTTCTGAAGATAATGTATCTTGTGCAAATCTCCATTTTTTCCCACTCTACGCGCGAACGGAAATGTAATAATTAAATAAAGCGACTGTCATCTGATGGGGCGGGGCACAACGGAAAATAATTTTCAACGGACTTCCGAGCAACCAATTTCCTTGCGACCATTGTTCTGCCCGCTTTTCTTTTCCCTCAAATCCGGGGAAACTGTACAAAGTTTTTTTATAAGGAAGCTCCGCACCCAACCCTCTTCTAAACCCTTGGAATGAATTCAATGAACAATACTACCAGAGAACATCAAGCATTGCGTCAGCCAAAAAATAAGTATCATTTATTCAGTTCCCGTTTACGGTACATCTTCTAAATGATAGATTACCCTACCTTTTAACAGTTGTTGCGCCTCGTAATAGCGAACTAAGCCTTTTATTATGAACGTCAACTATTTTCAGAGTCGCGAAGGTTGTGTGAAATATCTAATGCCAGTACTTATTACTATATATGCATTTAGTTCTTAGAACGTTGTAAACTGACGCACGCCTTGGGTCGTCCTGGTCACGTGGAGGAAGTGGCTAGTGTCATCGCTTTCCTGGCGTCAAGTGACTCGTCTTTCATGACGGGAGCCTCACTGCCTGTAGATGGAGGAAGACATGCTATGTGCCCACGATAAAAAAACAAAAAAACAAAACAAAACAAAACAAAAGTGCTCGAGGAAGAGAGCAGTCAGCATTCTCTGTAGAATCTCGTCTCGCATCAGAACAATCGCTTGAAAACTGATTTCAGGAATAAATGCCAAACGGTAGAAAGAGCTATCATAAGGCCTGATAGCATTTAACCTTCGACTGCGGGGAATCTTTTTTTTTGAAGAATTTCATTTGAAGGTTACTGTCTTCCGTTACGAATGAATTAATAAAATGATTGTCCGTGACTCAGTGGAATGATATAATACTGTAACTTTTTTTACGAAGGATTGCGTGGATCTAGCAAAAATATATCCTTGGTGGCCAAATATCTGCAAATAAAGTTTATTTCAATCAAAGTATGGTATATAATCTTTGAACCTATCCATCACCAGATGACGGTCTCGCGTTCAAGCACGTACTCACGTGAAAACTCATTTGTAGAGAAGACCCGTGGATCAAAACTCTTGTATTATTACCAAAAATTCTCCTTTTTTAGAACATCTAGGGGACAAGTCTCTGCGCTTGTATGCGGGCATTAGCTCTTTTGACACTTGAACTTGAGCACCGTGAGAAACACCCATTGTATCAATAACGCACAACTGTTACTAAACTCTCTACACGTTCAAATCGTACAAACCATCAATTTTTTATCACTCTTTTCACTTCTCATTCAATTTCAAAATTTGAGACTTTTCTTATCACACTAAAAACCCAGGCTGAAAACCGCACTCATTGTCTGTTTTCAAACCGTGAGGGACTAGGTACGAGTCTCTAAATTATGAGATTAGCAACTATTGATCCAATAGTCAGAAAGAGCACACCGCGATTCACAATATTCCAAAGTTTGGTGTTAATCAGGCTCGAGATAGAGCGACTTAAAAACGTCAAAATAAACAAAGAAATGTATGGCATCCGGACGCTGCGTCGGACAGCGTCCGGATGGCTATACATTTCTTTGTAAATGACATTTTCAAATGGCTTTATCTTGCTTACTTTTGGGTCTATTTACACCAAACTTGGGGATTTTGTAAAGCTTGGTCTGCATTTTATGACTATGTGGATCAATAGTTGCCAATCCCATAATTTAGAGACTCGTACCTAGTCCTTCACGGTTTGAAACCAGGCAATACTTCCCTTTTTTCCTGATGATTTCTGGGATACCTGATGATTATGACGTGTACAATAAAGGAAACCTCTCCCACCCAGGGTAATTATGTCACTTTGCAAAGCGGAATCGAGGCAGAATTTAACTTTTAATTTGCTTCACGCCGATTGGTCGATTGTGGACATATTCAAAACACAACCTGAGTTGCTATCGCCGCCATCTTTTAGTTATAGGAGTTCTGTGTAGGATCCTAGCTGCGAAATCCAAGTCATCTTGAGTGCATCGTGTCTTTTGAAGAAATCTTGGGTGCTTTTTTAAGTCCCACGTAATTCATCTATTGTGTAGTTGGATTATTTTTTTATTTGGCGCCGAAGAACCAAGCGTAAACGGAATGGCTTGTGCTACTCTCAAGAGGTCTTACGAGTTTGATCCTCTTCTCACACCGCAACACCAACCTTCACCGAAGAGAAGGAGATGTATTCCTTTAAAGCCATCAACGCCACCTCCATCAGTTACAACAGAGTCCCATTTTCGTGGCGTTGCTCCTAGATTATCGCAAGGTATTGTATAATTTTCATTTTAATACTTGGTTTTCGAGCATTACGCAGCTTTGCAAATTTATTGCATATCGTTTTGTTTGTTAACTTTGAAATTTATATGCCCCTCGATCCGATAGTATGTCATTCATAGTATCTTTATTAACAGTAGCTTGTCTAATATCCGTGTCTTTTGAACTTTAAGGCATATGACGGACATTCATGGGCGAAAAATATTCGCCTGAATTGAAGTTGCCTTTGTTTATTCTTGCCTCGAAGATTTGGCCAAGCTTTTCGTCAAGGTAGTCATTGTTTAAATCTGCGAGCGCGTTTAAAATAAGAGACAGCTGAAGAAGGCTAAGAATGCCTTTGTTTCTTTTATCTGAGTGTTCTTCAAAATGGATTTTACCGTATCAAAGACCGCATCGATCTATCGTCCAAGTGTGGTGACGCCATGATGAAAAGTGAGGTTGCACATTTCCCTCAGGAGCTTGTGAAAATATCGCAATAACATATCAAATTGTTTTTAGTTTCCATCTTTCTTTGTGGGTTTTTGACACAGGAAAGCCGTAAATATGGATCTTTAATATCCGAGAAGTCTATTTTTCAACATTTTTTTGCCCTATCGTTGCAACATCGTACTGAAATTTCAGAAATTTCTTGTAATCAGTGATGCACTCAAACGAAAATAGTGGGAGGAAACAACATTCTTTGAATCTTCGCGAACATTGAACAGTTCGCTTTGAGCGTTCATTTTGTAGTATTTCTTTGGAAGAATCTACCCTAACAAACAAAGGATGACATGTGGTTTGATGGTGCAAAAAGACGGTAGCTTTCAGCAGCAAGCTTAGCTTGTATACAATTGAAATGCAAATTAGGCCAGAAATATATTGCTTACAATTGATAAAGCGTGTATATTCCCATGAGATAAAGGTTATGGTATATTCCAAGTTTGCTGTCATCCCTGAAAAAATTGTTAACATGATCAATCCACATCTTTTTAATTTAAAGATGTGTTATGTCTATGCAATGGATAACTGTTTTTGTGGAACTTTCTCGCTGCCTTTCATTCATTTTCAGTCAGCTTTTAATGGGTTATTCATGGCTTAAACAATTGAAAAGTAGAGTTGTTGAGACAATTGCAATGTTTCTTGTTTCAGTTTAAAGTAGAGGAGAGTTTTTGTATTGATTGGTTGAAACCAGAATCAAACAATCAAGTTCATCGTGTTGGTTAAACTTTTGGTTAAACTTCACACTTCAACATTTTTCTGTTTTTGGTTTATTGTTCAGTGTTCTGTTTGTGTTACAGTGAAACTGGATAGTTTGAATAAATTTGCATTAAAGTGCATTTGATTTTATAAGTTGGAATCATTGTAAAGGCAGTTATACTATCAGTCACTCTTTAAAATCTTGCAATTTATTCATTGTGCTGTTGAAGATGTTTCCAAACATGTTCCAAAACCAAAAAGAGTTTTTGTGTTGACAAATAATTACATGCACTTGTGCTATCAAGACCATTTAGTGAAAGTAAAATTGAAATAGACTTGATTGTTAAATCACTGGCTAACTATTTCAAATCAAGATTCTACATATGCATTGTTTTCTCCGAATCACCTTTTTATATATTGTTACTCTCAGCTAATACTTTCAGTGTGATGCTACTGTAATACAAGAATTTGCCAAAGTTCCAAAAGTAACAAGGGTTGTTATTCTTGTATGAAGCAACCTTTTCCTATTGGTATTTTCACAGGGATGTAACTTTTGGGGAGGCTGCTTTTGGGACTAGCTAAAACATGCACCACCCAGGCAGACCCCACCTTGATAATTAGAAAGAAGAAAGAGTTACTTAGGAAAGGTGATCTTAACAATATCAAAACGTTTTGGTTGTGTTGTTATATCTGTCGTTGCCTATCCTTGGTATTGGACTGGAACTATGTACCTCTCAACTGAAGATGATGTGGATTTCAAATGCAAAATGTGACTATATTTTTTAATGATATTCCAGGACACTAACCTCCAGCGCAAGATAGTTCTTGTCCAAATCCGAGAATGTGAATATGGCTTAATCAGTTAAGATTTAAGCTACCTCTTTGGGGAAGCAGGGTTGTCATGAAGGGCCGCGGCCGGGGATTTTCCCCGGCTATTACAAGTCTGGGCCCTGGCTACTTTGATACAAAGCGAAAATATTGGAAAGAGAAAAATGCATCAAATTACAAAATTATGAATTAAAAAACAAACCAGTAGTTTAGTGATTTTTAAATACAAACTCTTATTCATCTTTTTGAGGCGGCTTTACAATCCCTGTGAGACTGACTGAAAACATGTTTAACTGAACAAACAACTGTTTGCGCTTCAGCATTTCTCTCTTAAATCAACCACTGAGATCCCTGAAGAAATTTGCAGAAGATGCGTGTGGCCTAGTAGTTTTCACACATGGACTTGCCGTTGTTGCACTTTAAACAATTTCTACGAAAAACGTCGGCGATCAGTTACCTGCAAACTTGCAACATTAATTTGTTCTCGCTCGTTTACTCGTCAACAAACAAGGGTAAGACTGGTAAATCTTACACATCAGTGACAGTCGTACATGGCTTGCATACATCCCGGTTATTGCTATGCCCGACAGAAATTTGGTTTGTCCATAAGTGCAGGTAGTTTCATTGAATTAATTTCTTAAAGCATCGCTTTTGGTTCAAGAAAAAATTAACCAGTGTGGCGTTCCCGAAACGTTCTTGGCGCCGTGTTTTTTACTTAGGGTCACAAGCTTCTTTCACTCGTTCCCAGCCTTCCTCAACTTTTCTTTTCTGTCAAGCCGATATGCGTGAGTCACGCGGGCTGTTTACTGTTTGCGTGAGTGGAATTTTTGCGAATCCCAAAATAAAGGGCATGCATATCTCTTACATGTACGGAAGATGCAAAATGTTTGTTTTATTTGACCCATACTGAAACAGATCACTGAATGTGATTTTGAAAAAGTGTGAAAATGCTGTGCTTTCACTTAAATGAAATTTAAATAAAATCAGATGATGCAAGTAAAGAAAACTAGCTTTCAAAAAACATTTTAGGAACAATTTTTGTATTTTCCTAAACCCTTAACCTCCACCGTAACCCCCCCTCCCCACCCCTCGGCAGCACCCTACAGCTGTAGCACCAGACCTTTTTTTGTCCCCAGGCTGCTTTTTACAATTCCCCGTCTACTTGAAAAATTAGTGACAGCCCTGGGGAAGGGTTGCTATTTTGGAGGAGGGTTGCCATTTTCAGGAGGTTATCTCTTTCAGATCTCTACAGAACTTGCCTGGAAGTGTTTTGACTTTATTCTGTCACGCAGTGGCAGTCATTTGCCCATTCATGTGACAAAATATCATTGGCAAGCTTTTCTTTGAGAAACCTCTTTGTTCAAACATCAGACCTTGTCACAGAAAACTTGTCGAACTTGGCAAACATCGTAAAAAGTGGCTAAAATAGCTAAATCTATGATAGAAAATTCTGTTGTACAAAAAATTATGATGTTGAAGAAAAAACGTGTGAAAGAAATGTTTTGATTAGGTTTACGTGGGCAAAGGTTATGAAAACTTTCAAGGAAAATTTGTTTTTCCTTATCACAATCCCACTTATCTTGGAAAGTCTGGTCTGTCTATTGTTAGCGTAATTTCTGGTCTCGGCCAGGCCTTTTCTGTGGTTACTTTCAGATGTCCATGTAAAAGTAGAAACCTTTGGAGAATGAGAAGAAAAATCTGTGGAAATTACCTTCTTACAGTATTTCTCTTTGTTACAGACTTTCACTTATACTTTTACAACTTGACAGAGACAAAGTATCTGCTTTTCCTCTCTGTAATGTGTCTGTCATCACCTTAGTATCTGCTTGAGCATGCATTTATTGTTTATCAGTATTGGCCAATGAGTGCTGCCTACTTATTATATATCACCGGGTACTCCAGCTTTAGCAATCGGCTTGTGACTTGTAAAGCTTGGCTTTTTGTCATATCTTTTTTTTTGGCATTTTGTCATATCAATAAGTCTATAAGACGGCAGGGTAATTTGACACTCGAGTTGGCAGCAGTAAATAATTTGCAATAGGAAGTAAGCCTGCTAAAGTGATTCTCTTGGAAAATTCCCAAATGGCTGACCCTGTTCTTGTTTGAAATTGCCCTATAATGCATTTTAAACCCTTGAGCATGTAGGCCTATCGATGATGTCTCCTATTTTATTTTTTATGTCCTGCTGACTAGAAATTTGCATTTGGTGACTGTTTTACCACTTGAATGCCAAATGAGGACTTGAGGATGCTTTTTTTTGTATTTTGAGCACTGCCTAATTTAATCTTGTTATTGAAAACTGTGAGATGTGAAAATGCTTTAAATGATTCTTTTAACATTTCTGTCTCGGGCAGACATGTTATAGGGATTTATTTAATTTTCATGCTACTCTGTAAGGCAAGATAACAATGTGGGTAATGTAAATCATTGCTTCCTTGACTAGTTTTCATTAAGTCAGTGCTTAAGAAAATCAAGAAAGTTTTGCCACTGCAAGATCAGTATCTAACTCTGATTGCAGCAAACGGCATTTCCTAGCTTCTGTTTCTGTGGGAGGGGGGGCCAACCCTCGGACCCCTAGGATGAGGAGTCTTTTGTCCCCTACTCTTCCCTTTGCAGATGCCTATTTAAAAACCTTTTTAAACCCTTGTATCAGTAGGGGTAGTTTAGGGTTATTACAAAGTTGACACATGCACATCATATGTACATATGGGCAAAAGAAGCCTGGTTTTCTGAAATATTTTTTACAATTATTCAACAACTATTATGAGCATGATGTTAACAATTTTGTTATTGTTTAGATCAAGTTTCAGCCAGCATCCATCAAGAATGGAAAAGATTTCAGAGACGAAAACATATCAGAGTGCCGTGCCCAAGCTCTCCAGAAATGAGCACTTTCTCCTCGTATTCACCGGGATCTTCACCACCACGCAAAGATCAACCTCTCTTCACTCTAAAACAAGTAACCGTAATCTGTGAAAGGATGCTAAAAGAAAGAGAAACACAAATGACAGAGGAATATGACAAAGTCTTGAGAGAAAAACTTGCAGGTATGTGAGTTTGGGTAGCCACGGAAAATACCCAGCTGCCAAAGTGATTTCCCACTAATACCATGTAGTTGTTCATATGCAGTTGCACTTCTTTTAATTGAATTTATTTGTTTCTCCTAGAACAATATGATGCATTTGTTAAATTCAACTATGATCAAGTTCAAAGGAGATTTCATGAGACACCACCAACATGTAAGCATATCATCAGCTATCTGCTTTAACTTGGGCAGCAATTTATTATAACAAACTATGTTTCACAACATTTATTAACCAAGTAAGTTTTAGACAAGAGGAAGTGACTGACTGATGTTGATACTAACTACTAATTTTATTAACCATGAGTGAGGTTTTTAGGAAAATCTTGAAAAGAGACCTTGCTGTTTTGACCGAGTGATAGCAAGTTCAATACAGCAAGGTTGTGGTTTGAAATTTTCCCAGAAAGATTGGAGATATGGGGCTAATAAGTTGTTCATTATATGGCTCTCTACTCTATCTTTGGGCCCTTAATTGCCCTGTGGGCATTCCAGGGGAACAATGCCCTACAGTTAGCCAAACAGAGTGCACATCAGATTGGCTACAAACACAAGCTATGTAGTAATTAGTGTAGTCATCAAAATGAAATCTCAATAGAAGTATGTACATTACTTGTTTCCACTGTTTTCTCCTCTACATTTTATTAGTTACATTAAGTTTTGCCGTTTTTTTGCAGATGTTTCATAGAATTGATCCTGAGCTGGCTCACAGGATTCATCATCGTCCACTTCCAAGTAGTTCTCATTTGTTGAACCAGTGTAGCAGGATTTACAGAGTTGCTGCATGGTTAATCATGAACAATTGACAATTATTGCAATTGACTGTTTTCTAAATGATCGTCAGAAACTGAATTCTTTTTTAATGTTGTCTTGTCTTGTCGTTTCTACATTAGTGTATACAGTACATATTTAGTACCAGATATCAAATAGTGAAACCTCCTGTACTGCGTAACCTTTGATTTGTGTCAGCTACCAACTAGCTTCTAACATTGCGTCTTTCCATTTATTCTGATTCTCTTTAACATTGTGTTGTTCATCGTTAAACATGTAAATATGTTTGTAAATATGATCGATCAGCTGATTAGTTCAAGTTGTAAATCTCCTGTGTTTATTAATCTAGAATTTTAGTGTCAAATCATAGTCCGGTTGTCCATTGACATGAAATTTCGTTTGGTTGTTGGGAGCAACAGGAAAATAAAATTTATTCTATGCTTTACATGTTGTAGTGCACATTTTTCCAGATTTTTGAACACGTCTTTGAAAGCTAGAGTTGTTAAGAGTATCGCCTATATGGTATCAAATAGCCCAAGCTGAAAAGGTCTGGAAGCAATACTGGAAGACAACTTCAATTATTATACATCGAGCTCGCTATCTCTTTTCTGATTGGCCGAAAGCGTACAGTGAATTTTCAAAATCAGCGCCTGTGACATCATAACTGCAGATTATACAATAATCATGTCAAGGTCACGGGTAATCATGTCGTGTATGACCGCAGTGCATGATTTCTAAGTGTAATCATGTCAAGTTTGCACGCTTTGTGCTGCTTGGCGTTAGCGAAGAAGCAAAAAAATGACTTTAATTTTTTCTGTTCAATGTATAATAAAACAATAATAATTTATTATTAGATTTGGTTTTTGTGATATCCAGAATAATCGAGGCCTCGGTAAGGGTTACCAGCCTCAGCCTACGGCTTCGGCTGTTAACCCTTACCTCAACCTCAATTATTATACCTAATCGTACCTTTTTGGTACGCTTTGGTGGCATATCAGGCGAGTTTGGTTGAGCCATGGTTTGTATTTTGGCGAGATGCAGTCGAGCGAAAATACCCATGGCGAGACCAAACCAGCCTGATATGCCGTCGAAGCGTACCAAAAAGGTACGATTAGGTATTTACTGTACCCAAATTTTTCAGCCCAAAATTTAGCGTTACGGTAATAAAATCTGCCAGGCGTTATACTGAGTGGCCCGCAAGGAGAATGATAAGAGTCAATGAACGCCAGTTTAGTTTTGGCAGGAAAGATTTTTGCGCCTTCTTTCGACAGCAAAACACCAGCTAAATCTTAAATTAGGAGTTGTTTGTTTATTGGCAAAACCTCTGAAGTTTATCGTACGGTAACATTACTTTACTTGAAAGTGACCATGATATCACAGGATATCAGGTCAGTGACTTGATATCGTAGGATATCAGGACAGTAGACTTGGCTTCTGATTGGCTAATTGCGAATTTGGGTACGGTAATTCTGGATATCACAAAAACCTCATCCAATAGAGTACCAAAGTGATGACGTCACAAAAATGACTTTTTGGAAATTATGGGATTGACTGAGATATTCTGAAAGTACATGACGAAAAATGCCCACTTGCCAAAAATCACTATCTTGTTGCAATTTGGGGATGAGATATTGGCCCTTTCTTGCTCCAATGACCCCATACAAATCCTTGTAGTTTTGTCTTGGTTCTAACCTTGCCAATGGGTTAGAATCCCATAATTTCAAAAAAAAATTTTTTGTGACGTCACACTTCGGTACTCTATAATTGTTTATTTACTCTCAGAGGGGAAAGAGGTGGATTGAAATGCTGTTTGATAGAAACTGAGCAAGTGTCCCAAAGGTTTGACCAGGATTGAGTTTTGACTAAAAGATATCCTGCCTTTGACTCTCGAAATTGTAGATTGCAATGCAAATGAAATAAACTGTCAGTAAACAAGACGTCCCACAATAGGAGAAACGGCACCTCCTATATACTGGACTTTTGAGGCGCAAAGTGTAAGTTTCCTTTTTCAATCGTGACATAATTTGGAGTCGCGCGTCCCCCAAACTGAAAATGCTTAGAGATTTGTTCCATGATTCTGAGCCGCACAGCCTAGCCACGCATGTCACAATCTCGTTCCCAGAGCTTCGTTTTCCGACCGCTGGTCAAGGGAAACGGAGCTCTGGGAACGAGATTGCGCATGTCGAGGGTTAAAAAACTGATGTTTACTCCTACAGCCTATATTTACAGGACACGTATCGCAAGGTCAGTGAGGGTTTTTTCTGTTCCGGCTGGTATAACGGAAGGAAGGTTAAGAAATACTTGCCTACGCGTAGTCACGCGCATAGCTATGACATTTGTACGATTGGCCTCTGTATGAGCACAGTGGTGCCTTACCGACCTGAGCTATGAAGACCTTACTTTGGGAGGACCTTTGGGAGCAGGCCGACTTACTATCAGATGAAACAGAATGAGTGATGTTAATTGCGGAAGAAAAGTACTAATGAAATTAAGGTGTGACAAGTGCGCAGTGAAACGCAATTTCAACCAAAAGGATGGCCATTTCAGAGCGTGCAAAACCTTTCACATGAAAATGATTTGATTTACAGGAAATGAACCTGTAGTGTGAACGCATTTTCATATGAATGGTTTCGCTCCAAGACTCGTTTTGACATCGTGAGCCAAAGGTAACGCGGAAATGGCCAAGGCATGTAACCAGACAAACTTCGATGGTCACGTTTTCATTGCACTAGTATTTTCGAATTTCACAGTTCACGTCATGTACAAAACACTACCACCCACACTACCCCTTTAATTTAACCCCACACCACTGGCTCATCATCAACCTGCAATCACGCGTTCTTTTCTTTTTCTTCTTTCTTTCTTTTTTTTTTGTTTCAAAGAACGCCTGATCACTACTGCTACCTCTCCGATAGATTCTTGATGCCAGTTTTCCGTGAAGGTTGAAGAACAGGTAGTAAAGAGAGACATAACTAATCAAGTTCCGCAGCTCAAAGCATTGCGAAACAAGGTGGCGGATAAGTCAGGCACAAGTTTCTGCGACAATAGCCTGTGGCGAAAAGCGACCGAAAAGTCCGAAAACCACCGAACCCGCCAGCTACTCAGGTTACCATAGCAACGAATAGAAAAAAGAGACTCGTGCAGACCTTTAAACTTGATTCTGAAAATTTAGAACATTGAAATTTGTAGAGTGTGCTATGGACATAAACCTTTTACTTTTTATCCCGTGAAAAAAAAAAAAAAAAAAAAAAAAAAAGGAAAAAGCGCGTGGTTGTAGGCCAATATAAAAAAATTGCGTGATGGTTCAATTTCCGGTGTATTTCCGTTACGTCATCGGAAGGAGATCGTGGATTCGCTCGTGCCGTTCGTGAAGGCTTCGAAAAGCATGCGTATTTGATGGAAGAGGGCCCGCGAAATATACCGATGACATTGTATGGAAACAAAGTGACTGTGTGTTTGGGATGGCAAAGTTTTCCGTCAGGAGACACTCTGATCCTTTCTACGTTCTCGCACTAAAGGAGGCCATCGTAAAAATATCTGCTCAGAAACAGTGCCCGAACGAAGGTAGGATTGTACGATCGGTTCTTCAAGAATTTGATTGGAGTAAAGCAGAGATAGTGAAGCAGTTGAAGTTTGCGGTTAAAGATGGCTTGATTCTTCAAGTCACCACGTCCTCTAGTCACGGTAGTACCAAGGGAATCCCTCAGACAGCTTACAGGATTCTTCGAAAAGACGGCGAAGATGATGTAAGTAGTTTTGTTGGCGGTTTTTTCCTTCATGATCGATAACACGCGCAGGGTATACGGGCAGGAAGTGGTGTCCCCGACTCCTTAGATGGCTTCTAATTGTTTATGTATTATAAGCTTACTAAAGCGGGGGCGTTTCGTTGACTTGGCCGATCTCTAACTTATTATTCCAACGCAAAATGGCACGAGATGGTAAATATCTAAAAAGCGATCGCATTTGTGGCCACATATTCGTCTATTTTAGGTTCTGTTTGGGCAGAAACACTTCAGTGATTTCAACACATTCTAACCCGACGATGCAAATTGTGATTTTAACAAAACAAGAATATTCATAACATGAAAAAATACAAAAGCTTCATTGAGAGAACTCTCATGCGTTCAGACGCTAAATAAGCTTATTTGTTTCTCAACGCGATACTGAATGCGGAGAAGGTTTGTTGTATGGCGTTCAATGAGAGATTGCATGTATATAAAGATTCCGGTGAATTGGGCTTTCTGCACTGTTCTTATCATGCAGATGAGCTGTGCTTGTGTCTTATTGTTGTGTTCCACGTTATATTAAAGTTTGTGCATGAATATTTATTGTATTTGCGTTCACTTAACCATTTTGCGGCTGAATGACCAAGTGTTGGCCTTATCCGCTCGTACGGCAAAACTTCCTAAACGCGCAATGTTTCTTATTCGTACCTTGATATGAAGTCATCCGGCATTTTCGGCTTCAACATCAAATAGCCAAATGCGTGTTGTTCTGGGTAATTTTGGGTGCTCCAGTTTAATTTGTTCACTGGTTACGGCTGTTAGGTTCATTTGCATTTTTTTCCTTTGTGTCAGAACGTTCCACTTAATACGACAGTCGCAATAAGACCTGTGAGTTAAAACCCACAGAAACGGAAAGGTTATATTAGTCATCGATGCAAACCAAAGATTGGTATATCAGACATTTCTTTGCAGTTTATTAGTTGGCTTATAATCTTATAAAATGGTTGCACTTTTTAAGAAAGGATAACTTAAATGTGTTTGAGAACGGTCATTTGTTATGGTAAATAAATGCACTAATCAGCACTTGTTTGGCTTTCTGCTCATTTTAGAATATGAAGGAACAATAAATGTCATTGTTTAATGGTTATAACAAGCCAGTATCATGTTCATTTACATTTCATATCTGTTTTAATGTCACGATGAAGATTTTGGTGTATTTTCCAACCTCAGTCAGTTTCAACAAAAATACTTCCTTGTTGCTCCTTTTAGAATTACATTACATCATTACATTTTTATTCAGTCAATAATGCTACACTTGGGGTGATTCACTACCTTCCTCTATCTTCCTGGCAAGAATCTTTCAGACTAACTTCTAACACCTGTTAGTATAAGTCTTCAT
>Ga0126343_10000712_pt1:0-12500 | contig 13702 bp, 8 predicted proteins | sample Cyp2metagenome_FD_92531 | JGI IMG/M metagenome (GOLD analysis project Ga0126343, IMG submission 92531) | Coral microbial communities from Lord Howe Island, Old Settlement Bay, Australia - Cyphastrea 2 metagenome | ecosystem: Host-associated > Invertebrates > Cnidaria > Coral ... | reverse complement strand
GTCACTGGTGTTGGTTGAAGTAGGTATAATATTAGCGAGTCAGCAATGGCGTCCTTGTTTAAGTAAAAATCCTGTGATGCAATACAAAAAATGTGCATATGAAATAAAGGATCTACAATTTAAAATAGCGAAATGAACAATTTTTTTTAACATTTGAGCAAAAGATCCCGTTTCGAAAGTATTAATGTTTAATGTCCACTATTTTCAAAAACGTCAAAAGTTGCAGCTACGTATCAGAGAATCAGCAGCAGGAAATACAAAAATAAGAAGACTATTTTGTAGCCAGCCTCAAATGGTGATACACAATTGAAAAAGCTTATGCTCGCCCTTTAGTACACAGCTATCTCGATAAATTACTCTAGGACCCTAGAAATGAATTTGCTCTTACTCTATGTTCCAAATGGTTTGTCCTGGAGCTTCCTGGAAATGCATGCAAGTCGTTACATAACACCAACTTGCATTTCAGTCAGAGTGAGCAAGAGCAGAATCCGACATACTTGCTCGGTCTTAGTTACCGAAAACCAGGCAAACAACTCAAAGCAAACATGCAGTTGATTATCCACGCCAGCAGTAGAAAGTGACTTTCCACGATGAAGTAATTTCGTAGGTGGAGGTGGCACGACTATTAAAAGCCAATAATCAAAGGAAGCCAAGGTGTCCTCTTCGTAGACAATTGCTCTGCATAAAGATCTTTCAGACTGATTTTTCCTTTGTTTTCCGCGCTTCCAACCACTCCTTTATTTGTGCCACAAGCTCAGTGGCTAGGAAAAGAGGACAAAAAAAAGTTAGTCTCCACACAGTAAGTTAACCGAGACTTAAGCCCCGGTCAAATGATCGCAACATATCGCAACATTGTTGGGCACAAATATGTTGCGTGGATTTGGCCACAGTGTTGTGATGTGTTGCAACATGTTGGGTGTTATTGGCTCAAGTTTGAAAATGGTTAAATTTGACTGAGCCAGCAACGCCCAACATAGCCTCGTACGCAGACGCTCTTTGGGCTATTGCGTGACGAGCCCAAAGAGTGTCTGCCTAGGAGGCTACACCCAGCACGTCGCACAGGGCCAAACGTACGCAACATGTTGCGCCCAACATTGTGGCGATATGTTGAGTTGGCGTGTTGCGATCGTTTGGCCAAGGCTTTAAACTGTATTACATCCATTTAACAAATAAAGAAACCTAAGCACTGTGATAAAACACGACGGGCATTCGAGAACACGAGGGAAATGTAGAAAACACTCGCCTACGACTCGTGTTTTCTACATTTCTCGAGTGTTCTCAAATGTCCGGAGTGTTTTATTACAGTGTAATACACGGCTTAGTATTCTTCATCTGCTTTATGATATAGATTTTACACTCGCAAAACAATAAAACACGCTTTTTCTATTTTTTGTACTCTGATAAATCATAGGTTTTTGACCAATCAGAGCGCGCGCAGGGTCCTATTTATGTTATAATAGGCTCTACTACCGACTGCTCTTTCAAATACCTGACATTATAGTAGCCTGCGAATACAGCCGCCTCTCATTCGCTCCCGCTACTACGTGCGAAACGCGAAGACAGACGTCTGCGATTTACCGCCAGAAATTCCATACTTCTGACGTAAATCTCCCGCGTTAAAATGGCATAATTAAAATTGCGAGAGTCACGAAAATACCACACACGAAAAGGACGAAACGCTGAACGATCTTGTTGCTGCTTGAACTACCTCATTCGGCAACACAATGGACTTCATCCACAGCCACGCCGATCAAAATCTCCTGATAAATTTCGCTTTCGAGCGTATTTCGCCACCTTTCCGTTGTAAGTTCAAACTCCGGCTCAGAAAGGTAAACAAATGTCATGTTCCCTCACTCGATGTCTTGCAAAATTTTGTTATTGCTCTTGCTCTGGACCCCCAAACGTAGCTTTAAATTCAAAAGAAGATAGTTTCTTTACTTGGTCATGCATAAAGCGCGAAAAGCGACTGATGAATCGCCGATATGTTCTCGTGCATCTACATATGGACGAGTGCCATTTGAAATATTAGCGACTTGCCCGATCTCCGGTCGGCAAATAATTTGACAAAAACCTCCTCACCGCAGATAAAACTATAAAGAGCCTGAAATTAGCTTTATGTAAACGATGAAGCATTGAACCTGCATTGCACATTGGACAAACAGACTGAACGCTAAGTCGAAAAGTTTCCAAGGAAGGACTAGATAAATTTTCACCATAAGATTTTTGCACATCACAACACTGAATAATTGTAGAGCTAATTATGCAACATTGGTCGGTCAACCAATCACCGCTCCTGTCCGGGTTCAGGACAGATTTACGTCATCAGTATGGAATTTCTGGCGGTGAATCGCAGACGTCTGCCTTCGCTTTTCGCACGTAGTAGTGGGAGCGAATGAGAGACGGCTGTATTCACAGGCTAACATTATAGAAGTGGCCGACCGTTTAGCACTGAAAAAATGTTTAACTTTTTAATTCACCATTATCAACTTCAAGTTGGTAATCACCTAACTGTTCGTCTCGAGTTGGGATATCTTAAAGATCTTATGCTATTAATGTACCTAACAACTTTATACGACACACTTTCTTTAGTAAGAACGGCATGGATTCCTCCCAATAAATTGGAATGCTTGGTTTTCTTGTACTTCGAAGTTAATGATTGGAGGTCAGTTTTGGTTTGGGTTTCGTTTCACCCTTCCTTTCTCCCCTCTAAGACTCTATCCATGTTGCACAGACTATTACCATGTTTGTGTGCTTCAGGTGCAGAATTTGAGAAACGGATTTCCTACTATTGACAGTTTCCTTTGTTGTCTTTGATTATAGTAACGACGAAGTTTCCAAATTATTTCTGTACACTATATCCATATTATTTCTGTAACAAACAAAATCACAGCGATCCTTCATTTCATATGGAACGCACTTGCCAAATGACTGTAATCATTGTCCCACCTGGCTTTAACATATCCGTTGTAAGTGGTTGCCTATTAAAGGGATCTGTGTCCGAATTTAACAAATGGCGCATGATGACCGCTCTATCCATAACTTTACCGCTGGTTGGTAGGATGACAGGGTCACGCATGAGTGTCATCATAAGCGGATCTGTAACAAACAAAAGAAACATCTATTATTACAAACCTTGTTGAAAAGTTGCACTATTGACAAGAGAGGAAGCTTCAGTTACTTCATTTTCTCAAGATCCAAAAAAAGCCGATCGAAATTACTGGATAACCATCCATAAACCATTAGCCAGCAAAAACCTTGATGGCACTGCAAACTCTCGTTTCTTGTAAGAAGCAAGATCTCAACTTAAATCATGACCAACAAGCTAAAATACTGTTCAAAATTCTTACTGTGAGCATTTCGACTTTTTTGACTCAAACTTTCCATATCGCTGCTGAGTTGGAGATAAAAATCATATCTAAGAGAAAATTGACTACCAAGTTAATATCTTTGTAGAAGATTGATTTTTGAAATTTTGACTACCGGAAATTTAAAATATTTGCATCGTGTTACACGTATGTAAAAGAATAGGATGTTCTCAACACCTTTGAATTCATCAGGTGCGTCATCATAATCCTCCTCGAGGGAAGCATTTTCTGCAGCTTTTCTTTCCACTTTGGCAGCAAATTCTTTAAAAAGATAAATCTCCGCCTACTCAAACAAAGAAAACTTCATTAGACATTTAATATCGCTCACTGAATTTGAATAGCCTGAAAAGAAACAAGTGTGACTCCCTTAACCTTTTAATATTTCTGTTGTGAGTCGCTTTTTTGTGCTGTCCAGTTATCAATAGATTTGCAGCAAACCACGGAAAGAGAAGAATGAAAAGTTGAATATAGTTTTTAAAGTGGTTTAGTTTCATTACTGCTAATGGAGTCCATATTTACTGTGCTTCCTTTGAAAAAGGATTTTCATCAAATTAGTGAAAGATACTTGATCATATGAAAAACTTTTTTGTTATGATCTGAAAACACACACATTTAAGTCATCTTTCGCTGGCAAAGGATAAATAGAGCCAAAAAATTAACACCTGAAAAAGGTTGAAGGGGCTACACCCTAAAAGAAGAATCAAATATAAGGTAAGGAACTTTGACAATATTAAACATCCAAAATGTTGATGTCATTAATTCATCATACCTCAGTCTTAAGCAAGGTTTTATGAAGATGTCTTGCCGCATCTTCAAACAATTCTCTTCTGTATGATCGCTAAAATAGAGAAAGACAAAAATAGTCAGACGTAGACAGTCAGCATTTTCTAGTGGAGGACCACGAATCTGATTGGTTCTCTCATTATTGTGTGTTATAACCTTACTGTGCTTCCGACAAGGGCCTGAAATGTAAACAATCATTTGTCTATTTTTCCACCATTACCTTTCCAACCAGTCTCGAGACTAGCTTCTGGGGGAGGGCGTGAGTATTGCGTGACATTTAAAAAAACGGCTGCAGAAGACGCTAATTTCAAACCAAATATTTTGATTTTCCAAACAATTTTGGCTTGCAAAAACACGGACAAACCACACTCAAAACTCTAGGTTTTCACTGGTTTCTTGAACCTCTTTGCAATCAATTTCGTGCCACCTTCGGAAAATAGAGACCTTATCAACAGTTGCTTCATCTTTACCGTAAAGTAATTCACCACAGTAAAAAACTGTTTTCACCCTAAAAACTACATGTTCGTTCATCCTCATAAACGTTAATTTTTTTTTAACTTCATCCACACAAATATATAAGGGTTGCGCTCCATAATTTGAAAACTATCTTTTGATACTATGCCCATCACCAATATCAAAAATTAGTGAGCAGTGGCAGGAGGTTGTCCACATAATAGCGACCGTTGTTTTCCATTATTTGCCAACGTTTTCTGGTTAGTTCCTAGAGGGGACTAGGTCCTGTCCTTTTGCAACAAGGACAACCTGTTTGCTATGCCTCCAAAGCACTAACCAAAAAACAGAAGGAAACTACAGCAACATTGAGAGAGAGAGAGAGAGGGAGAGACGTTAGGTGTAGTATGGGGCCCAGTGAGGTTTAACTATTACATTTTTGGAAAGCACTCAGTGCACAGTAAACACTGATCATAAACCTCTCGAGTCCATTCTTAAGATGAGATTGTCCAGTTACCCACATAGATTACCGGGGTTCCTGATGAGAGCATTAAAATATGATGTCACTGTGAACTACGTGAAAGGTCCTGATGTGCAAATAGTCGACGCACTTTCCATAGTCAGCCCATAGCCTGCCCCTAGCAACGATCAACTTCCAGAAATATGCGTCCACCACATCACACTGAATCTTCCTGCATTTCTAACAAAGCGACAACAGATCTGTGACGAGACAGGAAGGATCCTACATTGTTTAAAGAAGTGGTCTTTGGGGGTGGCCACAGGAAAGAGAAGAACGCCCCCAATCTCTCCACGATTATTGGAATTTCAGAGAAGAGCTAACCATCAAGGATGGCTTAGTACTACAAGGAGACCGCATCATGATACTCTCAGACTTTAAGTCTAGGGTAGGAGAAATGCCTTTACCGAACACGTACATCTGTCCTACTAACGGATCAATACAGCAGATTCCCCGTCATCAAGAGGCTAAAAAGCACCAGTTCATCTTCAGTTATCAACCACCTTAAGAGCCTCCTCCCTAACGCAGCTAATGACCGACAACAGACCGCAATAATGCTCAGCAGAATGCAAGCCCTTAATGAACGTATATGAAGTAGAGCACGTTACTAGCTCCCCAGTGTACCCCCAATCAAACGGGTTTGCTGAATGAATGGTCCAGACTGTGGAGAACATCCTCCAAAAGTGCGATGAAACCAAAGAAGACTCATACCTTGCTTTTCTGTACTACCCAACCACTCTCTTGGATCGCCCACTGAAGCCAATGGCAGAACAGCTAACGAATAGAAAATTTAAAACCATACCCGTGTGCCAAAGGGCCCTTCTCAACAGTACTGTCCACAAGGCCGTGCAAACCAAGTTCATAACCCATCAAGAGAAACAAGCTCATTTTTACAACCAGAATGCTGGACCATCCAAAAAGCCACTTGAAGCTGACCACTCACAGACCTGGAAGCCCGGTGTCATTATAAAGCTAGCCAAACAAGCAAGGTCTTATAATTATATTCAGATCCAGCACTACAAGTGCCACATATCAAAGAACACGGTCCCAACTGAGACCAGATACAACTGCAGTAAGTGATCCACAACGGATGGAAACCCCAGTGTACCAAGGTCAGCAGGCAACTAGCCCTGTCCCAATTAGCCTCACACAGACATCACAGATGGACAGTATAGCAGCTGGATACAGCCCCACCGAACAACATTCCTGGAAGTACGTCAGGCACGGCTAGGGGATATGTGACCAGATCTGGGAGAACTGTGAAACCCACACAAAGGCTAGACTAAGAATAAGGACACAGAGGGATAGGGCTATTAGAATAAGTACATTGAGCAATGTCCCTTTTGACCATTATTGTAATGTTTTGGGGATAGATTACGTTCCATTTTGCTGTTGTTGTTGTTGTTGTTGTTATATTTAAAGGAAGGGAGATGTCATATAATTTTCGTCATGCCACATGCTCCCATCGGGCCTCGGGCAGCTTGAATTTGAACCTGGAGTATCTGCCATATTGTCCGCTCATGTTGTCATGTAGTACCCGTTGCGTTGTTAAATAAAGAACTAGGAGGGCAATATTGTGAAACGCATCAATCAGTGACCCTGCATGTAAGCTCTGCACTGAGTTTGATTCCATTGGTGCCGGTTGGTTCAGACACGGTCCCCATTTTAAAATGTTTTTTGGGGGTTTACCTGTATAGCTTTGGCGCATGTAGGAGATATTTCTTTTCCATTTAGCTGTAATGTTACTGATGTGTCAAACATGTTGGCTTGGCTGACCAAATTCATATGTAAGGTAAAGTCTGCCTTCGGGATAGGTGGCCCATCAGGCCGGCACTAAACTCTGGTTTCTGCGGAATTAAGTGACTAGGAGTATTTCTACTCCCCCCTGGATGGGATGATAGTCTATCGCAGGGTTACCCCAGCATTAAATTTGCCGGTACCCATTTATACACCTGGGCGGAGAGAAGTGCTGTGTGTCTTGCCCAAGAATACAACACAATGTCCCCGGCCAGGGCTGGAACCCGGACCGCTTGATCCGGAGATGAACGCACTAACCATTAGGCCACTGCACCTCCAATGTACATGTATATGCACCAAAACCTCCGAGTATGTTCAATTGTCTACATGAAGTGAAGGCAAAATATGTGCAGATAGTATAACTTATATAACTTATAGCTTACTTACATGTATTAGCTTTTGACATAATTTAATAAAACTTAAATTAACAGTGCCTATAATTGAAAAAACAACAACAAAAAAAAACACACACAGACACACATCAGTTACTAACCCCGCAGCCATGGGCCGAGCGCAGTTGTAGGTTTACATGGACTTCATAGTATTTTATTATTTTTAACCGCACAGCCATGGGTCGACCGCAGTTTTAGGTTTACACGGACTTTATCTTATTTTTAACCACGCGGCCATGGGCTGAGCGCGGTTCATAATCTACCTGTGGTTTATTTTTTCGCTGTTTTGTCGGGGACCAGACACAGACCTCCACTCGGCTGTACTAAAGGTAGCCGTGAGTCACGCAACCTGTGATGTTTGTCCGCTAAAAGCTGTTGAAACATTAATACTCGGACGGCCTAATGTTACGGATATTGTTTTCTTTACTCTGTGGAATTTACCTTTTCTTTTGGTTTTAGTGTTGCATTCAAAGGGAATAATAAACATGCTAAAAAGGTATTAAATCGCCATGGAATGCGCCGACGTTGCAATTTTCACTTTCGCTACGTGACAAATAAGATCGTGTTTACTTTGCAAGTTGTTTTCGCCATGCCAGAAGCGAATGTCATGAATTTATTTGCTTGGCACATGAGCTGAATTATTTCATCGCAGCGAGTTCAGAGATCGGAAAGAAGATTAAATGTTTGCAAGCCAAGCAAAGAACGTGTCGTGAATGCTAGGATTACGTCATTGGCTGTACTAAAAACAGCCGTGGAGAGATTGGAAGAAAAATGAAATATTTGCAAGGCTCAAGCAAAAAACGTGTCAAAACATGCATGGATTATGCCATTGGTGGGGAAATAACCACCATGATATAGTAAACATAGCCATGGATGCTGCAGCTGCGTGACAAATAAGATTGTGTTTACTTTGCAAGTTTATTACAGCAGAAGAGAAGGTTTTTAGTTCAGTTGCAATTTTGCACGTATATCTTGAGGGTTTATTTACGTCAGAGGGATTTTGTCATTGTACACGTTGCAATTTTTTGGGATGTGTGCTAAGGCTGTGTAGAATTCCAGTAATTGTTAAAAAGTAGTATTAATAGAAACTGAACTATTGATGGATGTACAGCATAAAGGCAAATACCAAGGGACAATGTTATAAAATACAGATACAAATTCACGCCACCACTAATTCAATTGTAAACATTGTAATATACAGATTTAGCTAAGCCTAAAAGTGAAGCTCCTGGGCTGGGTTGCTCAAACTCTGATTACACTACTTTAACCCAGGATATGCAAGAATTTTGATTCTCCCTCCCCCTTTTCAATGTTGCAACCACATGACAGTTTCCACGGAACATATTTCAAAATTGAAAAGGGGAAGAGAGGGCATGGCTATCGACAATTGTGGAAGTTTTTCACAATCTCTCACGAGACTCTGCTCAGTAAAGCTCATGCCACAGTCCCCCTAGTTTAGAGTTTGCAGTTGTATATGCCACAAACGGAAGTTACAATAAAGCCATTCACTCCCAAGCAATTAAACAGTTTGTTGTACTAAAATCAGGACTGATATTTCTTCATGTCGCAAATGGTTGTTTACTATCCTTGTGATTCATGCTGGGCCTTGAATTCAATGATTTTCCTCACAGAAATACACTGCAAATACCTTTTTGGAAAATATACCACTATCACAGTAACTGAGATTTTGCGATAGTGTCATCCATGCTTATATTACCAAAAAGAGTTGTCCATGGGTTTTCTTTGATATAAAGTTAAGTTTACTCGAAGCATACATGTAGTAACAGTAATAACAACATTGTTTTTTATTTTTCTTACCTGGTCGCCAGCCACAGCTTGTGCAAATTCTTCCGAGTCAAGATTCACATAAATCTGTGTTAGTTTATCTAGCAGACTCTTGGGTTCAAATCCATATTTTTCGGGGCTTTTAACCTGCAGCCAGATAGAAACCACAACAAAAATAATTATGGCAATGACAGTCTGTCTTGAGTGTAATCCACTCTTGAATCTCAGTCAAGAATTTGGGATGTGCAATTTACTGCACTATTGATCTGTGTTCAGAACCACAATTGCCTACTTACGGAGGCTTGTGTCTGCCTACCAAAGGTGGACGGCATTTGATACATGGGTTCAAAATGTATCAAAGCACACCAATGCATCACTACCAGGATTTGGGAAATGAAGGATGGGTGTCCTGCCAGCAAATATTTCTTCTTCCCTTAATCTCATAAGACAAGACTAAGGATAAGACAGGTTTGTTTTAAGTAAATAGAGAACAATTACTTATATCCTTCCTGAGCCTCAGTTGCGAAGGCAATAAAATTCCTTTTGAGAGACCTACATGTAGTTGTTGACTTATGAACAAGATTTGTTTGAGAAAAAATTACAACATTGGGCACTATTCAAGCATTAATCTAGCATATCATACCTTCAAATTTCTGCACTTTGGCCCACATAATTGCTGCAGGTTAAAATTTAACATGGCAGCTAGGCGATCAATTAATTCCTGCAAAGAAATTAAAAAAAGTTTGAAATCAAAGACGCAGACTTTTGTTTTCTAATCACATACTTTAGACTCAACAGGATGATGGCTTTTTGTGTATTGATAGTGATAAACACGGAGAAAGATGCAAGGATCCGCACTGAGGTAAAGTATTAGTAGTGATAAACTGAGAGTTGAGAATTGGGTTGTTATGGAGAACAATAGACGATATTCGTATTCCCCGCTGGCCCTGGGACGTGTGGGCCCTTTCGCATGAATGTGAGGCTAATGTGGGGAAAGTTGCCACAAAAAATACAAGAAAGTTATGGAAAGTTATGGCTGATTCAGCGGATAAGGAAGTAAATTTTAAAAACTGGAAGGTTCCAGTGCTTAAAAGATACCTGCAGGCTTGAGAAATATCTGTCTCCAACGAAAAAAGGAAGAATTAGTTGAACTGCCGAACAAAGCACACAAACTTGCTCTCAAATTGAGTCCATAAGTGATGTTGTGAATGCGAAGTTGGTTACAAAAGATGGTACAATCCCGAATCCTTTTAACCTCCATTCAGATTGCAACACAGCAATGCCGTAATAATTCACCTTAACAAAAACCACAAGGGTCCACAAGTATTATTTTCAGTATCAGCAAACGTTTGTCACAGAATGTCACTGGGGAGTTCTAATACCCCACGGGACTGATAGAGGTTTGCTTCATGAAAAAGTGAAATTTACTTTTGGTCTCCTACACTTAACAAAATTTTTTTGACACATCCCTTGTCTAAACTTGCTTATCCAAGAGGTCAACTTGGACTAGGACTTGTTGCCTTCTAGAGAAACTCTTTAAGTACCATTACATTGATTTATGTTTCAGTATCATAGGGTATCATATCTATTGGGAAAAAGAAAAACTACTAAATAACAAAACGGTATTTTTTGGATCATGCTGACAAGCATCTGATAATTTTATTGGGCTTCCTAGGAAACCAGGCTTCTTTTAGGCAACAGCCTTGTTATATGTAGATAATGGCATTTACTTTTTAACAAGTGCTTTTTACAAGTTACAAAGACCTGCACAGACAAACACAGCCTAGTTAGCCACTGCAGCAATACTTATGAGGATGACCCCTTGCAATAATCTGAACTGATCTCTCAACATGAATTCTGAGAGATGCTACCCTTCTTGTTGCAGTACATGCTTTAGTTGACAAATGCTCCCCCTTGCAAATAGGAGTATGTTTAGTGTTGCATTTCTCTTGCTGACAGGGTCTCTTAGGTTAAATCCCTGATCTGCCATGACATCATTCATGGGCTCTAGCTTTTCAATATAGCCCGACCTGATAGTTATAATTGCAAGGTCAGATGTTGCCCCAGAGTAAAAATCAGAGACAAAACTACATGCTCCCGAAGGGGTGATTCCAACAAGTAATTTGAATGTATTGTGGCTCTTGTAATCACTCCTAGTGACTTTTTGAGAAGAGGTGGCACTGGGTTTCTCTACCTTTCATTCTACGCAATCAATAATCACAACCTCAGTAAATGAAGGTAGCTGCCTTTTGCGGCCAGACCAGGTCAGTGTTCCCCTTTAGAAACAATAAACAGAGACCAAAACTTCAAGCATTTACTTTTTGTAATTATTGCTATTCTGTTAACAAGAGGCTCCAAGTAGCCTGCCCTCATGCGCAGGAGGTTACAAGTTGTATAAAATAGGTGTGCAATGCATACATGTCAGACAAGCAATTTGAAAACCTTTGCCACCTGACAACTAGAAATAATACGGGAAAAATGCTAATTTGAGATAAAGTGCTTCATAGATTAAGATATAGGTAATGAAGATACAGGAGAGAGGATAAGTTATGAGACGCAATATGTGCCGTCAGGCGAATTACAAAGCGAACCGAGTTGAAAAATTATAGATAGAGAATTAACAAAGGAAGAGAATTGCAAATTGGATGAAATTTCTTTTTTCACAGGAATTCTGGAGTTAATCTATTTTGGCAATTTCTGTTTAAGTATTAAACTTGTTTATGTTGGCTGTTAGGAATATAATTATTCCAGTACTGGGCCATAATCAAATATCAACTTTGGCATATTTTCATTATATTTGTAATTTGATTTTTAAAGTATGCTTGAAACTTGATTGAATAACATTACTCCTCAGTACAAAATGTAGGTAGCTGGTGTTTTGTGTATTATTGTTGTTTCGTGAAATGCCATATTTTCGAAAAATATTTTTATATATATCCTTAAAGCTTAATATGTTTCAATAATTTATACAAAAATACAAGGTGTACAAGACTAACCAAGAAGCAGAAAAAGAGACGGGAAAAAATAAAAAATAAATAAACACACAAGCAGACTCTATTCGGGAAAGAGTGCTTAACTAGCCGACATTGTTCCTCTCATTTTTCTTGACTCCTTATGACAAAAAACAATAAGAAATCAGCAATTTCAGTTTTTAATGGACAAAAACCTTGTACCAGAAAAACTTTAACCCATTGACACCTGTGCCGCCCGTAACCGCCTGTGAGGAGCCTTGGCCTTTCTTCCACTTCTGACGTCATCACGTTTGACCAAATTTGGCATCATCTATATTCAGCTTCTGCAGGAGAAAAAGATCTTTCCAATGATGCCTAGTTCACAGTGATTGGCTTATTGGAACCTCAAATATGACCAAAAATGCTCAAAAAGTTGAGCGAAAAACTCGGAGCCAAATTT
>Ga0126343_10000711_pt1 | contig 13714 bp, 4 predicted proteins | sample Cyp2metagenome_FD_92531 | JGI IMG/M metagenome (GOLD analysis project Ga0126343, IMG submission 92531) | Coral microbial communities from Lord Howe Island, Old Settlement Bay, Australia - Cyphastrea 2 metagenome | ecosystem: Host-associated > Invertebrates > Cnidaria > Coral ... | reverse complement strand
TATTAACCGAAAGCATAACAAAGTATATTCTTAACATGTCTCTCCACATTACTTTCTGAATTATATTGTTCTTCAAGCCTTATAGTTCTTCTTAGCAGGTGTTTAAAATTAACTTCACGTCGTATAATTTCCATTCTAAAAACAAATTGCCTTTCTGTGAGATAACGGCTATCCCATAAATGTGGTTTTAAGACTTGTCACTTGAAAACAGGGCAGGTATTAGATCAAGCTGGTCAAACAACTCGTATAAAAAGAATGCTGTTGAAAAGTTTTTTCTTCCTTTTTTTCTTGGATTTCTTTATTGGTTATTTCTTCACCGTTTTCCACGCACGCACGACGGGAGGGTAAAACATCAAGAAAAGATGTGAAAAAATTACCGAAATGGCGAGTTGTTTTCTTAATTATCCTTTACGTTCCATGGTCTAAAACCGGCCATGCTGCAGCTGAGATCAATGAGCTCCCACGAGTTATTCGACGCAAAAATGTCTTTGTTCGTCCGTAAATAAGCCACAAACAAAGAACTCGCCATGTAATAGCGATAATTTCCATGACGGCTCTTGACACGTTCACTAATTTTGTTTTGGTTGAGAGAAGAATACGCGAGCAGTCAATCTTAACGGGAGGTAACTTGTCATCTTCATGAAGCGTCGAGTGATGTTTTTAGTTTTGCTCATAATTCAAAATAGTTCTTCCGAAAATAGCCGGGAAGATTTTATCTCGGTTTGAAATATGTTTGGGAAAAATTTTTGTGTAGGATTGGAATGTTGATTTAAGTCATAAATCTTGAACCTCTCCTATAGCCTTATCGCTTCTATCTATTGCTCGTCTCATCTCTTTAAGCTCATGCCGTGTCAACAAACTATAGCATTCGATGCGGTTCCTTTTCTATAACTTTTCAGTTGTTTTATTGTAAATTATCAGTCCTGATTCCTGCCGAGAAAGTACATTAACGTTAAATCTTCATCTTTCTTTTTTGCCCAGCAACGCCAGCGAAGGTGTTAAAAATAAGGAGACATCCCTTGAAAAAAAAATCTTTCTAGAAAATAGAATTGTGTATTACGATTTTTTTCGTCCGGAGGGTGGTGTTACTTTCTGCTCCACGCCCTTTTAAGCTCTCCATGCTCCAGGTTATTCTGGTTTTTCGGTCGGCGAAAACTGCTGCTTTTCAGAATGTTTAGAATCCACGCCAGAGCTAGTTGTTTTGATTCAACAAAGTTTTTCAAGGGAAAGTAATTTTCTTGTCACCCTATACGATGGATAAAGCATTGAGGGTTATTCAAAACAAACGACAGAAAACCCTGGCGTCCTGAAGTCTCGCGCACTGGCATAAAAACAATCAGCTTTGAACTCCTGACAATTTCCCTTCAACCCGAGTGACTACAAACAAAACTAACGCTGCTTTTCCAAACTGCAAATGTTCCGGAAATTGTGGCTCGGTTTGCACGCAACTAAATATTTTAAAATGCAATAAGTGACAGATCTTGAGAGCAGTGGGTTTGTGATTTTCCTTGGCTCAAAACATAGCGTAAACAATCACATCATCAGGTGGCACGCTATGAAAGACGTGGTCTCGATTTTCTATGTCAATATTTTTAGAAGCGATGCATCCGTCTCGTGACTTAGTAAAATGTCGTCTGATGAGTCATTAGTGTGCGAGATACGTTTTTTGCCAAGCAACCCGTTTCCGCTCTTATCAACCAATGTGTGGTCTGAGCTTTACGCGGTTATGGATTGTTTGTAAATAAATAACAATTTGACACAAAAGCTCTACTTATCTTGAAAAAACAAACATAGCCGGTGGTCCATAAATAAAAGTCCCTTGGTAAGTTGGACAGTTGCCTCAGTTCTACACACAGTGTCGTGAACACCTCTTGACTGTCATTCCAGTTAACTCACGCATTCTGATCTCAAGCGACATGTTTCCGTCACACCGTAGCTGTTACGCTTCGCCCTACTTGTGCCAGCCATCTTTTCACCCCGCTCTGCCAAGCTATGCCTCGGCATTTTATCCACAGTGGGGTCGCGCGGGCTTCACTCTCAACTGTCATGGCGCTGGAATATTTTTCCGTGAACAAGAGCCCCTCCCAAAGCCGCCATACTCTTATGTGGCCCTCATCTCGATGGCTATCAAGCAAGCACCCAACGAGAAAATCACCTTGAGTGGGATTTATCAGTTTATCACGGAGAACTTCCCATACTATCGCCTCAACAAGCGCGGCTGGCAGAACAGCATTCGTCACAACTTATCGCTAAACAAATGCTTCGTGAAGATCCCTCGTGAGCGCTCGGACCCTGGCAAAGGATGTTACTGGAGCCTGGATCCGTCTTACGAGGAAATGTTCGAGGAGGGAAACTTCCGAAGACGGCGAAGAAGACAGAGGAATTACCGCGGAAAGGATGACGAAGACGACGACGAAGATGAAGAGAACAGGAGCGCTGAGGAAATTAGCGCAAAATCGAAGACGAACGAAGTCCTAGAGGTTGATCACCTCACCAAAAACTCACTCGAGCAAGATGCCGGGCACAAGAGTCAAGATTCGACAACGGCCAAAGAATGTCGCTCGGTAGAGAGCTCAATCGAAGAATGTTTTGCAGTCGGTACGAACGTAAATAAAACGGAAAAACCTGAGGCACCGTCCCTCAACGAACTGCCTCAAGAAACAGGCGTTATAAACGTTGTTCATCCCTTTAGCATTGACAATATTCTAGGGAAAAAGCAAACGAAAGAAAGGGGCGCACAGTTCGTGAACGAAGCTTGTTCATCAATCGAGAAAAGTGCATTAGCAAAAATACCTGTGCAGAACATTGCTGGCGTACAGACACTCGGTTCAGAGATGGGAAAGAAAACAGATGCGGTGAATTTTCCTGCTACAAGATTCAGTGTTACAGCAGAGCCAGCTTTCAGCAATCCAGTGCAGGGACTCTGTAACGCCTGCATGACCTTAAACCGCAACAACACAGGGATAAGTTCGGCTTCCCTAACCGCCTCTTATGGCTCGTACTGGAACGTGCCTCCCTCACCGCACTCGAGCTTGTGCTCTCAATGTAACTGTGGTAATTGTAGTCCCCTTGGCTATGCAGTTTGAAACACCGAGGCATTTTAAGTACCTGATAACAGGCTAGAAATGAACGAGAGAGCTTAAGAGTTTTATTTTACTTTGTGCCCTGCGGTTATAAGCACTTTTCAAAAAGGCATGAGAACATGTACGGGCAGCCAGCGGAAGACATTAATGAAATAACTGGATCAGCTTCGGTTACTAAATGTCCATAATTGCCTCTAAACCAAATGTTCCAATCTGTGTTATTCTATTATTAAATGTACAAGTTCGTTTGTTGAGATATTTAAGACACGAGTAGATGTAAGAATTGCATGTAACAATTGTCGCAGTTTAGTGTTGAAGAAAATTTTGTATGACCGAGAATGAAGTTTGGTTTAGCAAGGAAAATAGGTTACAATTAAGAAGATCACATTAGTTCATTGTATTGTGGATAGAATAATAAATTGATAAAATCTAAAAAACTGTTTTATCTTGGCCTTTGATAGGTATACTTCGCTCTTGAGAAGGCTTGAGTGCTAAACAGAAAACACAAGAATAGGTTTCAGGGATGATAAATGTCACGAACAGTTAAATTCTGCATTTACAAGCACAGGTAGTAGATATAGTTCCAACATCATTTTCAGACGAATTGCTGAAAAATTACTTGCATTTGGGCTAAATCTTCAATTCAAACGATTCGTCCGCGAAGGAAAACTATTTTTTATTTTCTCAAAAACTATTTGAGGCGTGTCACGGGACCTTTAGCCCGAGCGACCGCAGTAGGTTTTTCTTACAATAATATCTTGCAATCCTATCAACTCTATTCGTCTGTATTGCGCGATTTAGCAACAGAATAAACATTTTTCTTTGCTATTTGTGAACCTTTCGTGTGTGCTGTAAATATTGATATGGTGACGAATAAACAAATAACTCTCCCTGTTTTCGAGAAATGTTGTTGAAGGAAAGTCGAGTTAAGTAAACACGCCAATGACTTTTCTGTCTTTATTTTGACACGAAGCGCCGAAAACTTCAACAATTCCTCATTCACAAAGACGCGGACCGGGGGAAAGCATTTCAGTCATTATACATACAGAGCTAGTACAGTGTTTACTTCTGCCATTTCCGGTGCCCAGAATTGTTATTTCAGGAACTAAATTAAAGAACGAAATTGTCCTTTTACTGTTTGTCTGCCGCTTTTCCTAAGCACGAGTAAATAGTTCGGATATTTTAAAACGAAACTTTCCTTCGTGTCCCCCCGCAATCCCTCTACGAATGCGTCCTGACTCTATCGCGTCGGTTCGAATCGTATAGTTTAGAATTCAGACAACAGAGTCAACAATTGCTCAAAAAGACAGCATTTAGCAAAGCGGCTTAGCACGGTTTGTAAAGACTGTAAACGTTGGAGTTGTTATTTTAGCTGTCGGCTGCTTTTACCGACTTCTGAGTTTCACTCTATCAAAGTTTTGAACTCCCGTGGTCACACCAGCTCGATAAAAGAATCACAGCAGGAATGAAACCTTGAATGAAAAGGTCTAAACGAGATTGTCAGCTGTATCTTTGAAGTCTTTGTTCGCCCACGACACCTGTTTATAGCTATTTTATCAAAATTGCCAACCAAGAATCGACTAGAGACAAAAGAAATCGTTTAAACGCCCAGGTATGTCATTTTGACCTTTGATTAATTCTTTCTTTGAAAACAATCGACCAACTAATGGAAGAAGAAAAAAAAATCGAAATCTGCGGAAAAATCCGCTTATCAGGATAAAATCCTTGTGAAAACAAGGAATATATTGTGTATTATCTAGGGGTTTGTGAAAACAGTGAAAACAGTTTTAGTGGCTGACACTTAGCAGCAAGAGTTTCCTAAACGAACGCCAGCGTTTCTCTAGGGCTGTGGAAAACGCACGCTATCAGACAAACCAAGCACTGTTCGGTTTGGTTCAGGTTTAATTCCACTCGTTCTAATTAGTGTTAGAATTTGTTTTGCTATACCGCGAGGTCAAATACAAATCTCTGCCTTTGTGTATAATGTGTTTGTGGAGGAGTCATTTAGCAAGTAAGCTTCTTAAAGATTGCGAAATATCGTCTGAACTGCGTCATAAATTCATTTTGCCATTTTTCACATTTTATTTCAAGCAATTTTGCGTTTTCTGCCCATGGCAGCCTACTTTGCTAAGGACAACTCTCTTGCTTCTTTAAGACTTGACAGATAGTGCCGTTAAATTTTCGTGTATTTTGTAAGTTTTAGACTGTGTCAACGATTTGCAGTGAGTATTTTTTAGGTCATATTCAAAGCCATGGGGGAAGTGAGCGAATCGGGCACTGAAAGGTTCGAGCAGCTATATTTTCTACTGGAACTTTCGTTTGGGGTAATTCCAACCGTTTTGACTTTCTTGCGCCCTCGATTATTTGTGTGTCTTTGCAGGCATTTCCAAATCAGTCTGCCGCAAAGATGGTAAACGATTTATTACTAAAACTTTCTTTTAAACATATCTCAATGCGAGCAGCGATTCGCTCGAGAATGGATTAAAACATTTGCAGTAGCTTTCCCCTATGAAGGAGCTGAGCCTGCCCCAGTTCACAGTCATGTCCTCCATTTATCTTTTCAAATGGACGCTACACTTGCCAAAATTAAAATACTAAAAAGATTTAAGAAGATAAAATCAGTGAGCTGTGAATGTGGTCGGTTCTCATTAAATGTATTTATGCTGAGAACATCGATCGCATCAGGAATTTTTGTTTCAAGCTGTGACTTCACGAACTTGAAGAAGCGAGAAGAGTACAAGTGACATCTTCAAAATAGGTCAAACTTGAAAGGGAATTCTTTCGGTTAATGTGTATCGCCTGCAGCCACATTTGTATCAATGTATCCATATGTTTTATTTTGTATAGTTCTTTGAGGCGTCCATTATAGTGCTGTGCCATTTAACGAGATTATCGGTCGATGGAGGTAGCCGAAAGCCAAACAGAATCGTAATTACCCATAGTCCGAGCTTGATTAGGCTAAAGTTAGACTGATGAATGTTTAAATTTTCCGTGTTCTTCTACAGAAACGCTTACTGTAAAATGTTGTGTAATCCATGCTAACTTGCTACAATGTTACACTGCTACAAACGCCGGCATTAAGAATTTGGAAAATTAAGAAACAGTTCTTAACTGGAACTAATGAACTACCAACTACCGGCTCTTAGAGCCGCGAAAGAGTTCGCGTGCATCACCCAGACAAAAACACGATTAAAGCATAAAGTTGTTGTAATCTGGCTACAAAAACTTGTAACTATTAATTTACTTGAGAAGCTCTTCTAAAAAAGCCATTAGAAAAATATTTAGTGAATTCCCTACGAACCAAACCGAGCGGAGAAATGGTTTCTTCGGCGGAAACATGATTTGTTGACGCCGTCGTGCCCACAAACGACTTGGGTTCTCAAAGCATCTGAACGCCTGAGAAACATGGAAAACACTTTCGCTGAATCGATTGCCGTGAACCGAAGTAGTCCTAAGATAGGAGGTGTTGTTGTTTCCTACCTCAAAGTCTTCCCTAAGTGTATGACTTGCACGCAGTCAAAACCATGCAGAGGTCTTAACTTCCACCGGCGCAACTTGTAAACATTTTACTCTGTTAACAATATTTGCGTTTACCTCGAAATTCCTGTTAGCCTGACCGCAAAGTAAATCAGTATATTAAATCTGCTGAAGCATACAAAATTACCAAGCCAAACCGTATGCATGGAAAACAAATTCGCAAAGTTGGCCAACCGAATGTGTATGCTTAAATCACTGCAGGTAACCTGAGGTTGTGAAAGAGTGACTAACAAGTTTGTTGAACAAACTTGTGATCTTATCGTAGTTATTCAGTACAGGTAACAGTGTTTTTTCAATAAATATAGTGTTCAAATACAGCTGACTAGCCTGTATATACCTTGTTCCGTTTTGTATGTTTTTAAGTTTGCACCACTCATTTATTGTTTGGTGGTGATTGTAGCATGTTTTTTATCTTATTAAATCGTTTCAGCCCTGAATTTGGTATGGTTGGTTTAGTTTCCTTGTGGGCTTCCTCGTGTCCTTTGTGGTTTACAGTGAGACCACCCATGCAAAAACGACTGCAATGAGTGAAGCCTTCCCTCAGTAACCATCTTGTTTATTCATCGATGGACAAATGACTTGAGCTGTGTACTTGTAATTTTCACGAAGCCTTGCAATTGCTCTTCGATACCGTAAATTTTGACTCTCCTCTGATTTTACCAATGCATTTGATAGAGTGCATCAGTATAGAAATAATTTAATGGAATATCGAAAACACATCCGTTTTCACGTTCACGAACCTCTTTTCATTCTGTGAAACACGTAACGTATCTTACTGTAGTAGCTTCTGCACAACAAGCAATGTGTTAGACGTACTCTATTTAATTGAGTAAATACAAGTTCTAAACTGTTTGAGTGATTCCATGTTTAAAATTGACGGAATGTCTTTTCGGGCCTTGTCTACTCGTTGTTTATAAGGAAAAGGGCGTGGTTGTGACTCAGCTAAGACCAAAGAATATACGTCAAAATATGCACTTCAACATGAAATATGAGAGAACGGCTTAGATGACATATTTGTAAAGCCTTGTTCACCAAGTTGGCTCGAGAAAATAGCGTAGAATTCCGTGTGATTTTATTTTAAATTACCTTCTTTAACATGGTCACGTCGTGTCTATTAAAATTGTCTTCTGGGCTCGAAAATAAATTTTTTTTGCCCCCTGAAGTCGTATAAAGTAGATTTTCAACGAATTGTTAACCGGTCAATTATATCAGAACCTCTGTGTTAAATGCAAAAAATATTTCTTAGTCTTCAGCTGCAGTGCGACACAAGCGAGGAACGTGCGCGAATTCACACATCGGCGCAAGTAATAGGGATAGAGGTAACTCGCTAGATTTCAGTGTTCGGAACATCGAATTAGATCAAGGAGGCCAAAATTGTCGTAAATGGCTACAACAACTTTATAATCTTGATACTATCAGAGAGTTTAAGAGAAATCAATTTTGCATACGCTTGAAAGTAATATGTGTCAAAAACACGCGTGGCAGAAGCCAACAAAGTGTTAGCAGCACGCGATCTTTTCTTTACGGAGAAAATCTTATTGTGATGGAGAAAAAAACACTTTAGATCTTTTTGATAATTCATGTTTCATCAGCATAATAAAAGGCAACACAGGTAAGTTGCTATTGTGAGTTCTTCCTGCTAGGCTCCATTCCGTCTCGAGCGTTTTTCTGGTGAAGAAAGCAAGAAAGAACATTAAAGCAGCTATTCTTTCCTCCAGGTGAGAGCCCTTCTTCGCTATTATCTCCAATATCTTCCTGAGATGATTGCGCAGCTTGATGCCTCTATTCGCTGATAAAACCCATGGATAATTGCCAGTCTGTATTATTGTAATAAAACAGTAGGAAGACGCAATCGTATTTTTGTTTAAGAACAAAAGCTCTTTATAAACTGTCTCCATCTTGGCGCTAGCGCGCTCAGAATTTTTTCTCTTTTTAATATCCTTGTCAAATTGGTGCCAGTGATAAGATTGAAAATCATCGCTACCGGTCCTTGTTCCTTTATATGTTCTCACAGGCTTGTTTCCAAGTTAAATTAATTGAAAGATGTGTACCAACTTTATCACGATTAATTTAGTACTTCGATGTGAAATTATAACGTTTTTTGAGAGTATTACATGTAAATCAGACATTTGGAGTTAGTAAATTCTTTTAAATTAAACCCTCATGCTGTTGTAACTAGTTTGGCTATCCAGCTGAAGATCTTTAATAAGTTTTATGTTTTCTTTTATTCCATTATCCAACTCTAGGTGATCTAATTGTTTCGAACTGCCTTTCTCGTTCAATTTTAATCGAAAGGAAATGATCTCCGTTTAGACAGGCTTGTCGATGTTAATCACAGCCACTGTAACTAATGAAAAAAACCTTCTATCTGAAGCCAGTCGGATCTCAAACTAGAGCACGAAATTTGTTGTTACAATTCGATTAACGCAAAATGAAAGGAGATACTTTCGATCAAAGCAAAAACAAATTCAAAACTGGTTTCGAAAAGCCAGAAAGTCATTTTGTATTTTCTTTGGCAAATGGGTCAGTGTAATTTCTGCGGAAAGGAACTGCAGTTGATCCATCTGTCTTATAGACATCGAAACCACCAAAGTTGATGTGAGACATTCATCTAATAAGGTCTTGAATCTGTGCCAGAGCAGTAAAGCCAATTTAATCAGTTCAAGCTTTGAGTATTTTGTTTACGTAGAAGCAGTAAGGTCTCTCAAGACTTTCAAACACACTGTTAAACCGCAAGGTAAACACGACTGGCTGCCTTCAAAAGCCCTTTAAATTACCCTTCATGTGTTAAATAATAGGATTAAGAAGGCAAGATTATCTCTTATTGAAAGATTAAGAATCCCTTTCTTCTTCTTTAAAATGAAGAGTTAAGAAGGAAGGAAGGAAGAAGAGGCAAGGAGATACTTTAAACAAACGACATGGATCATTCAGTTGGTTAATCCTTTTTCATTCAACACTCACTGTGTTATCCTCGTGTTGCTTAGTTGGAAAGTTTCCTAATCATTAAACCTCCTATAGGTTTGTTTACATAATGTAGTCCCCATTTTATCCCTGGTGCGTTTATTAATTCCGGCAACGCAGCGAGCGGAATAAATCCGCATTTTTTCGTCTGTTACACCGTGTTCATGTTTTCGGAGCCAGTCTTTGTTTCCTGTAGTGTCATTCACACGAAAAGCACACGCCTTAAACACTCGTCTAAAAACAACTTATGTTGCGCTCCATCGCGTTCGGCGGGTTTTTTGTTTAGTTTCCGTCATGTTGACAGTTGTTGGGTTCTACGGACGTCTTATGTTGGCTTTATCATTTTAGTCTAAGACGGCAGCAGTTTACGTCACGACACGAACGCATCATGCACCGTCTTAGACCTCGTTCTTCATTCCGAAAATATCGCCCTGCTGCACCACAAAACTACCTATGAGCAGCTATAGCAGTCCTTTAGAGAGCCACGAAATTCATGCCTTGGCTCGAGCAGTTTGGATAAGGAAAGTACTAGATCAAATTAAATCTGATGTTCTATTAAGCTGTTAGTCGTTCTCAAAGGACAATCTGAGATTACTCTCGTTTGACCGACCTCTTCGTCTTTTCAGGAAAGGCATACGCCCCTAGTAACGCTCTTCGTCGTTAGGGTGCGGAAACAAATAATAACACCGAGTAAAAATGCTATAATCGTCCCCTTTTAACCTCAAAACAAGGGCAGAGTTTCGTCGAGGAAGGGAAAGCAAAATAATTTTTTTGATTTTTGATTTAAAATGCTAGAATCTTCGCTTGGTGGATTTCAGTCGCAATCCGAAATTATGTTTCGAAGCATGCAGTTTTTAATCCATGTCAATCTCACGTAATGGTCATAAAAATGCGGGGAGTACTTTTCTCTCACAGGAACGGATTAATGTAGCTAATGAGTGTTTATCAACAGTTAGTGCCCTGGGAAAATGCTTGCGAGAAAGAAACTCTTGAATGGTATTAGCTGTATTATGTTCAATACGGTTGTCGCGTATTATGTTGAGGGGCTAAGTGAACTCTCTAATACCAGTTAAAACGGCGGGGAATGAAATAACGAAACAGCTTACAGTCTGTGACGTTTTTGCAGCCCCTCTAGATTGCACAAATGCTATTAAATTACGAACTGCCAAATAGCTTAACAGTTAAATTAACCTTAGTGTGCTGTCATTATTTAAAAGTCATATTTTTGCGATGTAAAAATTCTTTTGATCAATTAAAATTAACTGGCTTGAAATAGTATCCGTAACAAAGGTAAAAAACGTCAGAACACATCGATAGGAATTACGAGCGACTAATTCAAAAATGGAGGAATAAAGGTGAGACACATTAATTGAATTGGGTGAGTCTCATGAGTGTTTTAATAGATACAGTCACAAGCTCAAAACGAGAGAAAAAATCTGTGTCCTGTTCGTCGATTAGCGAAGATTTAGCACAGCCTGTAAGTAGTAACAAAATGACTTACAAGCAGGACTAAGAAGGTGAAAGCAATATGGAGATATTTACAAAACGTTTCCAAGGCTGAAACCAAAGTTTTAAAGTTTTGCAAAAGTCTTGAACCGTTTCTGATGTATCCAGTTCAATCCACAGGCCTTCTCCACGACTGTGTTTCATTTTGTTTTCATTTCTCCTCTTTGTTTGCCAAGTATGGGGTGTAGCTAGCAAAACAACAACAATTGAAAGCAACCTCTGTCCGGCAATACTGAACAGGTTACACGCACGAAGGATTGGTAACACTTCACTGATAATGAAGCACACTGCATTCTCTGTTGAATACTCTCTTTGAAGAGTCAACGGTCTATTTTCTATAGTTCGAGTCATGCTAGTCTTTCCCACTTCTTATGTTCAGTCCTAATCAGATATTCCGACTGGGATTCATCTTTCCCGCAAACAAGCTGGCTTGTTTTATCGTGACACAAAAGTCATCTTAGCTGGAATCGCTAAAGAACCGAGACGAACTGGAATTATCTTAAAGACGGCTGAAAGGAATTTCTTGTAAACGATGTTTGGGACCAACTTGAATTGTATGCAGGCGAAAAACAAAGAAAATACTTGAAGAATGCTAAAAATCTTCGTATCAGTCGGTATTGTTAGAGTTTAGGATAAATTTAATAAACCTGGTGGAATCTTGTTGTTTGGAATGAAGGAACAACTAGGCATCATTTTCATTTAGAAAGTCAAAGTGCAGCGAAAGAGGAAATACCTCGTTTAGATTCTTACTCTCATGACGCGTGATATCGTCTATGTCGTCTGATACAGCTCAGCCGACTGTAGATCCCGGCCGAGATAAAAAATAATAATAATAATAAGACACGCGAGAATGTAGTTTTTTTCGATTGTATGGTTATTCTTTTAACATAAAATAAACACATCACAAAAATATCCTCTTGAAAAGTTGAATTAAATTGCCAAACAGCAACTAATCCTACGAAATGGAATGCATCAAGATTTGATCGCATACTTGTTTAAACTGAAATTCCATATAAGCACATTTCAACGCTGCAAATTACCACCCTTTTTGTCAGGAATAGATTTCACATATTGAGAAATGCCAAAGTTGTGTTGTTCTCACCGCTTAAAATAGTTCCATAGAACGTGCCCACGTTAATTGATCGTTTCTCATTTTTGCACTCATTTAACAACTCATTCATTTCGGAAAGTTCTACCAAGTAATTAGCTAAATTAAACAACTCTTTCATATCTCTCAGCCAAAACGAAGACACGAGCCTCTCAAAATATTTACAAGTGTGATGGATCTGTCCTCTTGAAATGTCGGTGTGCAGTTTTGAGACATAGACTTAAGATGGTATTATATACTGAAAACAACCTTGGTTCGGTCACTTGAGCTTTCGATGCGACAGTGTCTTAACACTGAAGTTTGCACAGTTTTAGTGACAAACTATATTATTAGTTTTCGCAATATAGAATCGACTTTTAAATTAAGTCAGTTCACCGATAATGAGTGAAAACACCAGAGAATTGTCGACGGCGAGTCTGAACCACGGAAGGAATTTGAAGAACACATTATATCTGCTATTGATAGCAGTATACGACTGTTTTGGTTTTGTCCCAAACTGTTCTACCGATCAGATGATATGCGATAAGAAGTGAAATCAAGGAAATTGCTTAATTTTTGCGACACATCTGCGGAGATAACTACTTTTCCAGTCAACCGCGCGTCTACGATCGCTTACTACATAAACAGTAATTTTCCTCCTCGAAAAGCAACTTGTATAACCCCATTGACTTGACACCGATTTGCACAAGTGATTAATTTCCAACTTTCTCTTACCGTTGCCTAACTCAAGTGCCTGATTATTGCAGAAGAAAACAACTTGACTGAAAACTAAATTCTCCCGAGGAAAACTCTAAAACTGTAGTGTAACTGATAAAGAGAATCTGATGTTGATCTTGAAATGTGAGTGGCTAATGTAGGACTTGTCAATGTGACGGTCTCTTAATGTTGTAGCGGGCTTCCCTTTTGTAATGAAGCTTAATGGAATACACAGTCAAAACAAGATAACAAGGAGAACATTCTGGCGTTTTAACCGTTAATTTGTTAGGATTTGCGGTAAAAGAAAGAACTGTTACTATCTAGTGTCCAAGGAAACCTGCAATCTACTCTTTAAATCGCGCTTCAAAGGGAAACAAAGCCGTACGTGCGGCTATTCATTTTTTGTTTTTTCAGTTCACAATCTTACTTATCTCAAATTGGATCGTGAATATCAGCATTTTACATCACCGCAAAGAAACAGTACAATTTTGCCTCGTTTAATTGAAAAGTGTTAAATCGAATACAAATCGAATTGAACTTTGCTGCGAAATTGCAGAGATTTGTTTTTTGCTCTAAGGTATGCATTAATAAACAAGGTTCGCGTGGCCTGCCTGAGAACGCAAACAGTCCCTTCGCATCTTTACTGCTGGTTAAACTTCTACGCTGGGAGATGATAAAAGTTAGTTAATCTTTAGAATAGCCACGATTTTAAAGCTGTTAGTAGGTATTTGGTAAAACAGAGGCATCTCTCTGTCGTGTCTAAAATTTGTGTTCAATCGACTTGGGAGAAATTCTTTTCATAGCGGGTTTTTCCAGCCCCTTT
>Ga0126343_10000710_pt1 | contig 13732 bp, 13 predicted proteins | sample Cyp2metagenome_FD_92531 | JGI IMG/M metagenome (GOLD analysis project Ga0126343, IMG submission 92531) | Coral microbial communities from Lord Howe Island, Old Settlement Bay, Australia - Cyphastrea 2 metagenome | ecosystem: Host-associated > Invertebrates > Cnidaria > Coral ... | reverse complement strand
TTACGCGCTCCCCCTTGCATCGGCCGGGGTCAGCGAATTATTATTATTCTTTCCTGGCAGCTGTGTCATAAACTCTTTTTCCCTTACGCACTCCCCCTTGCGTCTGCCGGGGTCGGCGGATATATTTATTCTAAGTGGAGCACGTAGTATGTTTTCAGCTCATGATCATCATGGTGGTCTTGGACAGCACCCTCACTTTCCTTCTTGGCTATGATACGATCGGCAGCAGCTGCATCCCCACCATGGATCTGAATGATTTGCGCACGTGTTTTCCATCCTTAGGTATCGACAACATAAACATGGTTTTGATATCAGACACTGACGATGTGTAGAACCAACCGCTTGCCCAGGACAAGTTTCCCATCTTCTTTCTGGAAGTTGTGCGATCCGTGTGGGACCTAAAGCTTTCCACCCGAAGCCTCAGCCAATAGGGTACAAGCCCTGGGTGGCTAAATATTCTTAGGTTGACCATGCAACATTTTTTTTGCATGAAGGAACGTAAATTCATCTGCATAGAAACAAATTTCCCTTGAATGAGGGTTTAAAGGGAACATTTTCAATTCCAGTGGTTTACAGAATATATGTTTCATGCATGAGTATTGCTTGCAAGTATCATGCTCCAATCCTTCCCCGCCGTTAACCATTTCTCAAAGAGAGCCGTCTTCGTTGCCTGTTTTGAGATCTGGTTTACGGTCAGTGCTGGATGGTATGTAACTTTGCAATCGCATCACCTGATATATGGGTATTGCCGGGTCAACATAGTTTTATTTTGCATGGTGGGCCACGGATGTTAATATCACCTTTAATTTTTGAAGTACTGAAGTTGACCTATCCAAACTTTTTTGTGGGTCCCCATGCATATCCATTTACACGCTACACCCCTTTCTGGGCCCTAAAACATTGGTTATATTCAAACATCGAAGCTTCTGTGAGTGGACAATGGGAAAAGTCTCAAAGCTAGCCTTCGCATTGTTCGTCACAGCATCTTTCCAAAGTGTGACGAAATCATCCGGAATGCAATGGGCTTCGGGATTTTTCATCCTCCTGGAACAAGAAGAAATGAATTCTTCTTAAAGATACACCATAACCACATCAACAACAATGTTCATTTTTTGGGGTGACAAATGAATGAGATAAGGCCTCTTGAACTCCCCTTGCAGAGCTTGTCTCTCATTGTAGTCTTCTGGCACGATCGCCTGGTGGAGGTTTTGTAGATACGTACATAAACATGTGTACGTACGTGTGTACAATTATCATTTGCTTTTATAACAACGAGACTGTTTGATAAAATACCCATGAGCACATGCATGTGCAAAAATGACACATCCTTAGGACATCAGCCTTGTCAGTTGATTCTACATGTACACGATCAGCAGGACTTTGAGGTGTTGTGGGAGAGTGCTCGGGTGCTGATGCAACTGCTTTGGCTCGCACGGGTGCTGGCTCTGGCGGTGTCGCGCTGGCCGTGAGGGATGCCGTTGATGCTGATGCTGTTGTCTTGGGTTGAGGCGATGATGCCTTGGATGCTGTGGCTTTCGGGGCTGCTGGGAGGGGGGTGCAAGTTGTTTTTTGTGCCAAGGGAGGCGGTGCTGGAACGGCTGGAACCACATGATTGTTTTGGGGTGTGGCGACATTGCACGGTGTCAACACTGCTTTGTATTCTTCTAACCAAACGTAAAAACCCACCAGTTCCTCACGAGGCTCATAGGTGCACCAATCCTTTTCCTCTAACTCGAACTCCTTCTTCATGTGTTTCATGTAAGCGTTGAACTGAACATGGTTGTGGGCCTCTTTGATTTTGACTTCAATCTCTGCATCACTCTTGTTTTCCATCTCGTCCAAAAGTTTTTTCTCGAACGCTACCAAGTCTTCAAAAGAAGGGGGGCTTGCAACGCTTGCTTTGGGAGCTGGGGGTTGCTTGGGGGGGATGAGGGCGCTGGCAGCTTTGGCTGTGGAAGCCGAATCTTCGGCTTCGTTCGACAGTCTTGCCGGTGGCGGAGCCAAAGCTTTCCCCACAGGGGCAGGTGGAGGTGCAACGGCATCAGCCTTTGCACGGGCTGCAGATGGGGGTGTTCCCTCTTCTTTCTTGTAGGGTGGTGGCGGTGGTGGTGTTGGTACAACTGCTTTGGCTGGGCATGGCTGTGGTGGTTTGGGCTCAGGTTGTTTTGCTTGGGGCGGCGCTGCATGTACGTGGGTTTTCGCTGCAGCAGGGGGCGGTGGGCTTTTGAAGATGGGAACCCGTTTTGCTTTGGGTGATGCACAGCGCAAAGGTGTGGTGGGGCGCTCCAAAGGGCACAGCTGAGGAACCCTGCGTGTTGATGGGTCAGGCGGTGTCCATTCTTCTTTGGCTGGAACGGGTGGAACTGGCATGGCCACATGAGCTTTTGTTGTTGGGCGTGGCTTCGCTCCTGGGGGAAACAATTCCCTTTTCAAGCATTTTCTTGATTGACTGGGCGTTCCAGGTGGGCAAGGCGGGATGGACTTAGCTTTCTTGGCAGGTGGGTCGCTGTCTGGCGATGGAATCCAGGGCAATGTGCTTGCCGTAGTAGAGCGGGAAAATACTGCAGGTGAGATTGACCTAGGGTCATTAGCAGGTGTCCATGTGTCTGCTGGTGTGCCATATTGGGTTTGATCACAAGTTGCATATAGTTGCATACACACAACACCGAAAAAAGATAGAAAAGCATGTGCAAGTGCGTTACTGCTAGGCCTATATAATAGTGGTCAGGCATTCAACTTTTCTATCATGTTTCGGTGTAACGTTGTAGGTGATAAAATCTAAGTCACCAACTCATTCAACGAGAGGCGTGAATCATGCTCCCGAGTGATACCCATCGCTTCAGGCCAACCAACTGTGGATGGCGCCGAATCAGACAGATCCTGTGGCATGGCCAGGACAGCCCGGCAACCAGTCAAGGTACATCGTAATAATAATATTCTATATATATATTATTATCATATATATATATATGTTTATTTCTTATATGTATATATATACTATATATATGTTTATTTCTTATATTATTATATATTATATGATTTTGAAAAGCATTGGACTATTATGGTTTGCATAGATGCTGTACGGAGGGGAAAAAGATAACAATCCCAAATTATGGCAATGTTCAATCGATACCACAGGCAGCATGAAACTATTGAAGGGGCTCCTCATTGCTAGCACCTGCTGCTAAAGTGGTCGCTGGGGAGTCAGCCCGTTCTTCTGGAGCAGGGCACCCATCCTGTTGCTTGATAAACCCAGAATCTTTTCTAAAGGGCCAAACACAGCAATCATCAAACATCACCATTCAAGACGAAGCATGGGTTACATGATCTCACACCAAACCATGGCTAAACTTTGTTGAGCCACCTTGGCGTTGGCACCGGGCCATCGCTGAAAGAACTCATTAACTTCTTGTCCATTAGGAACATGAAAGCGGAGAGGTGGCCCCTCTTCAGCCTCTAGAGTGTCTGTTGGTGACACCAAGGAACCAATATGGGCATGGAAAATGGCAAGATCTTGATACAAAATGATGTGCGGAGTATGAGGGCATGTTGGTTTACAATAGTTAACTCTCTCGCCTTTGCAGCTCCCTGCCCACCACCGTCAGCAGGAAGCTTACGCCCACTGCCAATCGCCTAGGACAGGTCTGTCACTGGGTGGTGTATAACTGGAAGGAAGTGGCTGGGGAACATTGAAAGGTATGCCAAGGCAATCATGAAACTTGTATATATTATATCTATTTGCATATTCTATATATATATATATGATATATCTATATGCCCCACCAACATTGAAGTCGCTGTCCAAGTGACCATCCACAGCCACGCAAAGGTAGCCGGCAGGCGGCGAAAGTTTTTTGGTGAAAAATACTTCGCTGCAGAAATGAAATAATGTTAATTCAAGCACTTATGGTCGTGTTGGTGCATGTTTGACACATATTGTGGGTGGTCCACAAAACATAAAATTCTTTCCGATGCTTTCCGATGCCCTTTCCGATGCCGACCCCTCAGGATACCTCAAATCGCTTTGTTTTGAGGGCCCGATGGAAACCTTTCCGATACCTTTCCGATGCTTTCCGATGCCTGTCCGGTGCATAAACAAAATGAACAAGTTGTTTCCGATGCTTTCCGATGCCATACCATAACATGAATGTCAACAAAGGTTTCCGATGCTATATATAATGAAAGGTTTCCACCAAGTACCCAAAAAACACCCTGTGCTGTGAAAAGGTGGCCAGAATGTGCACATATTGGCACGTGTGGCAATTTTCAAACCCGGCGGCCAACTTATGAAGCTGTTGTATATTATGTATATGGAACCTTAAAATTTGATAAAAATTGAACACTTTTCAAGGGATTCAAATTTCAAACTTTTGGGCTGCCCATGGGCAATTTCTCTCACCAGCCGGGTGAAGCCACGTGCGGGCTAATTAAGCTAATTAAGCTATGGGCCAGGAGTCTCAGACCAGCAGATCATGTCAAAGATCAGGCCGGCTGCTTTCGCTTCCGGGAGCGCTCGTTGAGCATGTTGAGAAGGAAGGATTCCACTTCATCCAGCCTTTGTGGCACCAGTTTTTGGGAGTGATGGCAAACAATCGATGACAATTTTAAGACACCCTCTTGACAATGACCACATGCACGGCCTAATACCTATGGATAAACTCTGTGATGAGGCCCCTGAAAAACATATTTTGAGCTAATACCTGCAATCACCTTCACATCATTGAAAATGAGATTCCATAACCAGTACGTTGGATAACCCGAGTCCCCACAACCAATGATAAATGTTGCTTCAACATGAATCCAAAGAAGTTGGATTATCTTCCAAAGCAGGTTAGCATGGATCCCCCTCACAGCGCCTTGCATCAGCCCACATATCGGGCGAGCCGTCGATCAGTTGCTGTCGATCAGGCATCTTTGCTTTCTTCGTGAACAACTTGCAGACCTCAGGCACTGGGTGAGCATGGAAAGGTTGGATGACAGGATTAGCAATTTTCCACTTGGGGCTGAGTTTTAACAAGTGACCTGAGGACCCTTTTTTTGACAACAAAAAAAGGTCTCCAGGTCACTTGTTAAAACTGTCCGAAAAGGGCCAATGTATACATTTCAAACCATGCAAGTGGAAAATTGGCAGACAGGATGGATTAAAAATTGAGAATTTGAAAACGGTGTTCAAACTGCCAATTTTCTTCTTGATTTCATAGGAAAGACCCCAAACCATTGGAAAATTTGGGTATGCCAACCCAAGGCCGGGGGGGGGGGGGCCCTCGAAGGGACTTGGGTGCCAAATTCTGACAGCTAGCAGGAAAATTAGCAGTTCAAGCACAAATTCAAACATTTTTGATGTTTTAGGTGACCATGAACTTCCTTTCAAAGTTGGAAACTGGTTCCAGCCAAAACGCCTCCCGTCCAAAAGCTGGTGGGTACACTTGCGTCTCACGGAGTTTGTCCTTTGCGCCCTGAAATCGTTTCTTAGTGCCCTTCTGATACTGGATGGTGCTGTCGCTCTTGGCAAAGAGTTTCTTGTTCAACTTCCTTTGCGGGTGAAACAACTGCAGAAATAATGCAAACTCCAGGGAGAATGACCCCACATGGTTAGTAATTAATCATAGTTTGGGATATTATAATTTTCATCAGGCTTGTTAGTATAGTATATAGCTTCTACAACGTGAAACCTGTAGATAACCAACCCCTGTTTATATGTATATATTTTATATAGCTATATGTTGTATCCTTTTGGAGCCCTGTGAAGGACCACCCCTCATGGTTAGCAACCAAAGTTTGGAACCCATTCGCACTATATAGCTAAATAACCCGGACAAAAGCTATATTTGCACTTGATTCCTGCTAAGCTTGGGGATGATCCTACAAGCGACCCAATCACCACCATGCTAACCCCGCCTGTAGAAACCAGCGACACATGGGTCATCTGACACCAACCTTACTGGCTTCCATGTTTTCCCACCAAACATTCCCAGCCAGGTCAGCTGCTCAAAGAAGCCCCTGGTGCGAAGGATCTTCCGCAGCCGTGGGTGGTAGAAGATCTGGGCGATGGCGGGATGGGCAACAACAAGACGCAAAGCTTGTGATTTGTCAATTCCCAAAAGCATGTTCTTAAGGAAAGGGCAAGGCTTTGCTGGGGATTTTCCAGCAAGACATGTCCTTGACGTTGGAGGACGACGGCCACCAACAAAGCCACCTTAAATTCAATGACTGGTACCCCCGGAACAACATGTGACCTATTTTTTGGACTCATGCAGACCAGGTCCCACGCTCGACTCACCATTAAATTTCCTTCCTTCACACTCTTGTAGGACCTGCAACAAGGGCCAGCGTGTGTGGGGGTAGTTCATCATGTGCAGCAACCCCAACACACATATACAGTTGATGTATGCAAGGGTGTTCCATTGAAATAGTGAAATCACGAACCATCCATTTGGGATCATCTTTTTTTTGTGAAATCTGATTTATTTTGGAATCCCCATTCAAGGATTTGCTTACATCTTGCAATGGCTAACATGCATGGAATTCTGAATTCCGGATCTTAGAATGACACAGTAAAATGTACATGGTTTCGGTATTCCGGCCTCCGTCCTAGTGGCCGCATTTTCGTTCTTCGAGATGTTCCACCTCGCTCACTCTTCTGAGGAACTAGGCATGTATACTGCAGAAAAAAGATGGCTTGGGCCTTCCTTATATTGAGACATTCCCATTTAAAATTTAAATGCATGGATATAAGAATAACTATAGCTGGAACATGCCGTAACCCATATTTGCAGTTCCCATCCTACTCCTTCGAGCTAGATTCAAGTTTGATTATGTTTGATTTTTTTCTGTTTCACTGACCCCTTCCAACCGTTTGCACTACTGTGCCGCCAAGCATCGGTTAACTATGGACCATGAACTGCATTTGATGCCGGCTGCAAGGAGTCCACCGGCAGCAATATTCATAACAGCCCAAAGGCACCGAATGAATCCCAATGGACTCAAAATATCCTTAGCAATAGGCCCGGTGGTGGGAATCAAACCCATGTTGCAAGAGATTGGAATCAAACCCATGCTGCAACAACAACTTGATCAACTTGATTTGTGAACCTTACATGCATTCAAAATATATAGACGAAAGTCGTCACGGGAATCATCCAGAATGTCGATAGAACAGGCCCGCAGGCCTTTCCGTTTGTATGCCTTTGAGATGGCCTTCCGGCCCGAGAATAGGTCAACACACTGAAACTGACCGTGGTGCTGAAATGCCTTAGATGGGTCATGGAGAATAGGTATGAGTGCACGCAACATGTTTAAAGAAAAATGAATTTTTAACAACCAAAATATCTATACGGTAGCTAAGTCACCTGGAGCATCAAACTCATGATGATGTGAAGCCGCATGGGTACATACCCAGGGTTGGGGCTGGTGGCATGCTTGGGCGGCTTTGGTAGAAAAAAATCACCATCACCACGGCTGATGCCATCTCTCCTTTTGAACCTCGGATATTGTACAACATATCGGCCGAATTACTGTATATGGGAATGGCTCACAAAACCGGTACCCAAATACGATGCCCAAACACATTAATAATATTTGTTTGTATGTCTTTCAAAAGTCTTTCTTTTAAGACACCACCATATGACTTTCATCCTATGGTATGACTGACTTGTTTCCATCAAGGAAAACCAAGACACTGCAGCTCTGGTCCCCATCCCTTTCCTGGCATGGCTCCTTAGATTGCGCAAGCTTGCGGCGTGAGGACTGGATTTTTTGGCAAGAAGATCAAGACATGAAGGGTCACGCAATTGAAGGAGAATGGGCGCAGCTAAGTGGCTGAGGGGAACGTGTGCTTGGTCGAAGTCAACTACGTGGGCCCCCCCTGCAAATGCTCAGCCCGTTTATAGATATGATTTTTTCTAACATATGCTTCCAATGGCTTCCAAGTGCGTGAGCAACACACATGCCTGCATACACCATGCAGCTAATATCTACATGTGCACTGTATCAGTATCTGCACAGGCTTTTGGCACACCATCGAGAAACTGCGAGAATAAAGCAGGGACACATGACTTCACCTGCGATGGTGTGAAAGCCTAAATTTGCCGTGATCCAGCACATTTTGCACTGGCACACGGAACAAGTTGTTGCACCAAGTGACTCTGCCTACCCCCATAGTTCCTACAGCTTCGCTACCCCCCCAACATTTGTTGGTAAGCTGTGACAAACCATGAGGCACATGGCCACTCCACAAAAGTCACACTGTGGATGCCAAGAAAACATATGCTCGAACAAAAACAACATTAAACTAGCTGGTAAATGGCACTGCCAGGGTTAAACATCAATTAAAAAAAAGGTTCCCACAGTATTGCAAAGCTCAAGCTGCTTTCAACTTATACGTACAAATCCCTCCTCACTCATCAAGCTTCTCATCATCCTCACCCTCACCATCCTTCGCTTCGCGCTTCTTGCGCTGCCGAGGCACTCCGGAAAGAGACGGCGAGATCATGTTGTGCTCCCTGAAAAGCCAAGATGCCCACTTGCCATGCTTCTTGCGAAGCTCAACATCATTTTCTGAAACTCTCCTGTAAGCCGAACTATACAGGGAATTGCCCTTTGCCGTAGGGGGGGCCATTATAGCATCATCGGGAATTGTGAAGGAAAACTCTTCACCAGCTTCACCGTTCACAGAACCAACCTCTGGGACTTCCTCGGGAATTTTCTGGTTGGTGCTGGAGGCACCCTGGTCAGGGAGTGGGGCCTTCTGGGACACCTTTCTGCGCTTGTTGCTACGTTTCGTCGGCTTTGGCTGCTCAGTGCTGCCCGCTGCAGGTGACTGGGAAGCGAGATCTTGTCCCGAACATGCCCGCTTGACCCTTGCCATTTTCTTCTTCAGGTTTCGCTTCTTTACCAGGATTGTTCCGTTCTTATTGATTTTCTTGTCAGTTTTCTTGCTGGTCTTGGCTGCTTTGACTTTGCCTGCCTTGGACTTTCGACCTTTGCCTTTCTGACCCTTTGCTGCCACGGGTTTCCTTCCACGGGGCTGACCTTGCTCTTCATACTTAGGAATCTCACAGCCAAGATCTTCATTCTGCATGTAACCAGGTTCTGCTGGCAACCTGTACTTGGGATCCAAGACCACCTTGGGACATTTGAAGTTCTTTGCTAGGGGACACTTCGCCAAAGCTTCAGCGCTCCAAGACTCACCAGTCAAGTCCACCTTTGGCTCTGGATGCCCACTGGCCTAAGATGAAAACGCTGGGCGGGACTAGAACTGAATGAAGGCCAAGTAAACTTTGAAACCCATGCCCATACCCATGTGTGAATTTTAGGCCATGTCACACATGCCACTTGGCGCGTGCGCGGGTTGTCCAGCGAAGCCTTATTTTTGCGCGACTTCGAACATGGTTCAAAAAAGGGTTAGAGTTTCGCAGCAAGCAAACACATGTCGCAAATAATCCATGTGCGCACATGTACGCGATCTGTGCTGGCTGGGGCACTGCTTCTTTTGGCTGTGGCGCTGCTTCATAGATCTCCCCATCATCCCAAATGTCCTCTATATGGGGATCTGTCAAACTATGGTCAAAAGGACAGGCATCAGGGTTGTGATCTATATATGCGTTGCATGAAAATATTTTGAACATCTAATATATTGGAAATGAACGGTAAACTTTGAACAACTATAATATAGCCATGCATGGGAAATAGAAGTCAAATCATAGGTGGAATGGAAAATTTGTGCGTGCATCTACATGTCAGGGCACCCCTGTGGATTTGATTGAATGTCCTTGGAAGAAAGGGACTCACTGCATTCGCCGCCATCGTTCGGAACATGGTCCTTAGTGTGGCCATATGGTTTGGGTAGCACCTTCGATGGGGGGTCAACCCAAATATGAAAGGTATGCCATTTTTAGTTTCCATTTGACACCCATGATAATTCCAATGTGTGATTCAATAGGTGCAAGTGTTCCTTGCATTCCAATTGTATTTTTCACTATTTTTCATGGCCGGCTAAATTCCATATATCCCTATCCCATCTGTGGTGGTGCCGCCTCATTATGATGCTTTCAGGGTACCCAACGAACTGTGGCCCAAGTTTCAGAATCCTTTCTGGGAACATGCTGGGGATCAGAAGCGGCATCCTTAATGCATGAGCAACATGTAAGGGAATGTTAAAAAAAACAGAGCGGGATCTATGGGTCAAAAAGTATGGGAATCCCAACCCCTAGCCAAGTTTCATCCAGCGACATGTTGCTGAACTTCGGCTCCAACCCGTCGCCCACACAATCCCAATTGAAGTCCTGAACCACGTTCATTGCAGACCCGAATGGTGTTTTGGTTGGACTACTAGGGTATAGTGGGGTCAAGGCTTTGTGCCATGTAATTAAGGAAGCCCTGTTAATAAGCCTACATGCAGCCATGTTGGGGCTATGTTGGGTTAAAAAGGCATTTTTCTTAACTTTAATGTATGCAATTACAGCCCTAATGAACATCCATAACTGGTTTCACCCCTCAATGCAAACCAGGAGCCAGAGTTGCAGCTGTGTCAAGATCTTTGCATGGCTGCCCAGCGGTGTCCTGCAGCGCGTTGTTCTTTGCTATATACATGCATGTTCCTTCAAACGTAATTGAAGATCGGAAATGACCAGTTTTCCCCATGACTATTACGTTTCAATTGTTACATAAATGGGCTGGGGCTTCCCCAATAAAAGATGCTGAATGAGACACTACAATAGCAGCGGTGGGGATTGCTTACCCTCAAGCCCCATCTCCTCCATTTTCGATTTGATTGTATGAAACAACAGTCCTCCGTAGACAAGGCATCCATGCTGATAGAGGGACCGGCATCAGCTTCTTCCTTGGCTGGGCAGGGGATGACTAAATGCATGGGGTGAGGATATGGTGTGAAATTTGAAAAATAAAATCACAAATCGACCATTAAAATAAGGCTCCACATGCTCCACGTCTAAATCCTCACCGTCCAACTGGGTGCCAGGGGTGTGATGTTCCTGGGTTGGATTGGCAACAGGAATTGCATATGAATTGCAAACATAGTAGCAACCAAGCATACTCACAGTCTGTGGAGACATTTTATACAATCCATTGATGTCCGCGGGGCATCCTCTGAAAGAACTTCAACCATATCATTGTCCATGCCCATGGCCGCCTGCATGGTGTTTGGAGTGTACGTGTTTTACATGAATCTAAAGTTTTGTTCACATGTCCTAACCCTGCATTGTCTACAGTTGTTTGCGCCACAGCTGGTACCAAGGCCTGGGAAGCTTCTGGTGGAGGCATCTCCGGCAAGGCAGCTTCATCGGCTTGGTCAGCTTGGTTCGGTTCATCATAATGAAAACGCTCGGTCACCCCGTAGCTGTCCTGAAATGTATTGTAAAGGGAACGTGGGTGATTTTAAGGCAGGCTGCATCAAACTAGGTTCCCACATATGCTGGATCAAAATCTGAATTGAAGACGGGGATCATAAGTGTAGCCCGGGTTGCAATAAGGGTTCACCCAGCTGGAACACGGTGCGGCGTAGATCATGTTGATTGGACGACCAGGTTGAGTGGCACGAAGGTGGTCCAACCGTTCCGCAACTCAAGCAACATTGCCATCACAGTGCCCAAGCATGGTGACTGATGTTGTATAATCATACCCCATATCCATGACCTGCTGAATGGCAATTTGTTTGGAACGGGTGTCAACATCAATTTGGGAACAGGCTGATGGTTTCACATCCATGTCCGGCCCAAACGGGATTATCTCCGATCTGGTAGGCTCTCGTACTGCTGGTGCATCCCGGTCGGATGACGATGCAATCACCTGGTTCGAGGCACAGTGGTGGGAATGATAAAACATTTTGCATAGCGGGGGGCGACCCTTTAATCTAAGATAGCAACGCGTGATCACACAAGACCATAAGTATAACCCCGGCTTGCCTCTGCATCTTCGGCCATTTTCTTTGAAACTGGCAAGTGGTGGAAATTGTTGGGTGAGTGTTGGGAAGGAACAGAAAAAATGATATGCAGAATCAACAAAACATGGCTGACCTGGGTTCTTGCGCTTCTTGCAGCTCTCACGGGCCCGCCGAGCGTTTGGTCTACAAACAGCTTGCAATTGAATAGCTTCAGGGGAATTGCACTTCCTTTTTTTGAGAGAGTTCCGCCAATATCTTCTCGAATAGGAAAGAAGGGCTTGGACAACATATGCCTCCTTATGTTTGCACCATTTGGCGAAGAACATGCAAAATGCCTTGTGCTGCTAGTTGCCTTTATTAACAAAAAATATATTGCAAAATTGATCCACTAATTGCAGCCCATGGTCATTTGTACACCACTGTTTCCTGTCTTTTTTGAAACGGCACTGAGAGAACTTGTTGTCAGCTTCGTCATCAAGGCTTGCAAACACAACTGCCAAGCTGCCCATTTGCCAAGCCCCTTGGCTGGTGATCAACCAACACTATTCACATGTTCTACATTCTTGATCATGTACCCCCGATCAACACATCCCTAGATGTATTCAATGTATTCCGGTATAGGAGGGCTTTTTATAGGGAAAATGATAATACTCAGCCAAAGGCACATTGTGGGTCTATGGCGAACAAAGCGAGAATGAGAGGAAGATAGAACTTCATGTCAGAGAACCCCACCCGGAAGCTGTTTATGTGCGGAAACAACGTGTTATCTGGCCGCTCGGTCATAGCACATTTGTTGAACACTTCCATGGGCATGTGGAGCTTCAACGCACCTTGTTGTCGAATGGCAAATAAACCCATGCACTAAGAATGTTGTGTTGGGCTGAAAAAAATGGTTATATTTTTGAAATATATAGATTATAGACAAGCATCTTTTGATCTTTCCTTCAAGTTCCGAGAGCGACGCCATTGCTATATGAGCCCTATCCATAAGCTTGAGCCTACGTGCCATATCATTTATTCATAGTGTTGGGTGTTGTCAAACTGGGATTTACACGGAAACCACCATATGCACAACCTGCCCACACCAAGCATTCTGACAGACAGTCCTCGCTTGCAAATTCCGCGAGGCATTCGCCATGAGAAGTCGACGGCACATGCCAAAGCCGGTGGAAAAATGAATCTGCTTGGGAATCTCTGTGTGTATGGTTTCCATCTTTGGGCATCGAATGTTAGATTCCCCATGAAATGTTTGGGGTATGTCTGTGTTCATGCCATCTTAGTATACTTCAATGAAATTCTTCGCACCATCGGTGTGATCACATTTCATTCATTGAAGAACCATGCTTTTCTGGCTTCAGAACCTCCTGGACCCTGGTGGACCCTCGGTTTGAAATGGCCAGGGTTCAAGACCTTCATAGTGAGGTTCGAGGGTCAGAACCCTTCAATCCAGATCCAAAACCCTCCAATGCAGATCCCAAAGATCGTTAGGGTGGTAAAAACATCATGTTTGCTTCAACTCACTGAGTTTATCCCCCCAGTCATCAAACATGGCGAACAAATCCACCATTTTTGTTCGATGATTTTCACAGCTACAGTACTGTAGGTTCACCTCCATGGCTAGATCGGGGAGTTGAAAATTGGAAAGTTCATTCATAGTTGGTTCGGGGTTCTGCCCCCAACATTCCCTACTGGCTTAATTACCATGGTTATATCTGTTAATAACTGTAAGATTCCAATTCTGTTCCACTATATTGCCGAATGTAGTAGCCATTGTGTAGTACCATAATGGTTATCCCGCAGACAATTAATTCTGGATATAAACCAATTAATGTA
>Ga0126343_10000709_pt1 | contig 13756 bp, 10 predicted proteins | sample Cyp2metagenome_FD_92531 | JGI IMG/M metagenome (GOLD analysis project Ga0126343, IMG submission 92531) | Coral microbial communities from Lord Howe Island, Old Settlement Bay, Australia - Cyphastrea 2 metagenome | ecosystem: Host-associated > Invertebrates > Cnidaria > Coral ... | reverse complement strand
CGGCCGAGAGAAATTCAGAACTTTCTGTCTCCGCTGGTGTCGGAGTAGTTTTATGGTTGTTGTTTTGTTTGTTTTTGGTCTTGTTTATATTGATTTCTTGTTGTTTAAATGTGCTCGGTTGGGCCGGAATAATTTCCTTTCTGGCCTAGAAAGTCGAATAACGAGAGATTATTAATTCGTAGTATCGCGTAGCAAATCACCACAGGGAGCCGGTAGGAATCCTACAAGATGAACCAATCGAAGACGACGCAATTTTCTGCGATGACAGACATGGCTATTTTCCTCAAATTTCAGTCATTTGCCTTCTTGTTCAGGTCACGTACACACGTGGAAAACATCATGGCTTCTTCGAAAAAGGCGAATTACAAGGGTCGAAGTGCCAATGTCATCCGGTACGTTGAAAGTTGCGGTAGCGAGGTCGACATAAGTTCACTTATTTCCCCTAATCTTGCCGCGGGTGCAAGACTCGCTGCGGAAAACTAGTCCCCAGCATTGGACGAAAAGACGGCAAGAACATATGAGCTGTGGCTCATTGCTTTGGAAAATTTCGCGATGGCCAACGGGGATGATGCGGTACTTTTTGAGCCTGACAAACGACCTTTCTTAGCGGCCACAATACAGACCTATATGCGTAAGTTTTTCCAAGTTTTAATATTTGTTTTCGACATGAGCGCACGAGAACCCTCGGACTTGGAGGCGGGTTCGAAGATCATACGGCCCTAGTATTACGCAATGGCTGAAAGTGTGAGTGTGGTTTATGTGTAATTAAACTGTTAGCATTCCAAAATGCTGAAACCTTGTATACTCTATAACTTCGATCGACAACCTGGTCAAATCATAAACGTTTTTTGTTTGGATTGTTTTTGACATAATATTAAACTCGCGGATTTTCACGATACACATTTAAAAGATTTATTTTATGACTTTCTATAACTGTAGAAATGGTTCCTTATGTGTTAAGCAGAGAAAGTAGCCTACAATTCTGGCCTGGAGTACCATTTAGAATGTTTTTCCCCGAGTACTTTTGTCATAATCAGGTCTCAGCGCCTTGTCATAATGACCATAAGATAGGCGCTCCAAAGAGTGGGGGAAAACTGGTACCGAGGTAATAATCTTTCACCTACTGCCATATTGTTCTGACGTGAGTGATTTTGAAACCCAATACATTTTTTTCACTGGAATCAAACAAAACACGGTTCTACTTCTGTAAATGTACTCTGAAATATTTTAGACAACGCTTTTGAGCTTGTCTCGTCGTCCGACGAAGAAGAAATGATCGATGCACGCGGGTTATTGAACTTGATCCAGAGGTAATTAATCAAGTTTTAAGTGAATTCTGATGGTGTATTGAGTTTTTTCCACTCTTAATGTACCAAAAAAGAGTGGTTTTTAATATGGAAAGCTTGGTTTCAGGCCCGGTTCATACATTGCATTTCGGCTGTGTCGAATTAAATTCAACGATTTGAATTTGGCAAATTCTCCGTCTGAATCAGCTGCCGCATTTCAGCCGTCATTCGATCAACTCATCACAGTAACGGCTTTGGCTTACTGTTTACACAATTAATTCCAAGGATTTTACAAACAGGCTCCCAGCGAAGGTAGGGAAATCATGAATTAGCGTGTATTAACGAATTCCTCCTGTGAAGTGAGTGGTGCAGTGGAAGCGAAGCGAGTTGGGGCTCGGTAACCTGTAGACATTGTTTTTGAATTTGCCTGAAAGAAAAAGAGGTTAAACAGGTTCAAAAACAAAACTGATTGCAGCTTCTCTGGTCAAGAGAGTATGGTTTTGGTTCAGGTTGCCAAAGTTGAAAAACTGGGGCATTGATTACACCCTACTACTACTACCACTACTACTATTACTGAAATGAATTATCGTTCATTTCTTCTGCCAGTCTTTAATTCATTTAATTTTGTATTTTATGGTAAAGGGAAATGAAGGATTCCATTGGCTGGTTAAAACATGCCCAATCAAATTGAGCAACAGTGGAACAATAGTACTTCACAAATCTGGTTCCTGTCAATGAAGTCAAAGGTTTTGATTGTTCAGAATGATGTTCACAATGCTAAACGTATACCAAAAAGTACTCAGCTGAACTTGGCAGAAATTTTGCTGCCAGAACGACATAACACATATCATTTAAGTTATTAGCACACGACCTGTGCAAATAGGGATTTGCACCACTATGTCACAGTAGGAATTAAGTAGAACCAGTGCACATGTGATGTTACATGATACTTATTAAAAAAAAAAAGATTTAAGATGCCTTGCTAATTTGATTCTCCACGTTTCTTTTAGAAATGATGAGTGAAACTCGGGGGAAGAAATTGGGTACCCTACATTGCCGTGGCTGTAAACCTCCGGTGATAAGAGGTCATGCTGCCGCATTCAAGTATTGCTTCAATGCCTTTGGTCACACTGGCCCATACAGCCAAAAAGTGGAAGTGGTGAATGGAGTTCAGAGGATCATCCCAAAGGGAAATCCAATGGAGAGCCCTGGTAATTCAATCTTTTGTCATTCAAATGTTTGAAATGAACCTGTATTTTTCATTGTACTAATGTTATTTTCAAATTGCTTTCTGGCAACTCTGGAACCACAGTAAGCTGCCATTTTTCACAGGAAAGGCCACAGATATCTTTTAGCGGAATATTATTTGTAGCAAGTCACTATGAGATGGTAAAGGGCATAAACAGACCATTATTTGTAAGCATTTTTTGGCAGATCATTTCTGGTCTCATGGCCAGTTTCCAGTAAAGGCCATTTCCCAGTAAAGGAAAGAGAATTATGCACTGAATAATTCCTTATTAAACTATCTTAATCCATCATGTTAACAACACTTCATATTATCCTTTTCACCAGCTACTTTGACAGTTTAAAAATGCTTTACAATTCGAATTGTTAGGAGCATTAAATTCTTGTTTGTTGTTGATTTATATAGATGTCAAACAGACCATCAAGCAACTGGTGAAAAGGTCACCCAGGCCAACAAAGGCTGACACACGCCAAGGTCGGATGCCTTACGAACCCAAAAGGGCACCCCCATTTTCTCTACAGCAGCTGTTGCGCATGCGGACATACTGCTTAAAACAATAGAGGTAGGATAATTAGAGAATTCATTTAAATTTAAAAAATGTGCATGCTAATTGGGTTAAAAATGGTGTTTTTATATCTCAACGAAAGCTGGAGCTGGAGTGCAAGCTGTTCTCCTTTTCTTAGAGAAATAGTTAACATGTTCTCCGAGCTTCTATCGAGTTATACAAATACTCTTGAAAGTTTAGGAGTACTCAAAAAAGCTGAGGAAACACTCGCCTCTGGGTTGTGTTCCCATAGTATTTCTCCAGTGCTCCAAGCTCACTTATTCAAAAAATCGCCTTTTGGCGACCTTCAACTTTAACATGGTCGCCATAAAAAGAAATTCAGTCGCCAAAAAAAAACTTGGAAGTGGAGGACACTTTATGACATTTTACACGAGGGGCTAATATGCCGAACGGCACGTTTTCAACACTTTGCTTTGCTTCAGTAAGAGAAAGAGAAAGAAGAGACTGCCTAGTAGCAAAAACGATTTATTTTAACATTACAAAGCTGCTGAGACCAGGCAACATTGCCAATGGTGCGCAAAACCCCTTCAAATCGATCATTTTGAGCCGCAGCTCATTTTAAGTTTACGCATTCGACTTTCTGAACGACAAGAGGGGAAAAGAGAAAGACAGGTGATGCCGCTACTTGTACTATTGATTAAATTCGTCAGGTATTTTTGATAGTTTTTCAAGTAAGTTTCTCTTTAAATCTGTAGTTTGCGACCTTCGCCAGAATTTTAGTCGCCAAATATTTTTTTCCACTCGCCATGGCGACCAAAATGGTCGCAGCTTGGAGTGTTGTTCTCATTCCCTCAAACTTGTACTTGTTTTTCTGTAACTCGTTAGAAACACAGTACATTTATGTTTTCTATTTCTTAAACATTGTACATATGACTATGTTTAATTTCACTGCCATTTAGTAATAGTGGTAACAGCTACTAACTGCCCCAGCTGCTTATCATTTGTACAGAATTTTTGTCTTTTGATATTCAGCTAAGTACCTTAAAAAAGAAACCAAAAAAAACAATGGTCTACTTAAAATTTTTCAACAACCCTATTGATCAGCTAGTATTTGCATGTATAATATATGTATGTTATGCAAATCATTTTTTAATACAGAGTGCTAGTGTTACAGTTTATGTCATATTAGACAATACATAAATTACTGATTTATTGGTATGTAAACTCTGCTTGCTTTTTCAGGGTATGCGTGGCATGTGGCTCTGGACCATAACATTGTTTTCTTTTGCTTTGTTCCTAAGAGGGGAGGAACCACTCAGGATAAAAGTGAGGCATTTAAAATTGCCAGCCAACTTTTCAGGTATTACAAAATGTTCAAGTTAAATGAAATCTCTTCTGCATTGTGCATTTGTAGTATTTTTAAATCCTTCAGAGGAAGGAAGCATTTAGCAGCAGAACTGTGAGGTTATTTTTGTTTAGAAACATGTCACATCATTCTGCTTTTTCAAACCGCTTATGATAGAGATTTTTAGCCTGATAATTTTTTTGTTAGAAGTGCGTATTGTCAGGATTGTAAGTTCAAGTTTCCCTATAAATTATTTCAGTTGCTAACATTGTTATTGTTGCTTTTCATTTCGTAGCTGATTCTGGTGAATTGCCAAAGAGGATTGACGTAAAACTGCCGTGGTCCAAAGCAGACCGTAAAGCCAAAGGTGGGTTTATTCATTTGGTTTTGTCTTCGCAAATTTAGTTTTCATTTTTTTAGTACATGTGCTTTTTTCCTTAGTTACTCTCTTACAGCAACAATAAGTGAGCCATATTGCTGATATTTTATAACATTAATCAATCCTGAATCTCACAGGACCACCTTTTATTGCCAAGTTGATTTAAAACTATAATCTCTTTCAACTTCCCTGATACTTGCACTTTTTAAGGTAGCATCCCACCCCAAATGTGACCATTGTGGCCAAAAAAAAGTGTTAAGATAGCAAGGTAGACCTTGCTTCTATCTTTGTTTTTACTTTAACTTTCAAAAATTGTTTCTATGGGAAGTTATCAACAAAATAGAGTTTTTTTTCACAAATTGCTTTTAATGGAATGTTGACAAGTCACGGTGACAATCTGTCAACACTTCATTATCATGTGACATGCAATTTTGTCACAGCCAGACCGGGCAACAATACTTTTGCGCTGTTGCATATTTTTCAGGAAAGGCGAAAACGACAGGTAATTTCCTGGAAGAACATCTATGAAACTCTTTTGCTCCCTTTTGGAAACTATATTTTCAAGATATTGGGCGCACGCTTTAAGTTTGTGTGGTTCAAGTTTTCAACCGTTTTGGCTCAAATTTGGCGAGAATGTTTCTTTATAATATGGCTCAAACCGTGGCTATAGCTATAAACAAATAAAGGAACCGGAGGGATATTTTTTCGAACTTTGAAGTTTAACCGGGTACAAAAAACAAACCAAAATTTGCTGACACAGTTTTTGAGACAAAGGTGTTTATAAAGTCGGCACAATTTTTGTCTTTTCCTCCAGATCACTTCCGACTGCATGGGAACTGAATATTGCAAGCCAAGTACTTTTGCAAAACGATCGCCATACACCTGTAATTTCAAGGCATTTATCTTTGTTCTTTATATTAATATCGTGGTAATTTTGCATTTATTAAGCTATCGGAAATTGTATAGTTTGTCACCGTTTTTGCTGAAAGTCTCACATTAAAACAGTGTGAGCACAAAGCGCTCATTAGGGGTGGGATGCTATCTTAAATTTCGACATCTCCAAACAGACTATTATCTTTTGATGGTCTCATCTTAAGCAGTCAACAATTCATTTAAGAATTTTTTTCATTTCTTTTTCATTTCAGGGGTGACACTTTCTCTTTGGGCTAACCCTTTGAACCCTGAGTTGTGTCCCGTAACCGCTCTTCTTGTGTGGTTGTTGATAACAGGTTTGCGCATTATTTGTGAACTTTATCCTTCTTTGCAGTATTACAAGTGGAACTAGAGTTCCTTGAACTGTGGTATATGTGCTTGTTTCTCTCTACCTTCTGAAGATATCTTGAGCAGCATATTTTGTCAACTATTTAATCAATAGGTCTAATTTTTTTGGTCTCACTATTAGGTATAAGGAAAGGTTTCATTTTTCCAAGGGTAGCCAAAAACAACCGTGCAGTTCATGGGAACTCAGCTCGTGGTGTCACAACCTACAGGAAAACCTTTCTCCAGGTACTTTATTTACTATAACATAGCTATATGCTTGCATGCGCTCTGATTGGCCAATGTTTTATGAAAAAGAAATGAATGGTTCATAAAGATAGTTCATGCAGACATGTGCAATGACGCGGGCAGTTTCATTTCAGCTGTGAAATTTCCATCGAGTTTAGGGCAAGTACCTTTGTTTAAGTTTCGCCAATGTGAAAATAATTATGAACAATCCAAACCCTACTTCACGCCTTTGACTTTTGACTGTCAAAGATGCAGTTATTACTTCAATGTGAGTATTTTTGCGATATTTTTATTGACAATTTTAGAGACCAGGTTGACCAGATTAAACATTTTCGCTCAAATGTTGCTTAACTGATTGTTTCGTGTTGTGATAATACAGTCCGACCTCTAGTAAGCTTTCAACTTTGGGACTTAAAAAGTGTCCGCTTAACAGAGGTTGGCCGCTTAACAGAAGTACAACATAAATTAGATAGGAATGGCTGCCAATAAATATGATTTTATTGCCTGTATGTAGCAAAATACTTAAAAAAGTGAATGGATAAAAATAAATACAAAAATAATACACTTGTGCCAGCAAAAAGGAGGCAGTTGCCACTTGATAGAGGTTGCCGTTGAATAGAGGCATCAAAAACAGCAGTTCATCGACAAATAAATAGGGACTTTGGAAAGTGGCCGTTTAATGGAGGGTGGCCACTTAATAGGTGGACGCTCAATAAAAGTCAGACTGTAAAGACCTTTGGTTTAAGCGACAAAGTTGTTGTTGCCATGTCATAAAGGATTTGGTTCATGCTTTTAGCTGTGGGTATATAAATAGGCTCCATTTGGCATGAAAATATGCTAGGATATTTGTATGTGGACATTATCTGTTCTGAGTAGTGAACAGTTTTCCGAGAGCATAGCTCAAGGAAAACTGTGAGCTATGAGGAACAGATAATGTCCAAGAACAAATATCCGAGCATATTTTCACCCCAAATGGAGGCTTATGCTTATGTCTTATCCTTCATATCTTTTTCGCAATGCACACGGTTTTGAAAATTGGGTAATATTCTCAGATATTCCCCAGTTTTAAGTGGGGAATATTCGCCCACTTGACTCATTTAGACCAATCGCGCGCAAGCAAAAATATTTGATGGATTAAAAATCAAGTTATGAATGCACTTACGAAGTCAGGAGAGCAGGAAAGAAGCTAGAGTTGCTCTAGCCTATTGCCTTGAGGAACTCTTTCGCTTCTTTCCTACTCTCCAAACTTCCTGCGTGCATCCATAATTTGATATACGCATGCTAAGCATGTAAATTCTAATTGTACTCTTACGTAGGATAGTGTCCCCAATTAGTAAGCCTATTGCAGGCTAGCTAGCCACCCAGTTGTTTACTTGGCCAATTGATGCGCACCCATACAAAAATCATCATCCATTTTGTTTGCACTCCTGATAATTGGTTTCACATTTATAATTTCGAATTATTGTTACAAAAATGTGTCCAATGATGAAGAATGTGCCATCTTTCTTTGATCTTAAGAGCTGTATTTTTTCCTGTTTATTTTGTATTATCGATGTCTTTCTTAATTTTCTTTTAGATGTCCAAGGCACTTTTTGAAAAGGATTTCACTACCCACAGCATAAGAAGATCAGCAGCCCGATGGGCTGCCCCGTGTGGAGCTGATGATAGCACCATCAAAAGGGCTGGCAGATGGTATGTGAGATGTATTAATATATGTTACACATGAGAGACAGTGAAATCATCAAAATCTATGCTAATTAAGACCGGGTATCCAAATCTTCTTCATAAATCTGATTTCCTCTGTGTTAACTTGATCGGGGTGGCACTAGTATGTTGAGACAGACATCAACCAAGTACTTTGTATACATGTATGTATGGTACTAGTATGTTGAGACAGACATCAACCAAGTACTTTTTAGTTACATTTGGAGCTGATTTTAGTTTCTGTGAAACATCAATTGAAAGAGTTTTTCTTTGTGATCTATGTCCAGAAGGATTTGTACGCACTGCAAAAGAGAAAGTTTGATATACGCAATTCCCTTCTTTAAATTATCTCTTTGCGAGCAGTAGTAGAGAACCCCCTGGTGTGACCGTCTACTGATCTTTTCTAAAGAAGAGCAACTAGGTTTGGTATTAACTAGACGAAAACCAACTCGCAAACTCTTGACAGTTTTGCCCCCAGTTGAGGTAGAATAAGTCTTGATATCTTCATGTTCATCCATTCTCAATTGTTTTAAACGGGGAATTATTCTTTTACCTTTTTGTTGAAGATGTGAAAACTTGTAAGTAATTTTTAAAGGTTTTTTTAAAGCATTTTGGAATGAAAGTTGGCAATATAAAGAGTGAATGACATCTCAATGACTACATGTCGTCAATGGAAACATGTGATGGAATTGAATCAATGATAATAATGATAATATTTAGGGAACTAAAAGGTTGTGACAGTATTCAATTGTTATGTCAATAGTTTGGCATGACCTGAATCTGACTGTATGTTAAGTTTTTGTTTTATGTTCCTGATGAATGTTGTATGGCATTTGTTTAAATCTGTAAATATTGTAAGTACATACATTTTGAACTTGATAATGATGACATGGAAGCATGGAAACGTTCTACATTGTTAAACTGCATTCTAAAACAATATTAATGTATTTGTTAACTGATTTTGTTTTTGAACAGGAAGTCCAGTAGTTTTGAGTTGTACACTCAAGATGCTAGGGCTGAACTAATCAAAGAACAGCATGATGGGACCCCAGCATTAGACCACCACCTCTGGATGTTTAAACCACTTAGATAATAAATTAGTATAATCCAGAGACCATTCATTCACTTCTAACCGTTCAGTTAAAGTGTTGATTATTTATTGTTTCGGTTTTAATTTCTGTGATTATACCACAGTGTTTGTGCCTCAGGGGCATTCTTGTCAAAAATTGATCTGATTGGAAGTGACAGAAGTCATTGTCTCTATTTAGGACATAGTGTGTTGACATTTTTAACTCAGATGTTTTGGTATTTCAACCAATGAAATCAACTGTTTGGTCTTTGACAGTAATAGATCTCTGGATAGCATTAGGGACCTTTTTGCTCAGAAAACTTGTTTAGGATTAATTAAACAGAGGACATATCAGAAAAGTAATTCAGGTAGTTGTAGTCTGAGAACACTTTTGTTGACAATAATGGATGTAACAGTTAAAGGTATCTTAAGTAGTTTTTGTCATAATGTATAGTTATAATGTCTTATCAGTGTCTTAAAACTAGCAACCAAAAGATTCCTTGATTAATTACACACTGCAGGAAAAGTATTACTAGTTTTAGGTGGCTCATTGATGGATCATTTTAATCACTCTTTATCAACTGATGCTTCAATCCATGCAACACAAAACTGCCCATTGTTTGGTGAACATGTTGCTATCACTTTCATGTAACAATAGGTTACCATAGCAACAGTAGTAAATGCTAAAACTCCATTAATAATAATTGATGGATGTTCAGTGTTTTATATAATCAAATTTTGATTTCCAGATCGAGACATACCGGTAACTTTTGGTAGAGTTTTTAAAGAATTTTGTACATGGGGTTCAGAGCCACCTGGAAGTGTCAAAAATTTGATGTTGAATTATATCCCCTTAATGCTAAAATCAAGGCTGTTTTTAACAGGTTATATGTTTGAAATAGTAATCTGTTGTGTCACAAATATGACTACAACGTGTTTACCAAATCCGGTAGAGAAACCCAAATCACATCCATTGACAAACTTTGAATTTAATAAAGCTGGATGCCTCTCAGTTAAATAAAATCCTGATAACTATGATCCAACATAACATTTTCTTGCCAGTACTTTACCTCTAAGCAGTTGAGATCTTCATGAAAATCAATAAGAAGCTATAATTCTATAATAACTAATAGTCAGTATAATTTATGAGCATCACATGTAATCATACAAGAAAATTATTATACTTTAGACAAAATTCAAGTGGTGTATTTTTTTTTAACAATGGTTTACATAATCAGGTGTAAAGGTTCAAAAATGAATTATTACCAAGATCAATATATTGATATTATGGGCTTAATGCTATTGATACAGCACAAATGCAATTAAATTTCAATCTCTGGTTTTACATTTGGACATTTGACGTCTATTTCTCAATACAGTATAAGCTCTCCTTGCAGCCATATACTTGTAATTGGCCTTCTCTAGCATTTAAAAAATTATGATGGATAATCTCCTAAGCAGCCAACATGTAATTTGAGAAAATCTTTACAACATTGAAATGAATAAACAGCAACGTTACAATAGTTTCCCCAGTTATAGCTTTTTGATTCAGAGCTGGTGTAATATCGGTTTTATACCACATGCCTGCATGGGTGAAATCAGCACATAAATTGACCCTACCCATAACACAGAAAATAACAGTTAGATGAACGAGGAAAAATTATCCAAAGCGCAACATAACGAGGAACTCTAAATGTTTGACTCCTTAAGTGACTCCTTAAGTAAGGGTGCCTATAATTCCTCTCATTCCCTTGAAGCCAGAGACATGCAACTTGCCTGAACCTCTGTAATATGTAATAAGTAGACAGCTCAGGGGAATCCCCCTAACAACAACTTTCAAAATTCAGATACCAATTGATACTATTGTTACGGTCATTCGTTTATCTTTTCCCATTCAAATTTGCCAGTTACTTTAATTTTGCAACCTTTCTTGGCCGTAATCGCACCCGTGGTTGTGGTGGTGTCTGTGGTGTTTCCCTGTCCTCTGGGGGTACCCCTCCACTTTCCGGTTCTTGTTGCATCCCAATTGGGTCATCTTCATCTTCTCTGATGGTAGAAGCGTGTATGTTTTCATAATCCAACAACGCCCGCACCGTGGACATTTCTGCCGGTGCTTCTGTTCCCATTTCTTCCCTACAATTAGGACAGGGAATTCCACAATTGTAACACAATGGAATGTTTTCGTACCAGGCGACAGACAATGGATCATTAACCGCGTAGGCTGTGGCACTTTCCCTAAGGCAAGGATTTTTCCTCCTCCATTGATCTTGGCACCATTGAACCAGTTCTTTGGTTGCTTGTTGTCCGATTACCCAGTTTCCAGTGGCTACTTTAGCTTCTGTCTTCAACACATTTTGTTGCAAATGGTTGAAGGCTTGCACTTCCAACAGCTTGCACAGGAAATTCGCAACCACCTCGTGCATACCGTAAGTAAACTTCACGTGATCAGGTTGACCTGTACGAGAGCGCTGACTAATACAGCCAAACATAAGCAGAAATTGCCAGACAGCAATATCATAAAGAGGACGCAGAAACGACAGTGGATTACTCGAAGGCATGACGAACTCATCTACAAATAATATATTCAAGCCTGGTCCTCTAGGGATGGTATTGGAAGTGACTGTCACACCAACACAACACCAACACACCATATTTGGAGGTGACGTTTTCCAGCACCAATCGCCGCACAAATCAGATGTGCACTCTCGTAATTCACACGTCATCAAATGAACACGGGGTGCCTGGTTGTGTTTGTCAGAATCGTGAAAATTCTACGATGGCGTCCTGTTCGAGTCAGTCGAGCGAGCGTTCTTCTGGAAAATCATCCGATTCAAAAAAACGTCTTCCAGAGGACATTACCGATTTACTTGACGTGGCCATTTTTACCTTTTCTTGCCAATCCGGGCTACGGTCGGGCCATAAGGTTCGAGGAGACCCAGTGTTAGAAGGTTTTAGTGCCTTCTTCGGACAACTCGTGCGAACCGCCAATGTAGAACTACAAACCAAACTGGCAGAAAGATCTCCCTCAAGGTTGGGAGGATGGCAACCCGGGGAAGAAGCAACCAGTCAGCTGTTAACGTTGGTCTCTTCTAGGATAAAAACCCTCAAACAAAAGCAATTGATCAGGGAGGACCGTAACCCAACAGTGCCATCCCTTCTCGTCGAGAAGCACGAGAAATATATCGAGGAAGAAGACAGGGTTAAAACTTCACTGTTTGCCCGTTGCTGGCGTTGCAAAAGTCTATGCCAGTACTGCTCAAAAATGTTGAGACGCAGTCCTAATTTTGGAAACTTCAGAACGGAGTAAGTAGTTGCGCCCATTTTTTAAGGTGGCTCTGTCTATTATACAGTGCACATGACATAAAATATCACAATTGACCATTAGACATGGTAGAATTATATTTTTTTACCAATCTGGTCTCATCGATGCTTGTACAAGTCTGTTTTTTGTGAAACTCGGTCGAGCATTACTTCAATATTGATATTATTTCACATTTTTTTTCAGTGTTAGGTCCATTGTATGTTTGTAGCACAGATAAGCTCTCTCGATACAGTGATTACAATTCAATCCATTTCAGTGTTTGAAGAGCTTGTTATTGAACCAAATAATGGAGTCTACATTGAAGTATCTCAATATTTACACTGCCAAAAAACAAAAACAAAAGCATGAACCCGCTTGTAGCTAAATGTAGTTCAGTGAAAAAAAAATTATTTAATTAATTAACCAAAAACGTATCATTTCTAGCATGACTTCACCATTTTTGGAGGTATTGGAGAACATGATAGAGAGAAGAGACGCTGTCGCCGATGACGACGATGATGATAACGATGATCCTCAGCCTCCTGATGGGAATTGTGATGCTGAGGGAGAAAGCAGTAGTGATAAGGACTGTGTAAACTTGAGGCAGTGCTTGACAGAGGTTGACTTTCCAGATAGTGAGAAAGAGACAGATGATGAGCAGAACACAAAAGAAGCAAAGAATATCAGTGGAGATCAAGGCCATGAGAATGACTCATATGAGGATCAAGCTACCGGTAATGAAAGTGAGGAGTTATTCTCTGCATCTGAGGAAGACTAAATGCTTTAATACTGGTAGGCCCTATTTGTATTCTTGATATCAAACTGGATCAGGTATGCAAATGAGACTGTTTTGGGAATAATGTCGTGATAATCAGCTTCATGTCTAGTGTATTTGAAAAGATTCTGTACATTTTCCTTAACTGCAAGCTGCAGTTTCACTAAGAAGCAATAAATTATCAATCTGTCACTATAGACAACATTGTTGCACAATTTTTAACTGATGGCAGTAGTAACTCTGGCAAGCCTTTTTACTGAGTGAATGAGAGCAACATTAAGGCTAAGTAAACATAATTTAGGAATAATGTAGCCAACCCAGGTATGGCAAACCAATGGAAGTACACAAGGTAGTTTAAAATGTTAGTGTGTTCTTAATTTATTCCAAGAAGGACACTTTAAGTGATTGATTTTCACAAACGAGACCAGGATTATGAGTCAAGAGCTGTTAAGTTAGTTTGAGTTCAGTATTGGCAGTGCCAACAAAGGTCTATCGCACTGTAAAATCCAGTACCTTTTCCTTGTTCTAATTTGATAGTCCTTGTTAACCTTATCCAGTGGAACTGGAGAGTAGGTAATCTAGAATGTAGTATTCCACGAAGACAAGTACGTAGTTCTATGGTAAGCAAAATTGCAGACAT